>CEOA01065564.1_pt1 | contig 11974 bp, 12 predicted proteins | sample 530251 | NCBI WGS metagenome assembly CEOA01 (sample SAMEA2619838, study PRJEB7988) | marine metagenome | biome: marine biome (ENVO:00000447); feature: surface water layer (ENVO:00002042); material: "saline water (ENVO:00002010), including plankton (ENVO:xxxxxxxx)" | depth 5 m
CCATCTTCTACCTCTCCTATAGAAATAGACCATCCATCTTCTCCAAACTCACCAGTTTCTACTATCTCAGGTTTTTTAAGTTTTTCATCTAATTCTTGGTGGTATTTTTTTATCTGACTATTTAGTTCTAAATTAAATTTTTTCATCCGCAGCCAGTGAATTAATTTATCTAAATAATATTTTATTAGTTTTTTAAAAAAACCAAAAATCATAATGGCATTGATGGGCCACTAAATTTTGGTAATTGCTTTGGTATTTCTTCTACCATTTTTTCTTTAAGATCGCCCATAATTTTATTTTTAAGTGTCCTTTCAAACTCTGGACTCTTCATATAACGATATGCAAGAAATCCTCCTACACTCATTGAACTAACCATCAAGAATGAGATAATTGATAGTATCTGACATATACGATTTAGCATTTAAAAATGAAAAAAATTATGTATGCTTGTATTTATATTTTAGCAATAACAACAATAACGTCACTTACACCTCTATATCTAACAGCAGGTTACTTAACAAGAAAGGTTAAAATTTAGGATTACTTTTCTTTACTTCACTGCAATGTTTGAACCACTCGCCCCTGTTATCTAATACACCATATTTTTCAATATCTTTGGTCATCATTGAAAACTGTTCCTGTATTTTTTTATATTGCTGCTTTCTATTTTTTATAACACGATTATTTTTTTCATATTTATCAGCCAACTCTTCATAACTGTCCATATGCATCTGAGTCGGCCTTATTACATCTGATACGTTCCAAGTCTTTATCACAGCACCATTACCGCTATCCAATAACATAATTTTATTTACATCAGACATTATTGCTTTTGCTTCTTCTTCTGTTTTACCGTTTTCTGTTAGATGTATAAAAACTAAAGATGACAACTGTGGCATTATGTTCTTTTACCAAGGTGTACCAGAACTTACAGTAGGTGTTTTAGACTCTGTAATTTGTGCAGCAATTTTTGTTTCAATCGCTGTTACTTCTGAAGATCCTAATGCAGCTTTAGCCCATGCAATCGCATTATCTTTTGTTATATCTGCATAGGCAGTAAATGATCCAGAATCAGCGTCAGCAAGCCCTACAGAGCCATAAACATAACCACTATGATCACCATCTGTATCACTTGCAGTCCAATGAACTGTCGTTACTACATCAGATAAACTTCCAACAGTTTTTGTTGCGTCTAAAGCGACAACATCCCAAGTTACAGCCATTTTAATAAGTGTTTAGTTTTATTTTACTTTGATTCTACAGGTTGAACAACATCACTAAGTTTTTGAAGTTGTTTTAATGCACCTTGATCTTCCATTATTGGTTGCATAAGTTGATTTTTTTCTGCTATTTTTTCTTGTATTTCTCTTTCCAATATTTGTGCTTTCGCAATATTTAAATCAAGACGAGTTTTTGTTTCGTCATAAAGCTCTTGTGGTGTTGGCATAAAATTATTAGATGTTATTTCATTATACTAAGCAGCTTCTAAGGCTTCAACTTTGCTTATTAATTCTTTTACAGCAGATACAAGTAAAGGCACAAGTTTTGAATGATCTATTGCTTGATAAACAGGATTATCATCAGAATCAACTTCATCTTTTACTCCAGTTACAGCTTCAGGAACTGCTGTCACCTCATGTGCAAAAAATCCATCTATTGTTTTACTTGGATCAGTTATAAAATTAAATCTATAAGGTTTTAGTGTTTTTAATCTTTTAATACCATCAGATATTTCTACTGCATTTTCTTTTAATCTATAGTCAGAAGATGTGGTATACGAAGTTGCAGATCCACTCGTAGATATCGAACCTACAAGACCGTTAGTGTTAGTAAATCGAATATGGATTCGGCTTGAACTAGTGCCAGCATTACTCAAAAATGAACCCAAACCAGAACCACCAACTTGACTTTGAATATATCCATCTTCACTGGCATGGACACTTGTTGATCCTACAAGTAATCTGCCTGCGCTGGTAATGCGAACACGTTCTGAATCATTGGTTTTAAATACCATTGAATTGTTTGCATGGTCATAACCAACTGAGCCTACATTTTCATCGTCTGTATCACCAAAATTAAGAAGTGAATCACTATTATTTGCAGCAATAATCGAAATTATGGAATTTCCATTTCTTTCAACCACTAATTCTGTTTGAGAGCTAACACTATATGATCTTCCAGTAGTTGATTCTATGACCTCCAATCTTGCCTCTGGGGATGTTGTACCTATACCTACTTTTCCAGTGGAATCTATACGCATACGTTCTGATCCAACAGTTTGGAAAGCAAGTTTTGAAGCAGATTGATTTGCACCTATAAATCCAACAGCACCACTATCTGTAACTCCTAGATCTAATCTTTTTCCTGACCCCGAAGCAGTTTCTTGAATCCTTATTGTTGGATCACCCGTACCCATTACAACTAATTGTTCAGCAGGATTTGTTGTACCTATTCCAAGTTTTCCAGAACTATTTATTCTAGCAAATTCAGTTGTGCTGCCACCACCATTACCACGCACTACAAATGTACCATCAGAGGTGTCATTTCTAATATCAATTAAAAAATTACCACTTGCTTGCTGTAAAATTGTTTCTTGATTAGTGCCATCAGTATCTTGAATTTTAAATTGCGAACTACCTGAAGCAACATGAAGTTTAGCTGTAGGGGAACTGGTACCTACGCCAAGTCGTCCTATATTATCCAAACGTACAAATTCTGCACCATCTACATTTAATGTAATTCTTGAACTTGCTGTTGCTGCACCTGCATCTGCACTTAATCGTAATGTTCCAGAATTAGCATCTATTTGAGCATAGTCAGAATTATCTTCTAAACGTATTGCAGGAAAAGTACTTTTAATATGTAAATCAGCAGCAGCGGAAGCAGTGCCAATACCCACTCTTCCAGAGCTATCTACACGAACTCTCTCGGAACCAGCAGTTGCAATATTGAAAGTATCAGCTGCTGCACTAAAAATACCTGTATTTGTATCATCATCAAAAAATAATGAAGGACTTGAACTTGAGCCATCTGGTAAGGGTAAGCTTCCATCAAACTTTCTTAAATTTACAAATCCATCATTAGCTGCATTTCTTAACTTTAATATTGTGTCTCCTGTATCTGCATAATATTGAAGAGCATAAGTTGTACTAGGATCTGATCCCCCAGAATTATTACTTGCTATCGCTTGTAAAACACTATTAATGTCAGCACGTACCGCACTGCCCGTTCCATTATCAATTACATAATCATGCTGTGCCATTTAGCTCACCGTTAATCTATAGCCATAAAACCAAGTTTCAGCCGTAACTGTATTTTGGTTGTTGCCTTCATTATGTTCAACATACTGTGCAACGGTATCACCAACTGATAAATCTAGTATAAGTTGAGCATGAACTGATGTAAATACATCAGTAGCGGAACAATATGCTCTTGAAACCTTACCATAAGCTGTTTGTTGTGCATCATTTACATAAAAGGACATTTGTATGGCGTCACCATCTTGCAGGTCATCAATGCACACCTGACCACCGATTACATACTTTCCAGCTTTAGCTGTTGGTACTGTAAATTTATAAGTTGAAGTGTTGTATGCACTGTCTGTATCTAAAATTTCTGTATTGTTATTAACAATGGTAAAAGTTGTATTTGCTATTGCTTGCGCTCCACTTGGTCTAACTGCAAAAGCTGGTTTATTGATACCAAAGTTTGTATCTATGACCCCAAGTTGTATAAAGGCATTATTAGATCCGTTTCTGATTTTTAAAGCTAAATCAGATGTATCAATATGTGGTTGAAATGCTGTTGTTATTGATGGATCACCAGAGCCAGAATTTAAAGAATTTATTGCAGCAAAAGCAGAATTTATCTTCGTGCGAAAAACCGAGCCAACATTATTGTCAACTACAAATCCATTTCCTCCTGTAGTATCAACTCTTGCCATCAGGTTCTATTTAATAATTTAAGTTTACAGTAAAAAAGAAGATATGCCTATGATGTATCACCTTTTCCAAAACCTGTTGCACTAAATGTAAAAAGCGTATTTACAACATTATCACTTGAATCTGAAAAACGAATACTAAAACCTGTCTCAGTAATACTCACTGGAGTATAAAAAACAAGTGAAGTTCTTACATTTTGTTTTAGAAAAACAGAGATAGACGGTGGATTTTTAAATCTTTTAGCAAAAACTATATTTACACCACTTGTTCCGCTTGCAATATAACCTTCAGAATCAGGTGTGACGGTTGCTCCACCAGTTTGTTCTGTAATTGTTGCATCCCTTTGTGTTTCTGTTCTTGGCGCAAGAGAGCCTGTAGCTCTTAATGTAGTAACTTTTATATTTTCATCAGGTTTTGTTGATGTAAATACAGCTTTAAACTTATATCCTCTTCCTTTGAAAGTTGCATTATTAAACTTTTCAAACGCACTAAATGTAGCACTACCAGAACTAGGGTCATCATTTGTAGTTGCAATAAACAGATCAACTTTTGGCTCATCTACTTTAGTTCCATCAATATCTGAAAATAAGTCTATATTATTTCTAGAATCAATTTCTGTGTTTTGTAAAAAATTATTTGCTGCGATGTTTTTTATGAAATGTGTAGGCATTACATTATTTGCAGAAAGATCACCAACAGTTATAAATTCATACGTAGCAGTCGTGGCAATATCACCAATTTGATCCAAATTAGGTGTTAACGTATCAAAATCAGTAAGATCATCAAATATTCCATCACCAACCAAACTCATCTCTAAACCATTACCATCAGGACTTAATTCAACACCTGTTTTTGTACCTCCAAAGTTTGCACCATCTTCATTGATATTTGTGATTGTATCTTCATCCTCGGCAGCAGAATCATCTAAAGTAAATTGAACTGTTTGAGCATTTTCAGAAAAAGTGCCATTTCCATCTTTTGCTCTAATAACATAAGTTCCAGCAAGTTTTGGAACAATGGCTTCTGTAGATGTTCCAGCTACAGCTTCTATAGTTGGAATTGAATTATTAAAAGTAACTGAACTTGTTGCGATTGAATGTTTTATATAAATACTACCGCCATTCAAAATTGAAAAATCTTCAGATTTATTCCAACTTAATTTTACAAAGTTTTTATCAACAGGTTCTACAGTTAATCCAGTTAAGTCATCTGGTGGTCCAATTTTGCCAACAACCTCAAAATTTTCTATTTCTATCGGTGTAGCAGATGCAATTTCAGCACCATTGAGCGTAAATACCTTAAAATCATATTTTCCAAGTTCTGCATCTAATATATCAACAGTTGTAGACTGTGTATTTATTTGAAAAAAATCTTGCGCTTCTGGAAAAATATCTACTTCATAACCAGATGCACCTAATACAGGTTGCCATGAGAGTATAATTTTGCTTTTTAATTGTCCATTTTCTACATATATTTCTTCTTGAATACTTAAATCTTGTGGTGGATCAAGAATTTGATTTAATATTGTGGTTTGTGCTGTCTGTAATGATAAGTCAGTTTCAAAAGTTTCAATAAAATCATACTTATCAGAATGATATGTTATTGCATTAACACTGTAAGTTTTGGTCTCGCTATTTTCTTTTACTGAAAGGATACGATATGAAGCAAGGGCAATGCTGGTATTTTCTACAACAAAAACACTATTTGCCTCTGGTTTTGTCGTAAATGTTGAGTTGCCAGTTGTACCATCTGCCCTAGTTATATTATTTACACTTATAGTCGCCCCTGATACGCCTGAAATAGTACCGCTTTCTAATGTACCATCAGGCAGGATGACACTAATTGTAGGTGTATTTGTGGTAGGTATATCAGTAAATTCTGTGTCATCAACAACAACTGTTGAAGTTGTAGCAGATACGATCCTTCCACCCCTTCTCACGCCAGCTTTCATTGGATCGTTTACAGCAATAATTTGATTCGGTTGTAATAAAACACCTTCAGTAATGGTTGTCTCAAAAGATATAAACTCTGTACTTCTTTGATCCTCAAATAAAGTAAATCTAGCAAGTCTTTTTGCTTGACCAAATGAAGTGCAACCAAAAGCATCAATTTTTTTATGAATTACTCCAAGAGATAATTTTGCGTTTGTATCGTTTGTAAATGAAGAAGCTGAAAACAAATCTGCTAAATCAACTGTGACATATTGCAATTTTTGTAATGATTTATCAAAAAAACTAACCGAGACTTTATTCGCCCTGTCTCTTACATCAGTTCCAGTATAAGAAAACCCTTCCTCTGTAACATTACTCCTATTAAAAATATAATCAGGTGTTTCTTGAGGCTTATCCATATTTATTTTTATTTGACCTTCACTAAAAAATGGGACAGCTCTGAAATTTGAACAAATCTTATTTATAACTTCAAAAGCAGATTCTTGTTCACTAATGACACCATTAAAACTAAACCTTGGCTCCTTTTCTCCCTCTGTTACTAAATTTTCAACAAGCTCATTACAATAAACAGATGCGTTGTAAAAGGAGTAAACATCAAGCTGTGTTGAATCTATAAAATCAGAAAGTTCAGTTGTTAAAACATCATATAAAACAAAAGCAGGACAAGCACACCACTCTTTTGTAGTTTTCAAAGTTCCATTAAAAGTACCACTAAAAGTTAATCCTCCTGTTTTTGTATCAACAGTTGCGTTGTGCGGTATAGCTATCCTTTTACCTCTGAGCAAATATGACCGCTTTGGCAGGGTTGGAAATTGCTGTGCATCAAATCTCATAGCAAGATGAGCAATACCAGCGTAAGCATTGTTATCCAGAATTATTGTTGATAATCCATCAAATTTTATTTTGTCGGGAAATAGAGCGTCTTTGTCCTCTGTTATACGACTAATCCTTATTGATACTGGATATGAATATGAATCTAAAAGTTTTACTATATGATCTCTTGTAAATGGTTTTGTTGTTTTTCCTTTGATGGTCATTGCATCAAATTTTTTTGCTTTTTTGCCTAATTGATATTGCGTATCTTCGATTGCATACACGGCACCATCATTATCAATTATTTCAATTTTATAAATTACAGTTGTAGCGTTTCCATTTTTTTTACTAAAAGCATCTGCTTTTATAGTGACTCTAACTTGATCTACAGGATTATTAGCATCATGAGGGACTTGTATCGTAACAGGACTTGCCTGTGTTATAACAGTGCCTAATGTTCCAGAATTTACTGGAGTCTCTACTGACACGAGTCCATCCAGTGGTTGTTGAGCTTGTAAAAAAACAGAGCAAGTTCCGCTTGAATTAACTTCACTTGTTGCTGGAAAAACTAACTTATTTTTGACTTTGAAATTATTTGAATCAGTAACACTTTTAACTTTAAAAGTACCACTTTCATTCATTGCTGATTGTCCACCGGCAGGAGTGTAGTTAATTTTCAAAATATCGCCTTGAAGAAATCCATGATTTGTGATTGTTATAGTTGTTTCTTTATCACTAGCACTTGCAGAATAGTCGCCTGTTTTTGTAGATCCTTGAGCAAGTACACCTTTTCTAAAATCAAAACCAATACTCTTGAAATTAAATTGACCATCATCAATACTTAAAAAACCATCATCATCAATAACAGATAAATCAGCTGTTTCTCTTAAAATTGGCGTACCGTTTAAAAATATATTTTTTTTAGCAGCCTGATTATAATTGAAACCTCCTAACTTAAAATTTTCTGCAACTGCCGCTGGGAACCCTTCAATTTCACCTTCCGCTATTGCTTCCACTAAAAGTGCGTATTGAACAGTTGATAAGCCTTTTGGGTCTTTTGGTGGCTTAACACTTAATGGTTTTTGTGGATCAAACATAACTAATTGTAGTCCTCCTTTCCTTTTCCAGAAAACTGAACAGAATCTACAGAATTTGAAACCACGATACTGCCACAAACAGTTTCACCATAAAGCAGAGGTATTGCAGTTCCAGCATTTACAGTATTACTTATACCATTGAATGAACCAGATATTGATTTATCTTTTTGTGCTTTTGTTTGCTCTTTTTTTTGATTACCTAATAAATCTGATGCTGCTTTTTTAATTTGGTTTGCAGCATAAAGTTTTATAGCAACAGGGACAGCTTGAGTAAAAAGAAAACCAAACACCGCACCCAAAAAAGCACCTTCAGCAACTGGAACTAATCTAAGGGTATAACCACTTACAGGGTGATGAATATGCTCTTCGTCTACATATCTATCATCAACTTTAATAGAGTAGTTAGTTTTTAGTAAAGTATTTTGTATTTGTGGATAATTTGCTTGTAAAAAACTAAAAACTTGACCTACAGAATTTAATTTTGCATAAAATTCTTTCTGACCTATAAGTTTGACCAATTTGCCATAAAGAATAATTTTAGTTAATTTCATTTAAAATCTTTTGGGTAAAAAATTTTATAATCTTGTTTTTCAATACTAAAAAGGTAAAAAGGATAATCAAGAGAAACACATTTTTTTATATCAGCTTCTGACATCTTCAAATCTCCTTTTGGGTGACTGTGAACTATACCAATTATATTAGCCTTATCCTCTATTTCTATCCAATCATCTGGAGATATTAAAAAGTTGTTTGATTTATCTTCTGCATAATTTTTACAAGGAAAAAAAATTGTATCATTACCTTGCTTTGCTATAAGACCACAACATTCTTCATCTTTTTTTTTATTTATATATTCAAAAATTGAAATTTCCCAAGTATCCATCAAATAAAATCACCTATTGCTGGAAATATTTTTTTTGTGGCAATTCTTGTCGGTAGTTCAACATTAGGTAAGTCAACAGCTGCAACCATTTCATATTCAACAATTTCTCTTGTTTCTAAATTTTTTCTATTTAAAACATAAATTCTTTTTGGTAATTCTTTTGATGTATCTGGAGTGCCAAAAGGATTAAGATCATTTGCAAAGTTTGTCGCATCTATAAATTCAACCATAGTCTGTATTCTTGTAAATTTAGCTCCTACAAGATCATTGCCAAAATTAAAACTGTTAACAGTAGCCATTAATGTTGTAAATAAAGATAAAATATTACTTATCCTCATTTGTGGTCTAGCAATTACACCTTCTCCAGATAGTTCAAAACCACTACATTCAACAGGATATCTCTCATAAGTATCACCAGCCCAAACAATTGCATTATTTGTTTTTAAACTTGTTCCACTATGAAAATAATATTTACCATTATCAGAACTTGATGGAGCATTTCCAGTTGCATAATGGATTCCTTCTATTAATTGAAGCTGAAAAAGCTCAATAATTGCAGACCGATCAACTTTTTGTAATGAAGAAACAGGTATTGGCATCAGGGTTCAAATACTTCAATAAATGTAGTTGTAACAGTGCATCTGTTGTTATAAGGAATAGAAATAGACCAACTATCACATTTGTATTTACCTTGCCCTGATTTTGTTATTGATAAATTTGTCTCAGGAATTGTCGCCGCTGCCGCAGTCAATGTAAAAGTATCTGTTCCAGTATCATTTTGAACAGTATAAGTTCCATCAGTAGCCCCACTTGCAAAATCAACAGTTATAGTATCTCCAGCAGATAATCCATGATCATTAACAGTTGCAGTAATAGTTGTGGATGATTGAACATAAGTACCTGTTTTGGTGAATCCTTCACCTTCAGGGGTGTAAGTAAAACTCTCATTTTTAAATTTTCTACTCCTTAAAAATCCATCTATAACTTCTGCTTGAGTTTGTGAAACAACAAAAGTTAAATTATAAACTTTTGGATTTTGTTGCAATCCCACAGTCAAACGGTGTTCATATCCATCACCTAGAGAAACCACACGCTGTTTTGGTGCTTGGTTTTTAACCTGTCCATAAATGGGTTTAATATTTACCTGTGTATCAAAATCAGCCATTATGCTAATAAACCTCCACCCCTTTTCTGTCTTATTATCTCTTGTTGTATAAGAACTGCCAACTCCTGACCGAATTGATTACCCTTTTGATCGTTACCTGAAATTGCTGAACCGCTTGCATCTACGTTAACATTGACAACTACACTGCCACCCATTTGATTGTTAGGGATAATTGTTCCAGCAGATCGTGGAACAAAAAGCTCTGGCCCTTTCTCACCAACAATAGATGGCTTTCCTACTGGTGGGTTTCCACCTTCTGCAAATAACCCCCCAAGAATACCACCAACAACAGCTCCTATGCCTTCACCACCTTGTTTGGATGCACCTTTTCCAAAGTTTTCACCAAAGCCGTCAAGAAGTTTATCTATTTGTGAGTCAATAATCTTATCTCTGATTCTATTCAATACATTAGTCATTGCATCACCGAAAGATTGCGCTCCTGTTATTGCCTCCCTTAAGTTATCTTTAATATTTTGTTCGATTTCTTGCCCTACGTCCTTAAATTTTTCTTTTAAATTTTTTGCTGCTTCAGCATTTTTATCAATAAGTTCTTTTTGATTTTGAAGATCGTGATTTTGTTTTGCCAAAGAAACAAGTCTGTCTCTTTCTTCACCACTAAATTGTTTTTCAATTTCCAAAATTTGCTGGTTTAAATCAAATTCTTTCTTCTTTTCTTCGCCTTTTATTTGACTTCGTTTTACAGATTTTGTCAATTCTGCATTTTGATTTTTTAAATTTTCCAATTGCATATTAAATTCTCTTGTAAGTTCTCTATTTTCTGCGCTTTCAAGAGCCTTTTCTAATTCTTTTGCAGATTCTCTTGCATCATCTAATTGTTGGCTTATTCTCAATTTTTCTGCGTTTGTAGCTCTTTTATTTGATCCTTTGCCAACTGCTTGTAAGGCATCTTCAAGATTTTTTATTTTAGTTGTTGTTATTTTTATCTGTTCATTAATATCCGCTGTGCTTCCTAGTTCAAGTAAATTATTAAATTTCTTTTGTTCATTGTTAGCTTTTAATAAAGCCGTAGCTAAAAAGCCAAGACCAATAACAACAAGGCCGATTCCAGTTTTTGCAAGTGCAATTTTAAATGCGGTTGCGGCGGCTGTAGCTTTTGCAAAACCTCCCGCAGCCAAGAAAGTCATTGAAGTGGTTGTTGCAAGAGTTCCATTAGAAGCAGCGGCAGCGATTGACAAAGTTGCAAAAGTAGCTTTTAAAGCGGCAATTTGACCCAATAATATCGGGGTAACTACTGTTATTCCTTTTATTGCCGCAGCAATTCCAACAAATGCAAAAGTAACTTGTCCCGCTTCGCTATCAACAAAACTAACAACTCCTTCAACTAATGCTGTTAAACCTTTTGTTACTTTCAAAACTACAGGTAATAATTTATTACCAAGGGTTAACTGTAACTCAAGAACAGCATTGCTAAATGCTTTAAATACCTCAGCGGGTGAAGCGTCCATAATTTTACCAATTTTGTCTGCACCTTCTTCCGCTGATTTTGCCAACGCTCTTAAAACAACATCAGAGGTCAACAATCCTTTTGATGCAAAATCTTTTAATTTACCTGAAGCGATTCCAGTTTCGTCTGAGATCGCTTTTAATAATTGCGGAACCTGTTCGGCGATACTTCTAAATTCATCCCCTTGTAAACGCCCAGAACCCAAACCTTGAGCAAGTTGAGTAAACGCTGCGCTTGCTTCTGTTGCGTTTAATCCCGCTAATTTTGCAATTGTATTAAAACCGATAAATGTTGTCTCAATATCTTTTAAAGAAATACCAAGCGGCCTTAATCTTGCAAAAATATCTGTTACACCTTTTGTTGCTTCGACAATTGATAAATTAAATCTATCTTGCGCTTTTCTTACTAATTCTTGAGCCTGCGCAAATTCTCCAAATTCAGAGGTAAGAACTTTCATTCTTAATTGCAAAGCCTGAAAATTTGATGCTGTGGCAGTTGCTTGCCTTGCGACAGCCGTGAAAGCTATACCAGCAAATGCAGCTTTTAATTTACCTAAATTATTCTGTAACCCCGTTGATTGCGCCTGCACGCCTTTTAATGCTCTTGTGGCCTGTGAAGCATCAACTGTTAGTTTTACATTAGCCTGTGCCACAAATCA
>CEOA01024683.1_pt1 | contig 11966 bp, 20 predicted proteins | sample 530251 | NCBI WGS metagenome assembly CEOA01 (sample SAMEA2619838, study PRJEB7988) | marine metagenome | biome: marine biome (ENVO:00000447); feature: surface water layer (ENVO:00002042); material: "saline water (ENVO:00002010), including plankton (ENVO:xxxxxxxx)" | depth 5 m
CTCGGCTTTACATTTGACGCAGAGGATTTTAAGAAAGCGAGAAGAATCGTTCGGAAAGAAGGTACAGGAGAGTGGACAGAATATCAAAGCGGTGAAAGACTTCCTATTGAAGAAAGATGGTCAGGAAGGTTTTTTACGCTTGACAAAATATTTAAACCTGTTAATATGGAGGGAGCAAATGTGTTGGAGACTACATGGTATTATAATATCGGTTGCTGGAGTGGCCTTCGTGCCTATCTTGCTTCTACAGAATGTGAGAATACTAGCAGACCGGCTGAACAGTACCTAAAGTATCATGAATGGAACCCCGTAGGAGTGGATGAAGAACTGGAGGAAGAGGAGTATTGAAGCTTCAAGTCATTAAAAATAAAAATGGAATGTTTGGCATACAGGCTTCATGTTTTTTTAGTACGGGAGAAGTGGTCTATTCTTTATTGGATGGTGTTGAAACCAAATTGCGTACGCAAACATCAGTACAAGTCGAGGTAAACCTACATGTAGAGGATGAAATAGGAAGGTATATTAATCATCATTGTGATCCTACCTGTGAAATACAAAAGCACAATGTAGTCGCAATAAAAGACATTAATATTGGAGATGAAATAACGTTCGATTACGTCAAGAACGAAGATTTCATTTCTTCACCCTTTATTTGTGCTTGCTGTAACAAGCTTATTAAATAATCAAAAAACTTGGAGATAAAATGACAAAGAAAAGTAGCATCCCTTTCGTTGGCCTTCATGCCCATAGTGGCATGGGTAGCCCCTTTGACGGACTTGGATACCCAGCGGAGCATATGGACTTCGCCTTTGAGAATGGCAATGACGCACTGGCCTTAACCGACCATGGGAATATGAACGCGATGTCATATCAGGTCCAGCATGCCAAACAAATGAAAAAGGATGGAAAAGAATTCAAGCCAATCTTTGGAGTTGAGGCTTACTTTCTCCCAAGTGTTGCGGAGTGGCAAACTCAATACGCAAAGGCCAAAGAAGACAAGAAAGCAAAAAAGAGTCTGGACAACTCTAGGTCTGCAACTACAATTGAAGATGAGACAAATAAACAATCGGTAAAGAACATTCTTAACCGTCGCAGGCATCTCATTCTTCTGGCTCAAAACCAAACCGGATTGAATAATATCTTTGAGATGGTTTCTAAATCCTTTTCACCGGAAAACTTTTATCGCTATCCGCGCATGGATTACGCAATGCTCAAGAAGCACAGTGAGGGTGTTATTGCGGCATCGGCCTGTCTTGGTGGCGTATATGCTGGAAACTATTGGGAAAATAGAGAGGCCGGACCTGATGCTGTTTTGGATGCCATGCGAAACACAACCATGAAGATGATGGATATCTTCGGGGATCGGTGGTATGGCGAACTTCAATGGAACAATATTCCAGAGCAGCATGAATTAAACAGATATATTATACAGCTTCATCAAGAGTTTGGCATCAATCTAATTTCAACTGCTGATAGCCACTATCCAAATCAAAACGCCTGGAAAGACCGCGAGCTTTATAAGCGTCTTGGTTGGCTTGGAAAGGGCGGTCTTCCTTCGTTTATTGAACCTGAGCTTCCGGCCGGCATTGATGAGATTGGATACGAATTATTTCCAAAGAACGGCGATCAAATGTGGGAGAGCTATAAATTATATTCAGAGAAATGTGGCGCTGAATATGATGACGATATTGTTAGACGCTCCATTGAGGAGACACACTACATCGCTCATAATAGAATTGAAAACTTTATGCCAGACAATACTGTTAGGCTTCCTGATTTTGTTGTGCCGCCTGGCAAGACAGCGACAGCAGCATTGACGCAGCTTTGTTTAGATGGGATGCGTAATTCAAACTTGCATCATGACCAGGAGTATGTTGATCGACTCAAAGAAGAGTTGGAAGTTATTAGTGAGCGTGGGTTTAGTAAATACTTTTTAACAATGAACGCAATCGCAGATCAGGCAAATGAAGTACAGATTACTGGCCCTGGTCGCGGATCAGCAGCGGGCTCTCTGGTCGCGTATGTTCTTGGAATTACTCAAGTAGATCCAATTAAATACAATCTTCTGTTCTCCCGATTCTTACGAAGGGACGCAAAAGACTATCCCGATATTGATTATGATGTATCAGACCCAATGGAGTTGAAAGAGTTATTAATTGAGAAATGGGGCAAGTCTACTGTTGTTCCAATCTCAAATTATAATACGCTACAACTGCGATCCTTGATTAAGGATATCGCAAAGCTTTACGAGATTCCATTTACAGAAGTCAATCCAGTTACTTCACGAATGTTGAAAGAAGCAACGCCTTTGGCCAAAAAGAAGCACGGCATCAAGGCAGGTATTTATACCCCGACGTTTGAGGAGGTAATGGAGTTCTCAGATTCCTTGAAGAAGTTCTTGAGGAAATATCCATCCGTCGCAGATCACATTAATGTTTTGTATGGGCAGGTGAGGTCAGTCTCGCGTCACGCTGGTGGAGTTGTTGTCGGTGAGAACCTAGATCGTTATATGCCCTTGATCAACAGTCGTGGTGTCACTCAAACGCCGTGGTCAGAAGGGCAGAACGTTCGTCATCTTGAGCCAATGGGGTTCATTAAGTTTGATATCCTTGGACTCTCGACTTTGAAAATGATTGAGGGTGCGATTGGTCACATTCTCAAACGGCATCACGGAATTGAAGAGCCGACGTTTGAACAAATTCAAGAATACTACAACGAACATCTTCACCCAGACAAGATGAATCTTAATGACCAGAAAGTGTATAAGAACATTTTCCACAAAGGGAAATGGGCAGGTATCTTTCAGTTCACAGAGGAGGGTGCGCAAAAGTTCTGCGTAAAGGCTAAGCCGAAGAATATCATTAATGTTGCGGCCATCACATCCATTTACAGACCTGGGCCTTTGAGTGCGAACGTACATGAAAGCTACGTCGACGCAAAAGATAACCCAAGAAGCATTCGCTATGGCCATGATGTTGTAAAAGAATATACAAAAGAGACTTATGGCTTCCTTATCTTTCAGGAGCAGATTGCTCTTTTGGCTCACAAGCTGGGCAAAGACTTTAGTTTGGATGAAGGCAATAAGCTTCGCAAACTTCTTACAAAGAAAGGCACAGGCGAAGTGGCAAAGCAGAAGAACGAGCTTAGGCTTAAGTTCGTCGCAGGTTGCGTAGAAAAAGGTTTGTCTGAAGATTGGGCAAACAAGATGTGGCAAAAGTTTGAATTCTTCAGTGGATACGGATTCAATAAGAGCCATGCCGTTTCTTATTCAATCATCTCTTTTCAGTGTGCGTGGCTATTTAATTATTATCCCGCTGAATGGATGGCGGCTTTCTTGGATAAAGAACCGGAGAGCAGAAAAGAAAAAGCAATTAACTTAGCAAAGAAGTATGGATTTAATATTCAATTAGTGGATGTAAACAAATCAGGCGCAGTGTGGGAGATCAGCGAAGATGGCAAAACTCTCATCCAGCCCTTAACTTCTTTGAAAGGATTAGGAGATAAAGCAATTGAACAAATCACGAAACATAGACCTTTTAACACTGTTGAAGAATTTCTCTTTAACGAAGAGGTTGTCTATTCTAAGCTCAATAAGAAAGCGCTAGATGTGCTGGCAAGAAGTGAAGCCTTGGATGATCTTATTGATGACCGCTTCACAGGGCTTAAGCATTTTTGGTCAGCATGCATTGTTGATCGGCCACTAAACCCAAAGAAACTTGCCGATAATATACAACTTTACGAGCCAGAAGGCGACTTTTCTATTGAAGAAAGGATTAGTAATCTGGTGTCATTAACTGGTGTTTTCCCGCTAGATTTGGTGTTAAATGATAGGCTTTTAGATCAGCTTAATCACTTCCAAGTTCCGCCTATCGGAGAGTGGGACAATGACTTGGGAGTCGCTTGGTTTATCCCGAGAGAGGTGATCACAAAGAAAACCAAAAATGGAAAAACATATTGGATTGTTAAAGTGATTGATAGTACATCTACAATCACGAGTATTAAATGCTGGGGAGTGAAGCCCGAAAAAGATCACATTTACATTAATCGGCCCTACATGAGCAAGTTAGATTACGATGAACAGTGGGGATTCAGCACAAGATCTATCAAACATAATTTTAGAATGTTGGGATAAAGACTTGACAAATCAAAAGATTTCTAGTAATATACATGTATAAGAACTTGGAGGTCGCCATGACAAAGATGAGAAAGATTTTAGAAGATATTAAAACCATGCCTTATTATAAGAACTATGCTGCTGCTAGCGGAGCGGTACACAACGTCGCAAAGCATGAAGACGCTGTGGAAGACAAACTCAAGAAGCATGGCCTATCTTATCTACAAAAGGGAGGCATTAAACAAAAGCAACGTGATGCTTGGCTTAACGACGCAGACCACTCCAGCATGCCAGATAATAGTTATATTTCTCAACCTTGCGGTACCCACAATAGTCCAGATTTTATTGTCAAGGTAGACGGCGATCTGCACTTCATTGAGTGTAAAAGTGCCAAAGGAAACAAGCCAATGTATAATTCTGGGATCCCCAAGGAAAAGTATATTTATGTATTTTGTTCTGAAAAGCACGATGAAACAACCATATACCGTGGCGCTCACGTATGCTCGCCGGAAGTATATGAGATGCTCCAAGAGTGTATTAGGGAGCACCGGAAGATAGATGAAAAGTACAATGCCATGCTCATTAATGAGAATTCTGTACTACAGCACTACACGCGACCAATGATTATGCATAATCAAAATGCTGCGTATTTTAATGAAGCAGTTCGAAGTGAACATGAGCAGGGTGTACTTAATGCGGTTTAAGTTAGTAACTGGAGACAGTCAGGAAGTTTTAACCGAACTGCCAGAAAATAGTATTGATTCCTGTATAACAGATCCTCCGTATGGAATGGGCATGGAGGAGTGGGATCATTCCGTTCCAACAAAAGAACTATGGCAAGAAGTTTATAGAGTTTTAAAACCGGGCGCATTTTGTTTAAGTTTTTGTAGTCCACGATTATATCATCGAATGGCGGTTGCTGTAGAGGACGCCGGCTTTGTTATAAAAGATCAAATCATGTGGATGATTACCACCAAAATGCCTAAAAAGAATCGCCTCAAACCGGCGCACGAGCCCATTGTTGTGGCACAAAAGCCCTTCAAGGGATCTATTCAGAAAAACTTTGAAGAGTGGGGCGTGGGAAAAATAGACGTAGACACAACTCGCATACCATGGGACGGAGAACCCCCGAAGGGGTGGGTCAAGGGGGGCATGCAACGAAGGGTCTTTGGTAAAGAAGGCAAGACAACAGGCAGTCAAAAAGAGTTTGGAAAAGTCGATGCTAATCCGGCCGGCCGATACCCTTCGAATATCATTGGGGAGGTTTTACCAGAACACCAAAAGTATTTTTATGCCCCACGAGTAACACGAAAAGAGCGCGGAGAATATAACGACCACCCTACGCCGAAGCCCATTGCTTTGATGTCTTATCTGATTAAAGTGTATTGCCCTCCAGGCAAAATAGTGTTAGATCCTTTTTGCGGCAGCGGCAGCACGGGTATTGGCGCGCTACTTGAAGACAGGAAATTTCTAGGGATTGATTTAGAGGAAAAGTATATTGAGATCTCTAAAAGAAGAATTAATGATTTTACCAACAATGTTGATAAGGGGGACAAGTGAATCTAAAGGTTTATAAAATTCGTTCAGACGCAAAACTACCAGTTCGAGCTTACCGAACGGATGCTGGGATGGATATTTTTTATTGCCCAAATGGAGAAAAGAAGTTGTACGATTGTACAAAAGAATTCTTTATTCCACCAAAGGAGTCGCGTTTGCTTCCTACGGGAATCAAAGTAGAGGTTCCATATGGATATATGTTAGAAGTTAAAAACAAATCAGGGATTGCTTCAAAAAAGCAATTGGTCGTGGGTGCGTGCGTAATTGATTGCGGGTATGATGGGGAGGTGTATGTAAATCTTCACAACATTGGGCATGACACGCAATCATTTAAGCCGGGAGAAAAAATTGCTCAAGCGGTCTTGGTGCCTATCAATCACTGTGGCATTGAAGAGGTATTTGAAGACAATTTAAATCAGAAAACGGAACGGGGCTCTGGAGGTTTCGGTTCAACGGGGAATGTATAATGGGATCGCTAGAAAGAAAATTAAGTAGAAAAAAGGCAGTCAAAGAAAAGAAGAACGCCGAAAAAGAAATGGCCACAAAAGTTGCTTTATTTGACAAATTATCAGATAAATGCTTGACTTGTGAGAAGCCGTTTGATAAAATGAATAAAGAACAGGTAATGTCTTGGAACGTAGTTGTGAGACAGGAAGAAGGAAAAGTAAATCTTTATTGCCCAGACTGTTGGAAAAAGGCATTAAAGATTGTTGAGGACTTTAAAAAGCATTTAGAAAATAAAAAGGAGGAGTAAATGCAGTTTTATCCACAATCAAAGACAGGATTCGCAATCAGCGAAAGTGTCGCAGAAGCGCTAGGATTGGCCGACGAATATGTAATGTGGCAGAAAGGCTATGACCATGTTGAGTTTTGTAACGCATTTGGGGAGAGATTTGGCGTACAGCCAGATAACATTACCCACTTTGAGTATACGCGCGGAGGATATGTTCAGGGTTTGAGTGGCTTTGACTGGGATCAAACATATGTCTTGTTTGACGACTATAACAAGGGCAATGATAACTGGGAGCCAATGAAAGAGAAGATTGAGGGAGACTTTGGTTTTACCTTTGAGAACGGTACTTGGTCAGAGTTGGGTTAATGAAAATGGGACAAAGATACGTAAGAGGCGATAAAGACTTTAACAAAGTATTAAGAGAGATCAAGAAAAGGTTTCACGGAAAGGCCGGCGATTCTGAAAGCGAATCAATGATTGATTGCAACAAAGGAGATCTTAAAGAAGGCTTTGTTTGGTTCTACTCAAATAATAAAGACGCAGCTAAATTGATTGAAAGATCCCGAAAATTCATCCTGGAGATTAGAGATCATGGCGACCATGGTGTACACTTCAAGATGTCCAAAGAAGGCTTTAGATCGGTGATTACAGCGTTTAAGGTGGCGCGATGAGTAGTGGCATAGTAATAGGCTCAATTGTTCTGTCTTCGAACGTACTTTGTTTCATAGTTGGAATTTTGGTGGGGAGGGCGATATGGAAGCGACCAACGAGAGAGTGGTAGAAGATAAGGTAAATCGCCCAAACCACTACAATATTAATTGGAAAGGCGAACAAGCAATTGAAACCTATACATATATTCGCTCATGGAGAATGGATTATCCAGAGAGCAATATTATCAAATATGTTACGCGACATCCCTATAAAGGGAAGTCGTTACAAGATTTGAAAAAAGCGCGCTGGTATTTAGATAAGCTCATTGAAGAGGTGGAAGCAAATGAAAGTCGGTGATTTGGTGAAGGGTAAACTATGGGAAGAGTTGGGCATAGTAGCCTGTGTACCTCCAATGCCTTCTATGATAGAAGTTTGCTGGACTGGAGAAAAGCCCAGAAGACAAAAGCATCTTTCGGGGGAACTGGAGGTAATCAGTGAAAGTCGGTGATTTGGTTAGGGTGAAAGAATATTGCAGGAATGGGGGCATGTACGCTCTCGTTGTTAGAACATATCCTATCGCTGCGGACATTCAATATTTAGATACAAGCATGGGCCACAAAGTTGCATACGCATTAAAGTCAAACTTGGAATTGATCAGTGAGGGTGGGTGACTTGATCCAACACAAACATACAGGGGCAACTGCTATGATTGTGAAAGAAATTGGACCGAAATCTAAAAAGCCTTACTTTTATTATGAGATTTTAATAAGCGGCGAAGAAGATACAATAACAGCACCGATAGATATGCTGTTAAAATTATGGGAGGTAGTGAGTGAAGTTTAGTGAAGCATTGACATATGATGACGTACTTTTAGTGCCGCAATATTCGGACATTGAAAGCCGACAAGAGGTTGATACATCCAATAAGTTAGGAGATAGCATTTACATGAAGCTTCCAGTAATCTCCTCTCCGATGGATACAGTGACGGGAGAAACCATGGCAACGGCGATGTATAATGCTGGTGGGCTGGGAGTTATTCATCGCTATAACACAATTAAAGAGCAGTGTGAGATGGTGGGCAAAGTTCATAAAGCTTTAGTTTCGCGCCATGCTCCCCGCATCGCTGCGGCTGTTGGCGTCTCCGGTGATTATCTACAACGAGCCGTTAATCTATTTGATGCTGGCGTTAACGTTATCTGTATTGACGTCGCGCACGGGCATCACGCACTAATGAAACGAGCCATCAAAGCCATTAGGGCCGAGGTGGGCGACACACTACACATCATGGCTGGTAATGTGGCTACCCGCGAAGGCTTTGAAGCCCTGGTTGAGTGGGGCGCTGATAGCGTGAGGTGTAATGTTGGTGGTGGCTCTATCTGCTCTACAAGAATTCAAACCGGCCATGGCATGCCAGGTCTTCAAACCATCTTTGATTGCGCTTCAGTGAAGAGTGGTGTAAAGATTATTGCCGATGGTGGCATTCGCAGTTCAGGAGACATTGTAAAGGCCCTCGCAGCAGGCGCAGATTTTGTAATGCTTGGCTCAATGTTGGCGGGAACTGATGAGTCACCAGGGAATAAAGTCGTTACACTCGGCGGCGTCAAAAAAGAATATCGTGGAATGGCGAGCAAAGAGGCGCAAATGGATTGGCGTGGAAAGTACTCTTCTGATGAGGGAGTTGCCACAATGATTCCCTACAAGGGGCCGGTGGATGATGTGCTGACGCAGATTAAAAATGGCATTGCTTCGGGTCTTTCATATTCTGGTGTGAGGACAGTAAAAGAACTACAAGAGAACGCAGTTTTCGTTAGACAAACCGCAGCCGGGCTGAATGAAAGTCACACTCACATCTTAGGAAAGAAGTAGTGTCCGAGGTTGAGTATGGAAATACAATCAAGAAGATTTGTTTTGATAGTACAGACGCCCTACATGCGGAGCTAAAAATAAGATTGCATTATGATGAGATTAAGATTAAAGACTTTTTTAACGAGGTGGTGAAAGCTTATGTTGGAAGGAATGAACACATGCTGGCGATGGTCAATGAAATAAAAGCAAACAAGATCTCAGCCATCAAGAGAAACAAAGCGAAAAGAATGCGAGAAAAAGAAGTTGAAACCATTAATAAATTTGGTTTAAACAAGAAGGACATCGAGAGCATATTTGATATACTAGAAAAGGAGCATCCAGATTTATGAGAGAGTGTGCAAAAGAGTGTAAAAAACAAAAGAAAAGATGTATACAAAAAGATTGTCGACTGTGGATTGACTACAAGAAGGATCTTAACTGTACTTTAGTTGCCGTCGAGAATAATCCAAGCATGACTTTGGAAGAGGTTTCAAAAAGATTACACATCAGCCTTGTGAGGGTAAAACAGATACAAGATAAGGCCGTACAAAAAATGCAAAAAAACAGGCTTTTAAAAGCAATTTAACTATTTATATAGAATAATGCCAGAAGTGCTGGCCGAAACATGTTTCAAGGAGAAGACAATGAAAGAAGATAAAAATCTCTTAAATGAAGGGACAGTAAGACGTTTCATGAAACTAGCTGGTACGCAGCCGCTGGCAAGTGATTTCGTCAATGAGATGGGCTACGGTATGATGTATAAAGACGACGAGCCCCGCGAAGAGGCTGACGTCGATGAGTATCGCAAGGGCGAAGAGGAAGGCGAGGAAAGAGAAGCCGAGGAACTTGAAGGTGGAGACGAGCTTGAAATGGATCTCGATCTTGACGTTGAAGAGGACGCGCCTGAAGCTGAAGGTGAAGTGACTCTGACTGACGAGGATGTTGATACACTTCTCGCTGCTCTCGATGCTGCCAATATGCTAGCCGACAAGCTTCGTGGTGCCGCCGAGATGGCCGAGCCCGAAGAGATGGAGGCCGCCGAGCTAGAACTTCCCGCAGAGGATGACATGACTGGTGAGCCGCTTGAGGTAGAAGAAGAAGAGATGGAACTCGAAGAGGCCCAAGAAGAGGAGCTTGAAGAGTCCAAAGAAGAAGAGTTGGAAGAGTCCGCAACAGATACGGATGCTGACTTAAGCGAGAGCATTGTTAATGAGGTTTACAAGCGAGTCGCCCAACGTCTATCAGAATTGAAAGGGGAATAATGACTGAGTTCATTTGGTTTGTATTTGGCGCAGCCTCTTACCAACTAATTTCCTATTTGTTGAGAATCGGCCATAGTCAGTTGCTCATAAAGGCCATTCAATTAGATGCCCTAAGTTTTCTTGGGACAATCGTTGAAGACGTGGCCTTTATTCGAGCGCTTAAATACAAGACAATGGAAGAGTCTGAGCTATCTTCAATAGAAATTAATAACATTAAGTTAGCCGACGAAGCGGTTCTTCGTCAGTGGAAAGAGAGGTGCGTGAAAAAAGTCCACGGGTCTGTCCCCCCTGCGGTACGCGCAGCTATCCCTTTCAAAAACTGGGAAGAAGCGATGGAAATTTTAGACAAGGTTTATAAAAATCAACTTCCAAAATGAATTTCTTTGGTTGGCTTTCAGACGAGGGGGCAATTCAGCATACCGACGATAATATCATATACGCTGGTCGTGCCTTTATGGCAAATTCAGTATTGCATTGGTGCGCAAAGAAAGCCAAACGAAAAGAGCTAAACGAAAAGCAAATAAAAGAATACGCGCAAATAATTCGATATTTTATTCACAAAAAGGTTGACATTTGGTGGGAAAAAGGTACAATAAACATTGGACTTACCAAAGGAGACAAATATGACAGCGACAGCATGGAAGATCCCAAGCCGTATGGACGGCCGGATTAGTTATCGTTTACAGTGGGAAGGAATTAAAGGCATTCGTGCTTTGAAAAAAGCTTTTAAACAAATGTCAGAATGGAGAGACGTAGGTATGGGAACTGATAAAGATAAGAATAAAATTTTAATCTTTGATCGCAGTTTTGATACAATGGACGAATGGATTGCGTGGGCTAAACAGTTTCCTTTTAAATTGGTTGAGATCAACACAAAGGGATTACCAAAACCCATCAAGCTAGGCATTGACGCAAAAAAGTAGGTTATAATGACAAAGAAAAAGAAAAAAATAGAAGAAGAAATTATTGAGGAAGCTGTTGAGGAAGTTCTTGAAGAGGAGGAAGAGTCACGAAGTAACATTCCTCCTATTATAATCATGGATGCTCCGAAGGCTCCGGAGCCGAAACTCCGGATAATTAATCTATTCGGGGATCTAAATGAGGAGAAGGCAAAAGAGATTACGCTATCTTTAGTTGCCCTGCGCGAAACAGGCAAAGAGGAAATACCAGAAGATCCGGAAGATCCTGAATCACCAATAAAAGAGGTAATCTACAAGCCCATTGACTTTTATGTTTCAACATGGGGTGGCGATGCGCTTGGGATGTTCGCAATTTACGATGCCATGCGAATGGTTCGCGAAGATTGTGTGATCAATACTTTTGGTATGGGAAAGGTAATGTCTGCGGGTGTTTTGCTGTTGGCAGCAGGTACCAAAGGGCAAAGAAAGATTGGAGCGAATTGCCGCGTAATGCTTCACGCAGTTGCTGGTGGGAACTGGGGACCGATTCACAACCTAGAAAACGAAATGGAAGAGATGAGGTGGATCCAGGAACAGCATACCAATGCGCTAGTAAAAGAATCAGATCTAACAAAAAGGCATTTAAAGAAGATGCTAGATAGAAAGGTAAATGTCTATTTAGACGCAAAGCAGGCTGTGGAATATGGCATTGCTGATATAATTGTATAGAGGTAAATAATATGTCTTGGCTAACAAACAGATACAATAAACGTTCGTCCAAAAGGCTGGGGTGGTTCCCAGAGTGGTTTGGTGCTAGCGGGTTTGACGATGACTTGGCACGCAAGATCATGGAATTCCAAAGAAGCCGTGACCTAGACGTTGATGGCAAGTGTGGCCCAGCTAC
>CEOA01018014.1_pt1 | contig 11940 bp, 7 predicted proteins | sample 530251 | NCBI WGS metagenome assembly CEOA01 (sample SAMEA2619838, study PRJEB7988) | marine metagenome | biome: marine biome (ENVO:00000447); feature: surface water layer (ENVO:00002042); material: "saline water (ENVO:00002010), including plankton (ENVO:xxxxxxxx)" | depth 5 m
AGTTGTTTAGTTACGCTTTCTTGTTGTGTTTCTCCTAGCTGTTCAAACTCTTCTTTAAATTTTGGCTCTTCTTTCATTACTTCTATATCTTCTTGCTTAAACGTCACTTGTTGAGTTTCGTTTTCTATTTGCTTTAACTTATCCATTTTCTTCTTATCTATTTCTTGCATAATATCTACAGCCTCAGATCTCTTAAACAAAGGTGCTTCTTCCAGCTGCAATGCATCTTGTATTCTTTCTAAATTAGCTTCAACCAATTTTTTAACATTACGTCCTTTAACTTGTGCAGCTAGTTCTTTTATTATTTGTGTTGTTTCTCCTCCAGATGCAGCAACAGCATTAAACAAGTCATTTGTTTTAGAAGCTTCGACTAAAGCATTTTGTGTGTTTTCTAGGTTTATCTTATTACCAGCTACAGTTTCTACTCCAGCTTTTTTATCTTTAGTACCGACAGCCCTTAACCTGATAAGTGTTTTCTTTAGTTGTGCAGAGATTTCTGCTCTAACTTCTAGTAATTGTTTTGCGTTTGTCGTTTTTAAATAGTCAGCAAATAAAGGAATAACACCATCTTCGGGAGGCATATCGACAGCTTCAGATGCCATTAATACAGCTTGCTTAATCTTTTCTATTGAAGGATTACTTTTATCTATAGCTTTATAAACATCACTAATAGCAGTAAACGAAATAGGTTGAGAGCCATATGCCAAACCTTTTTGTAAACCTATATCTCCTTTAAGTAATTTATTAAAAAGATGATCGGGTAATCTTGCCAGTTGCATACCTTCAATAACTATTCTTTGCTTTAAGCTCATTCCCATCTCAGCTAAAGCTCTAGGAGATTCTTCATTTCTTAAAATCTTGGCTACATCAGTTACAGCTATAGCTCCTTTTTGGTCGTAATTAAAAGAATTTATATTAATAATTGCAGCTTGTGTTTGTGCTGCTTTTGATGTTGGTGCTTCTATTGTTTGTACATTGACAGACTCAATGCCAGATTTCTTTGCTAAATCTATTCTGTTATGACCATCAATTACATATAACTTACCTACTGGCCCAAGCTCCCCAGCGTCATCCTTCCATACACTTATGACTCCAGCAAATTTAGGGTCAAATTCTGTTTGGTCTGCTAGTGATCCGCTTACTCCAGACTTATTAAATTTACCTGATTCTTTTATCTGAAAAATGTCTGGACGTATTACAAGATCATTAGGATTCATTTGGAATACTTCTAGCGGTGTCTTAGGTCTATTAGCACTTGTTACACCAATCTTGTCGTATGCAGTTTTACTTTGATCTGGACGTACTTGGTTATTTATAGTCATCGCTTCGACTAATTTTGTTTCCGACTTAGCAGTATTATTAATTGACTTTACAAATGAATTTTTTTGTTTTTCTGCTTTCTCTTCTGCTTCTTTTAACTTTGCTTCAAGTTCTTGTATTCTGGCCTTTTCATTAGCAAGCTCAGTATATATCTCTGTCTTTTTCTGACCTTTAACATTTGATTTCCTTTCTGCATCTTTTATTTTGTTTTTTTCAAGTTGTAACTGAGTGTCTCTTTGTACAGCAATATCTTGTCTTTCTCTACTTTTAGCTTGTATATCATCTATCTCTAATTTTATTTCGTCTATATCTCTATAAGTAAAGCCTAAACTTTCAGCTAATTTTTTAACAATTTGAGTATCAGCTAAATATTCAGCAACAGGATCAATTAAAAGTCTTTCCGCATCATCTACAAAAGTTTCTAAATTTTTTTTATTAAATTCAAATTGTAATTTATGTCTGTTTTTACCTGTAAATCTATTTGTTTTACTTTTTACATTCTTAATAAATTTTGCAGTTTCATCCTGTAATACTTTCCCATCTCCTTTTACTAAGCCACTAAAAACTCTAGCTACTGGCTCTCTTATAGGTTTAGTTCCAACACCAATACCTCCCATACCTATACCAAATAATGGGCCAAGCATAAATTCTGATACAATCATTGACTTTAGTTTTGCTTTAAAAAAGCCATCATCTACACGATTTTCGTAATCTAAAAAGTCAGGAAGAATAGCATCTAAACCATAATCAGCATATGGATCTCCTACAAATGTTTCTGCAATAGCACCAGCACCAGCACCTTTTATACCTTCTTTAACTAAAAATTTAGTAGCTGTTTTAAATCCTTGTCCATATTTTGTTTTACCAAGAAGATCTCTTGAAATAAGATTATAAAAATTTCTAAATGCTGGACTACTAGCTTTTAATTTTGCAAGCCCTGATTTAACTGCGACCACTTCTCCAGCTGGAGTAGGTTCTGCCATAATACCCGCTGCTATAGCAAAGAAAGGTATGCTATTTCCTAAAAAATTAGTTGTACCATCAGCAAACCATCTGCCAGTATCTTGCTCTGGATAACCACCACTTAGTTCAGTCAAAGAAGGTAATCCAAAAAGTCCGTAGTCAACACCTCTTGCTTGGTCTTCTGGAGAGATAGCATCAAACTGTTCAAAATTTTTAACTTGTCCACCAGTTACGTTAACAGCATCAAGAAGACTCATTGTTTTTCCGTCTTCTCCGTAACCTAATTCTTCAAAAAAATCTGTCCAACTTCTATTTTGTATTCCTTTTTTTACTGCCTTAAAACCCATAATCCCTGCACTTATTGGATCTCCTGATAAAACTTCTGCCATAGTCGCTGGCATATCTCCTCTTAAAACATTCTGTCCTGTATTAACTAGGTTTTGAGCAACACCCATTCCAGCCCTGTCGATCATTCTTAAAAAATCTCCAGCAGTATTTCTCCAATGCATCTTTCCTCTTAGATGTTCTGGAGCATACTCAATAGCAAAAAGATTACTATGTGTTTTTGTATCTATTTTCCCTTCTGCTAAACCTTTTAAATACTGTTCCTTATTTGTTTCTCTAGTAATAATTGTTTCGTCTGACTCTATGTTTGTAATCTCTTCATTAAAATCATTATCATCTTCATTAAAAATAGATTTGTTTCTATCTTGATCGACCTCAACTGTTGTATCGTAATTAGGCTTATAGCTACCAAAATTAAACAGGCTTTCTTCTTCCTCCTCTTCTTCTTCTACTACTTCGGTATTAACTGAATTTTCTTCGTCCATCTAGGTTTTATCCCATATTAACTTTAATCATACAATTTTACACTAAATAGTCAATTTATTTAGTTAATACTTCTTCCCAATGTTTTCTTCTTTGCTCCTGATTCATGTTTTTCATTTCTCTTATTTCTTCGACAGGAATTTTATTTATAGGTATGCCAGCTTTTACTAATTGATCTATTAAAAATTCATCAATAGTATAAGTTCCATTTCGACCTCTAATTTTATACAAATTCTTTTCAATCATAGTCCAACCTTCTGGCATCTCTTCTCCTGACATCCAAGATGCAAGTAGTCCACCAAATTTATTTGAAGTAAACCCATTACCTACTAAAGCTTTTTTAGTAAAAATAGGTTGATTAGGGGAATTAATGTATGAAGACAAAGTAGCCATATCTGTTAATATCCCATTAGCATCTGCACCATTCTTTTTGTTATAACCAGTTTCTCTTGTAAGTTTTTTAAGTGTGTTTTTATAATCTCCACTACCAAAGAAAGGAGATGTATTTGGCTTTCTTCTGCCTTCTATAAAACGTCCATCATTCCATCTCTTTTCTATTTCAGTTAATACATAATTATTTCGTTGGCCTATATCATTAGGGAAAGCTGCATTAGCGTCTTCGATAATTTCATTAACTTCTTTTTTTATATTAGGTAAAGCAGAGTTCCAAACAGTTTTTTCATCGTAATTTTCATTTTGTAATAGTTCTTTTTCCACCCAAGTATTAAACAAGCTTTTTACTAAATCATTACCAGCTTTGCTTATGCTTCTAAAATCTTGTTTATCAGCGTTAACTAAGTTGCTATTAACAATCCTTAAATCTTCTGTTAATTTTGGGAGTCCTTTGTAGCTATCTTTAAATAACTCTAAATCTTCTTTAAAAATTTCTTCTTCTGCTTGAGTCATACTGCCAGTTAATAAATCATAACTTCGACTTATAAGGCTATCTTTTTCTAATGTGTAATCAAGTGCTGAGAGGTTATATTTTATATCGTTAAGCTTTTCATTATAAGCTTTGCTTATTGCAAAAATTTTATCTTGGTCGCCAGCTGCTGCAATTATTAATTTTTCTTTTTCTTTGTTTAATGCTGTAATAGCTGTCTGTACATAAACATTACCTTTTATATTATCAGTCGCACCTGTAATTATATTTGTAAACAAAGTACCATCTTTGCCTTCATTTGGTGTTCTTAAAATAGTTTCAAAAGCTCCTTCGTAACTGGCTTGTTGTGATTTTTCTGACCTTTCATTTGCTTGTAAATTTTTTTGTTCTGTCTGTCCAATAAGAAGATTTAATTGTGCTTCTCCACCAATAAGATTTACTAGTCTTAATTTGTCATTTATTACGCCTTTGTTAGTAACTCTTTCCTCCAGAGGCCCAATCATTAATGGAAATACTTGATCCTCTTTTCCTATGTTCTTTCCCAAAAACATAGTTTCTATAATTTCTCTAGTATTATGAAAACCAGCTTCTCCTAAATAATATTGAGTTTGTGCAATTATATTTGATATAAATTGTTGTTGTTCTTCCCTTGAAAACATATGAGTGTTTTTTAAAAAATCAATATCATTATTTAATCCTGTTATTAAATTTGCTACATCAAAAGTATTTCCGTCTTTCGTTAATTGCTTTAACGTCAATGTTATGTTGTTCATTGACGAGTTAAGTATTTTATCTTTTTGCTTATCATTAAAAACTTTATCTTGTGTTTGCATTGAGTTATACAATGCATTAGAAACTTTAGGCTCTACATTTTTTAATTCAAAAGCACTAAGTTGAATACCTCCATAAACATAATCATTAAAAGCTTTTATATATCTAGCGTCTTTAGGATCTAAGTCAGTTACTGGTATTGATTTTAATTCTCCATCTTTATCAGTTATCTCCCCATCTAAATTTGTATCTGGAACAAGAACAGTTTTTGAATGGCTAGGCCATGACATTGCTCTGTTAATTACTACCCTTTCTCTATCTTGTGATAATAAAACTTCGCCAAGATTTCTTCTTTTATTTATCTGTCTAATTAATTTTTCGTTATCTAATATTTGTTGCTTATCAATTTCACTTAATACTTCTTTGTTTCTTAAGCGTTCTGTATCTTTTTGTATTTTACTTATATAAGTTTCTAATTTTTTAACAGGACTATCGCCTTCTCCAAACCTGTTAATAATATTAAATGCTATAGCTTCATCTTCTTTTCGTATAGCTTCTCCTCTTTTTTGCATTGCTGTGCCAAAATTATTTACTTGACCAGCAAAATCACTAAAAGCATTAGCATATGCTTCAGCATCTGTTGGAGTAGCATTTTCTATAACACCAGCTACACTAGGCAATTCTAGTTGTGGGATCTTAGTTAACGCTGCTGGAGTAACAGCAGTCTCCCCATACCACCTAGCATTTAATATTTTTGGTTCTTCTATTTTTGTACTACCAGTTGAAGGACTAACAGTTAATCCATCAAGAGATATTTGCTTGGCTTGTCCAGATCCTCTTTTCTTAGGGTCTTCATTCTTACCAAGACTTAAACCTTTTACAGATACCATTTACGTCAAGCTCCAATTTGGCATCGGGTTCGTTCCGCTTCTCAGTCCATGATAAGTACTAAAGCCACCAACAACAGAACTAGCCATACCAAGAGCATATGGCCCAAAGCTCGGTTTCGGTATTTCCAGAGGCTTGACAGGATCAAGCACCATTTTCTTAAGATACGTTGCAGTTTGGCCTCGCCTACTAGCTCGATTAGCCTGTGCATCAAGTCGTTGCGATTGAGTACCAGCCAAACTAAACGCAGTATTTCGATTCGTTATAAAGTCTGCTGCTGCTTGTGTGCGTTTTATATCCGCAATCAAAGTCCATGCGTTTGTTCCTAATCCTCTTAATGCTGCAACTTCTCCTTTCTTTTCTAAGAATGTCCGACCTCTTGCAGTTTTTTCTTGTGCTGCTTGTTCTTGCTGCTGCATTTGATTCATAGTTATATTTGTACTATCTCTTTCGTATTGCAAGTCTGCTAAATAATTTGCATGAGCAATAGCATCTTCGTTCATCAATTTCTTTGTCTCTTCAGTCATTCGATTCGACTGTGCCTGTAAAAGATTACTTTGATGCGTTAAATTTTGCTGTGCGTTTTGGTATGCAACATTTGTCTTAGCTTGCTGGTATTGCATATAGCTACCAGCTACACCTAAGACTCCTGAGATTACAGCTATAGGAATTGCACCACACATAGTTAGTTCTTTACAAATTCGTAAAAAGGAAGACCCGCTGCACCAAATGTAGCGTGTTTTTTAATGATTGAAAAACCCATCCACTTAATCCATTTTATATGAGTTGTATTTCTTTCATCAACATAGTTATATAAAAGTGGATAATTGCAATGAAATTTTTGTAATTCTATTGGAGAATTTCTTAAAAAATCTCTTACATCTTTATAATCATCAGTCATAGTTTTATGACCTAACATCCATATTCTTCCAACCTTTGCTGAACAAGGCACTACTCCATACATTCCCATTAAGTTACCTTTTCTGCCAATCATAGTCATACAAGGTTGACTATTAAAAAAACAATAAAACAAAGCCTCTTGTGGAGATGAACCAGAGTAAGCTAACACTTCCTCTTTATCTTCTTGTCGCATATTTGCTGCAAGTTCTACAACGTCAGAAAGTATTGACTTTCGCCAACTAAACCTTCCTATAGTCGTCTTGCTCTGGTGTGTAGCCATCCTTCCCATTCTGATGATTGAATACGACAGGGTAGTGGACTATCGCTTAATATTTCGACCTTAGTATCGTTGTTATGTGCCATTACTGGCACTCTAAATTTACCAGCCAAGAAAGGTGCTTGACCTAAAGCTGGAGGGTTTTGACCAACAATAAACCCATTATAAGGATAAGTCTGTGGAGTTCTACCTCTTGGTGTTACTTTTATTTTAAATGCGGAAGTATCGTCAAAAACAAATGTCCAAGTTCTTATCTGTAATCGTGGCCCAGCAACTACCGCAACACCACCACCAGTTGGTTGCTCTTTTAAATATGGTGTACTAAATTCATAAGTCATATCATATCTTTCTCCTATAAAAAACTTTGCGTTAGTTAAATCTCCAAGTACAGTCATAGTTCCGTTACCACTAAATCCTGATTGCGTAGCTCCAGATAAAGTTTCAGCACTTGGAACTTTTACTTCTCCATGTTGCAATGTATTGTTAGCAACATCTCTACCAACAACAATTTGTATTCCAGCAGTAGCAGTTGGATAAGGTAAAGATATAACTGATTGAACACCAGCACCACCTTGATTAATTACATTAATGTGGCATTTAGTTTCATCTACTTTTCTGTCTAATAAAATTTCTAAATTAGAGCCAGCATCAACTGATTCTGGACGTAATGAGCATTTTTCTAAGTAAACTCCATCTGTATATTGGATAACAAAATAAACATCGCTATCTATAATTGAAGCTCCAATTACAGTTTTATCTCCTTTAAGTTCCCAAAATGACCAAGAAGACTGTAACTTAGAATCTTCTTCATAGAAAAATTTATAAAAATATATACGTTTAGGTTCGTCTTTACTGATGGCTATAACAGTTTCTTCTGATGCAGAACTAATCAAACTTGTTATATTTCTAGGAATATATCTTGGAACTGCTGACGATACTTCTTCTGATACTGGAACTGATGCAGTTATATCTGGAAGATAAAAATCACGCAAACCACTAAACTCTCCTTTAGGAACAGAAAAATAAACAGTTCGGCCTACAGCAATAGGATCAACTGTTGGCTCAGTTTCATATGTAGTTATAGCTGTAATAGTTGCAGTTTTTGGTGTTAACGCACCTCCTATAGTGGCTGCTCCAGCGTCTAATCTAAATTGACCATGCCGACTAAATAACAATAAAGTATTAGCAAAAGCCAAACTAGACGTTAGAAAATGTATCTCAGTACCACCTGTAACTAAATCAATAGGATCGCTGTCAACAATAGTTTGTACTGTCTCAGGAAAAAATCTATCGTAACTATCAGCAGCACTCATTATCACGTTTTCATCTGCTAAAAGTATTAACCTATTTCTAAAAGTATTAATGTTATTAATTGTAGTGCCTACGAAAGTAGGAGTAGGAGCAGTAGTTAAATCTCCAGCAATTCTTGGCGACCAATCAAATTGTTGAAATGTAAAATTACCAGTAGCTGCATCACGAACTAATGCATGAGGCATTGTTGATTTATTAAATTTGTATGGTTCTAAAGGGCCGACTGTTTCTCTCCAAATGCCAAAACCAAAACTTGTACCATTAGAAGTTTCAAACCTAACGTAATAATCATCTAATCTTGTAGTTTTAGATCCTTGTACTTTAACAACAAATCCATCTTCACATAACGTAGGTAAATCGCTAATAGTATCTATCGCTCCCTTAATTGCCTTTGTAAAAGTACCAGATTTTGTATCACTACTTTCTAAAATAAAATCAGTTCCATCTTGCCTTTCTATCCTAATAATGTATTGATCTACAGTAAACGTCCAACCACTAGGCAAAGCACTTGCTAAATCATTTCTTAAGTCAGTAGCGATTGTACCAGAGTTTGGCAATGCTCCTCCTACAGCAGCAGTTGTAAATGATGCTGTTGCTAAAGTACTATTTCCGTCAGCACTTTTTATTTTTACTTCGTAAGTCGTAGAGTAATCAGCAGCTTTTATAAATACAATACCTTTTGCTGATACATCTGGAGATAATTCATTAAACCTACAATTACCGCTAGTGCTTGCTGAAGCTCCAGTTAATGTAAATTGATTAGCATTGACTACAGTTGCAACATATGTGCCATCAACACTAGATCCTGTTGTGAAATCTATTTGTATTTTTACTCCAGAAGTTAATCCATGAGCATTAGAGTTGACAGTTATTGTTGTACCTGATTGCGTGTAAGTACCAGCATGATCCATTGTTACAACTTTTTCTCTGTTGCATATAAAAGTGTAGTCAGCTACTGACGCAATTCTAAATTTATCTGCTGGTTCTGCTGTATTAGCAATGTCTAAATAATCAGTTCCGTTAGGAGTTGCGACTGTTTGTGCATTGCCATCTAAATCAAATACATCTATAGCTCCATCTCTAATCATTATTAAATATTGAATAGTTCCATCTCTATCTACAACTTCAACAAAAGGGTGTCCAGATCCAGCAGACCCATTTAATATTTTAGCTATGTGATTAAATGGAGGACGTTTGGTTAGTCCTTCTACTGGAGAAGATAAACAATTTATAACTGATTCCGCTTGTGAAGCTAATCTTAATGCTGGAGGCTGTTGACTAACCCCATTAATCATATTGGGAATAGTGCTACTAATTAATGCCATAGTTATCTTTGCATAGCATTGATAGGTCTAAAACCTTGAACAGGATAACCTTTGCGAGCGTGACCTCTTAACATATTATGCTCGCTTAAAGTTGTTTCTTCTTCTATAAATTGTGTTCTAGCTTCTTGTTCTAATACCATATTTATCTCTGTTAAATCTTTACTACCAATCATATTTTCTTGAAGCTCTTTACCAGCTTTAGTCATTATGTAAACTCTAGCGTGTTCTGGTAGATCATCCCATTCAAGAATGACAGTCATATCCGCTTTTAAATCTATTGAAAAAACATAAGTATTATTTTTTCTGTCATATAATCTACTTCCACGTTGGACAACATCAATGTCGTAATATTCGTAGGGATCAACAACAACTCTGCTGACGTTAGTTCCAACTGAAATCTCATTAGTTGTAGAATCTCTAGTTAATGTCATTTGATAGTCAGTATTAAAAGACCATCCTTCTGCTTGTACTTTGCGACTAACGCTATCTAAAGTTTCTTCTGCTAAGTTTCCCAAACCAAGAAGACCTTGCAAAGAGTTTAATGGACTTTCGCCCATCATTTGCAAAGCCTTATTGACTGCTTGAAGTTTAGATGTTCTTGCAAGTACCATTTATTTTTTAGTTCCTTTTTTGGGTGGACGACCTTTTTTGGTTCCGTATGTGCCAGTACCTCGAGGAGACATAATAATAAGGGAGTAAGTGTACTCCCCTATCATATCTACTTATGAATTAGCTGCATATACTTCAATAGCACAGTCAGGACGTAAGACCCCTGTACCATGAACCATAGAACCGACCATAAATGTACCTTGATACATTGCGGAAACATCATTTCCTGTTTGCTGCATCTTAAGATCCATTAATTTAACAGTTCCAACTGCATCTGGAGTAAATGCCAAACCAATGTTGTCTGTATAGTCAGCATGATATGTGTTGTTTTCTCCAGTTACTGCGGATCTGTTTGTCTTAGGTAGATGATTAGATTTGATAATCGTAATACCAGCAACCTTAAGAACAGTTCCATCAGCATATGCTCCAGAACCACCCCAATCTCTGTTAAGAACATCAGTTGTTTGAGCAAGCTTGTAGTAGTTTGCTGGGTCTAAAGCAAAGTATCTGTTGTTTTCTGGAACATTGTTAACATCAAATGTTTCAGCAATAGTCCAGAGAGCAGCTACAAGATCAGCACCAGTAACAGCAGCAACAGCAGCAGCGGTGTTTGCTGCACTAGATTTAAGAATCTTAACTCTTGTACCACCAGCTAAATCTGTGTTGAAGTTTGTACCAGTTCTAGCAGCTTGAGCTATTGTTGCAGCTACGTTTTGGTCAAAGCGATAGGCTAAAGCATTTCCCATCTCTTCTGTATATTTTGACCTTACATCGTAATGGTTCATAGCTTCTTCGATGTCCGCTAGGAATACATTAGATACAAGTTTGTCATCAATATTTATGGTAGCTTCAGCGTGTTTGATAGCTGAACCAGTAAGTTGCTCGCCCACCGCATGATAGCTAGTACTAGCGAGTCCAATAATTGGAAATTGTGCTGATTTTCCAGATTGGATAGTTCTAACTGTATGTAATGGCTCGAAGATTGTAGCCTTTCTAAATGCTGAAAGTACCTCTCCGCTCCATACTTTTAAGAATAAATCTTTGTAGCCAGTACCTGTATTGTTAACCAGACCTAGCCTACTTGGACTAAAATTAGCCATAGGAATTTTGAAATAAATTTGGGATTAACCATCCTTATTTCACTTAGTCTGATTCCCCTCAAGGATGCTATGTGTAATAAATAAGTATAAGGTTATGTTAATACTATCAAAAAATGAACGAATATCTACCACATCTCCCAGAAATAGATGTATTAATACCGCCTAAAACAATTTTTTATCCACCTGTGGCAGACGTTCCGTACCTAGATCCTGTATTGCTTCCATCTCTGGAACAGGTAGAGTCGGGCTTGGGAGATCAGGGAGAGTCTGCAACTTCTGAAGACGATAAAGCATCATCAAAGGAGGTAAACCCACAATTAGAACCAGAGATAATACAGAACAACCTGCCAACCACCACAGAAATTTTACCAAGTGAAGACGCTATAGCTACGTTCAATATACCATTTTTTGGAGAAATGCCTATTCCCGCACCAGAAGTCATTGCATCCTCTGTGATCGCTGCGGGAACTGCAAGCGTTGTGAGCGTGGCTGGCGGGATTGCCATGCAAAGCGTATTAGCTTTTATTAAGAAAACATTTAAGAAAATATTTACTAAGGTTCTGAAGAAAGAGGTAAAGGATCTGCAAACAAAGAAGGATTAGCTTTTACATAAGTTCGTATATTGATGACATCTGCACAAATGTATGCGTATTTAGAAGCAGGGTTTATCATGTATCCTGATGCGTGAAGCTGCTGACATTTCAAAACACGAACTAAGTGCTTATCATGCACTTGCTTGTCTAGTTCTTCTTTGGCTAGGTCTAG
>CEOA01006650.1_pt1 | contig 11896 bp, 6 predicted proteins | sample 530251 | NCBI WGS metagenome assembly CEOA01 (sample SAMEA2619838, study PRJEB7988) | marine metagenome | biome: marine biome (ENVO:00000447); feature: surface water layer (ENVO:00002042); material: "saline water (ENVO:00002010), including plankton (ENVO:xxxxxxxx)" | depth 5 m
TTTAACTTTACAAGGTTCACAAAGTGCTGCTGATACATTAGTTATTGCCGACCAATTTGGATTCTTTGCTTCTGGTTCAAAAGATGCCAATGTTGACGCCGGTATTCTTGTTCAAAGTGGAAGTAATGGAGACACGGGTAGTGCTTTATATCACGACATAACTACTGCTGAAAATACTAATCCGAATGGTGGTAGATGGTCTGTTGCAAAAAATGTTAAAGCAGATGATACTGCAGTAACGCCAGGTGCCTTTGTGGGAACTGTAACGGTTGGTGGAGACTCATCAGAACCTGATGATGGTGATGTTCAATATGGCGTGGGGGAAATGTATATTACAAGTGATGGTGAAATATACATCTATACAGGAAGTTAAAAATTAAAATGAGAGGTTATCAATGCCAGCTAAGTCTTTAAGTCAAGCTGTTTCGGAACAAAGTATTCCGAAGGAAAACAATCAACCGAATGTAGTTGATGAAAAAAATTTTAATTTGAGTTCTGATGAAGTTAAATTTATTTTAGCTAAATTAGCTCAAATAGAATTTAAGGGAGTTGAAATCGAGTTTACTTATAACTTGATTGTAAAACTTCAAGAATACTATAAAAGTTTAAATAAATAATTTTTATTGTTGGCTTCTGAAATAGAAGAAGTGGGCTCAACGATGAGTAACCAACCGCGATAGGAGTTGAAATGCCAAGTTGGAAAAAAATAATAGTTTCTGGCTCTCAAGCCAGTTTATCATCATTAAGTGTAGATGGAGCAGTTACTGCTAATTCTTTTACTGGTGATGGCAGTGGTTTATCTGGTGTTACTTCTACCGTATCTCCGTTACAATTCAATACTTTAGTTAGTGATGGTTTTGATTTTGATGATAATGGTGATTTTCAACCTGTTGACTCCGAAGCTAAGTATATCATTGATCCGTCTTGGGAAGTCGATTCAAATGGTGATTATAGTCCAAGAAATAGAACTTTGTTTGGATTGGTTTCTTCTTCAATGGAACATTGGCCACATTACTTAGAGGATTAACATGGCAACTAAGAACATAGTACCAAGAGCCAATAATGAAGGACAATTAGGAACAGAAACCAAAAAGTGGAATAAACAAATTGCCACAACAGGTTCGTTTGATTATATAAGTGGTTCTTTAAGAACTGAAGATGTACAAGGTGCCTTACCATCAAATTTAGTTTCTGGTTCGTCACAACTTGCAAGTTATATTAGTGGTTCTTTCACTTCACCTAGTTCTTCATTTAGTACAAGAATTACAACGTTAGAGGCATTAGATACTGATGACGATTTAACTATTGCTGGAGATAGTGGTGGTAATCTTACAATTGATTTAGATTCAGAGACATTGACTCTTGCTGGTGGTGGGGGATTGTCTAGTGTTGGTAGTGGAAATACAATAACATTTAGTCTTGATAGTGACATACTTAGCTCCTCTGCACAGATATCATCTCAGATTAGTGGTTCATTTAATAAAGGATTTGAGTTTGAAGGAACAATAAGTGGTTCAGCAACCTCAACTGGTTCTTTTGGAAGAATAGAAGCAACGTCAATATCAGCTAGTTTAGTAGAGGTAGATGCTGATACTTTACGAGTTGGTGGTGAGCCGATGAACAAAACTCTACTTCAAAATATAAAAAGAGCTCACTCCTCTACAGTAGTTTCTCCTGTTGGTAAACATAGACTTTCTGGTGACATAAGTGGTTCAATATCATCAACTGGTTCATTCGGGCATCTTTTAATAAGAGGAGAAAAAACAAGTGGTACAAATACTGGTGATATTTCATTAGCAGGTGGTTCGAAAGATTATGTAACACTTAGTAATCAAGAATTAACAATCAATCAAGTTGATTTGACCGATGATGTGACTGGTGTGTTACCATCAGCAAATTTAGATGCTGATACAGCACATTTAAGTGGAACACAAACATTTAGTGGAGCTAAAACATTCAGTAGTGCTTTGACAACTGCTGCTATAAATTCGAGTGGAGATATAACTACTACAGGTAATATAACTGCTCAAAATTTTATTGTTAGTTCATCTGTAACTAATCTTCAAATAGCAACTCTTAGTGGTTCAACTGAATTTGGTGATGATATAACAGACACTCATTTATTTACAGGTTCACTTTTTATTAGTGGTAATTTAGATGCCGTAAATCTAACTGCTGATAGCAGTAGTTTTTCAACAAGAACAACCACATTAGAAGCAGCTAGTTCTAGTTTTTCATCAAGAATAACAATTGCTGAGTCAGAATTATCAAATACATTAATAAGTGGTAGTGCTCAAATCGCTACTTATGTTAGTGGAGCCTTTACAGACACATCATCAAGTCTCGCTACAAGAGCAACAAATCTTGAAACCGATAGTGGTTCATTTTCAACTAGATTAACAACAGAAGAAGGAAATGTAGACACATTACAGGCAAGAAGAGTAATTGCCGGAGACGGTTTAATTGGCGGTGGTGATTTAACGGCAGATAGAACTTTTGCCGTAGGAGCTGGAACTGGTGTTACTGTAAATTCAGGTGATGTAGCTATAGGTCAAGATATTGGAACAACGTCAAAACCATTATTTGCTGCTGTATCTTCAAGTGGTGACATAAGTGGTTCAGCAACCTCAACAGGTTCATTTGGTGCTGTTGTTACTCCTACTTATGGTAGAACAATTAGCAACATTACTGAAATAATAGAAGTAACTGTAGTAGACGATGGTGGAAATCATTATGCTTTTGAAGGAGCTACAACTCCTAACTTAGTAGTAAGTGAAGGAAAGACATATAGATTTGACCAATCTGATAGTACAAATGATGGACATCCATTCAGATTTAGTCTAATTGAAGATGGAGATCATAATGGTGGTTCGGCTTATACAACAGGAGTTACTGCAGTTGGAACACCTGGTACAACCGGCGCCTATACCGAAATAAAGGTAACGAAAGATACAGCAAATCGTTTATTTTATTACTGTACTAGTCATCCTGGTATGGGCAATCAAGGTAATATTCTTAAAAATGACTTAGGAAATTTTGGCGGAAACATAAGTGGTTCAGCAACCTCAACTGGTTCTTTTGGTCATATTTTAGTTGATGGTACTAACATAGAAACATTTATTTCTTCATCCGCATCTACTTTTGGATTTAGTGGTGGGGGTACTTCAGATTATGAAACGCTAGATAATGTGCCAGAAAATATTATTAGTGGTAGTGGACAAATAGCCACAGCAATTAGTGGAGCTTTTACAAATGGTTTTGAATTCCAAGGCACTATAAGTGGTTCATCAACCTCAACTGGTTCGTTTGGTCATATCATGGTTGGTGGAAACAACTTTACGACTGCCGTATCAGAATCAGCAGCTGCTAGTGGTTTTGGAACTGGTGGTGGAGCTGGTGGTGGTGATATGAATGACCTCGTTGATGACACATCACCACAACTTGGTGGAGATTTAGACCTTAATTCTAATGATATTACAGGCACTGGTAATATTACTATTGATGGAAACATAAGTGGTTCATCAACTTCAACTGGTTCATTTGAAAGAGTTCATATTACAAATAGATTAGGCATTGGAACTAGAACTCCTTTTAATAATCTTCATATTTTAACTTCAGCAGATAATATTGCTAAATTTAAAAGTAGCGATGCTAATGCAAGAATAATATTAGAAGATAATAATTCAGTAAACAATGGAAATTATATTCAAGTTACAAATGATGTAATGACTTTAGCTACAAATGGTGGTAATGCCGGATTAATCATTGATGATAGTCAAAATATACAAATCGGAGGAACAATAAGTGGTTCATCAACCTCAACTGGCTCGTTTGGAAGATTAGAAACTGCTGGTGCTTCTAATATTGGTGGTATTTTAAGTATACCAGGTTTTCCTAATGTGTCTTCTTCATTGGCAGCTGCTGTTGCTGGTGGTGATAATTTAGGAAATCATACAGCAACTCAAGATATAAATTTAGATGGTAATAATTTAACTAATGTAAGTTCCTTGACTGCTACTGCAAATATAAGCAGCTCATTAACTTCAACTGGTTCGTTTGGACATGTTATGGTTGGTGGAGATAATTTTATAACTGCCGTATCAGAATCAGCAGCTGCCAGTGGATTCGGTGGCGGTGGTGGTGGAAGTCAAAATGTTTTTTCTACTGTGGCTGTTGATGGACAATCAAATGTTGTCGCTGATGCCACAACAGATACGCTGACTTTAGTTGCTGGTGACAATATGACCATAACCACAGATGCTAGTGGAGATTCGGTTACGTTTGCTTCTTCTGGTGGTAGTGGTGGTGGTAGTGGAGCATCAACTTCAAGAAGTGTTACAAGAGCTGTTGCTACTTCTGGACAAACTACATTTAACGTAAATTACACTGCTAGTTTACTTGATGTATATCAAAATGGTATAAAATTAGATTCAACTGAAGTAACCGCAACAAACGGAACTTCTGTTGTTTTATCATCTGGTGCAACTGTAAATGACGTTTTAGAATTTGTTGCTTTTGAAACTATATCAACTGGTACTCATTTAAATATCACACCTGATAGTGCTACTACATCTTCTTTATTTCCAATGTTTACATCTGATCCTGATTTTACAAGTGGTAATTTAGTAAGCGCTAGTATTAATACAGATGACTTATCTTTCACACCATCAACGGGTAAACTATATGTTGATGGTGGAGTAAGTGGTTCTGCAAATTCGACTGCTTCCTTTGGTCAAATTTTACTAGGTGGAGAGGAAGTTTCTGCTGGTAGTGGTGGTGGGATAATTGTTGCACAAGATGGTTATAGCGATACTACTTCTGGAACTCTTTCATATACGCTAACTACAAGTTATGTTGCTTTTAATTCTGATTACTATAGATTAACATTTGACGCACCAGCAAGTGGTAAAGTTTTACTTCATGCTCAAATACACATAGACTTTTCCTCTACTAGTAGAAGAGTTTATTTTAAGTGGGCTCTACAAGGAACAAGTCCAAGTACAACTTATTCTGACTATACGACCTATAGTGATGGAGAAGCAGATGATAAAACAGTTCATCCTGAAAGAATAATTACTGGATTAACTCCTGGTCAATCATATACTTATGATTTATTTGCTAGAACTAGTAGCTCTACTGTATATTTAGAATGGGGTGGTGATGAGTGTGCTCCTCTTGCCTATGTTTTGACACTTCCATAGGATATAGGGTTATATGGGCAAAACACGACAACAGGCAAATTTAGTTTCTGATGGTTTTCTTACAACAGATTTATCCAACACTAAAATAAATCATACTGGAAGTCTTTTAGTTAGTGCTAGCTTTAGTGGAAGTGGTCTTAAAGTTGATGGTAATATAGATATAACAAGTGGTGATTTGCATGTAACATCTGAAGGTTCTTTTGGTAAGATTATTGGTGATGGTAGTGAATTAACAAATATGACATTTGAAATGTCAGATGATTCTACTCCAAAACTAAGTGCTAATTTAGACTTAAATGAAAATCAAATTTTTACTACCAGTAGTGTTGATAAAACTTTAGAAACATCTCAAACAGCTAATTTAAATTTTAAAGCTATTTCTGGTGGTGGTTGGGATTTAAGAAATTTAAAAGATGAAAGTGCCGTAACAAAAGATGTTCGTAGTCTTAGAGGTGGTACATTGAGCACCTTTAATTCAGATACTACACAATGGGCAATTTTATCACCACTTGAGAGAAATGGAAGATACGGAATATTATATGCACGTGATGCCCATCAAGTTGGTATACAAACTGGTTATGATTATGATAATTATGGTAGTAAATGGGATATTAGAGGTTTTGATGGTACAGACCTTGGTAGCCAAACATTCACACTAGGAGCTACTACAACTAGAAGTTATACACAAGGTTCATCATTAGGTGGAAACGCAACTCAACAAGATTTTAATATTGTAGTGGACAAAGCAAAAGGAAAAGTTTACGGTGTGTTTCATATGAGGTCAGGAGGTAACCTAAATTACTATAGACCTCATATCGATTTTTATAGTGCTAGTTCAGATTACAATTATAATTCTGAAAGTATTTTTAATCCAAATGGTACAACTGATAGACATATAGGAAGTTTAACTAATTTTTTTAGAAATCAAGATAGCGTTGATGATAGCAGTCAAGATAGCGACAATTACAAAGGTTTATTTTTAGATAGTAGACAAATTTCAACTCACGATTATAGTTCACGGTACGAAAGAAGATGGGCTAACTTGATTATGAAACCAGATGGAAGAACTCAAATGGGTCCTGCTTTTATTGATTATTACGATACGACTGACGGACTAGTAGATTTTCAACAATTCTTCTTTTCAGATCCTTTTTTGGAGTCTCGAATTCAATCAGAAGATAGCACAATATACTGGAGTGGAGCAGATGTACAAAACTTTGTTGCGGATATACCAGGAGGATATGGTTCGGCTTGGGCTGATTTTGCTGAAGATGAACCTATATCAACTGGTAATGGTAATTGGTACTCTACTAGAGGATTTCAAGTAGTTAATGATGGTAGAAGAGTTATTTGGTGTACTCAAGAATACGATAATTATTCAAGCACTATAGCCACAAATAATCCAAGATTACAAACAATGTTATTTCAATCAGATTTGTATATTCCTTGGAATATTAGAACAATGATGGCAAAAACAACAGTTTCAAAGTCTATTTTTGATTTTTTTCCAGAAAATGAAAGAAGTCAACTTTTGACTGACGTTAACAATGCAAGACCTGGTTATACTTATGCTAGATTCATAGATAACATGCATGTATTACAGAATGGGGATTTAATTTTTTCTATGGGTTCAGGTTCTTCTGAAACCATTATGATGGTTCAAGTTTCCTATGATGAGGGTAGAGGATATTCAGCTGAAACAATTGGTTCTGGTCCACAACCAGTAAATTCTAAACGACATGATTTAATTGCACATAAATTAAGATTTAAAAATGAAGTAACTGCAAGTTCAAATATAAACGTTTCTAATAAATTAACTGTTAAAACAGGTTCGTTTGATAAAATAACGTTAGGTGGGGATGATGTCAATGATACCATAAATGCAAGTACATCAAATACAACGGGTCATTATGTTGCTAATCCATTATATAGAAGCTCTTTAGTTTATAGGAATCCAAGTACAGATAGATTAGAATCGGTGTTATCTGGTCATCATCATGGCGGTCAAAATCAAACATGTTATGGATTTAATCCAAAACTTGGTGTTGGGCAAGCACAACAAAATTTACCATCATCTTTACCATCATCAAACATACCTCATTTTGGTCAATTAGACACAACCAATAATACCACAGTTGATCCAAATGATTACTTTGGTCTTGATTACAGACTTAGAAAATCTACATATAGGGCTCAACATGGACAACTATCTTTTGGGTTTGGTTTAACAAATGCCAATAAATACATTTACTTGTATCCATCTCAATTTCCAAAGTTTGGTTGTTACAAAATAGACTTTTATTCCTACACTACTGCCAGCTACGATAGTGAACAAATGAAAGTTACTCCTGAGGAACTCCATGTTTCAAGGTCAAATGCAGCTGATTTATATCAACAAGAAATACCACATTCTGGTTCAATAGGATTGGGTTATTCATTAGGTCAAGTCTTAACACCTGATACGGCAAGTATGTATTTTGCTAATGTCGCAAAATTTGATGGAGTAAACAAATTTGTAATAACATATTTGAGTGGTAGTACAACAGGACCACTTCATGCTAAAATATTTGATGTTGATGAAACAAATGATACTTGGAGTGTTGGTGCCGATTATCGATTAAGTTATGGAGCACAATCGTCTTCTTTACAAGATTTTGGTTGTATACAAGGAGGACCAGGTCTTTGCACAAGTGGTTCTGGTGCTTTCGTTAACGTTTGGCAAAATTATCTTTCTGGTGTTACTTCATATCGGTCAAGTGATGATGGTGATGTTAGAAAATATAATGTTTGTTTTGTTGATGGAACAACAATAACTTCAGGTTCTGATATGATTTTAACAGGCAGTATGGGTTCTGCACCAAGTCCATACACAGGATCAGTATCGGGAACCTTTGATTATGGTATAAGTGCTTCTTTTGATAAAGATGCCTATGGTAATTCTAGAACATACTATAATTTTCCTGGATTGTCTCAATTTTCTAGTTATCAAACCGATAGTTATGCAGATACTTCCACTTCACGTGGCAGAAAATATCATGATTTTACTCGTAGGTTAAATAAAGTAGCATATGATAAAACAACGGATAGATTTGTATTTGTATTAGGTGGTGGTGGATATAATAATAGTGCACTATACAATAATGGATGGAAATATGCCTTAGCATTATCAAACGGAAACATATTAAATGTACAATCACTTTTAGAAATATCTAATGCAGCTGTGCCTTCTACCGATGTAAACGATTATTTAACTGCCGTTGATCTAAAAGTTAGCAATGGTGTAGTTTATGTAAATGCATTGCAGAGAAATAATAGTACCAATAGAAATCAATACAGTTATATACGGTCAAATTGGGGTTTTATACAAAAAGAAAGAGGAAGAATTGGTTTTTTTGCTGTTATACCGAACAATTTTGCTTTTGGGTATTCGGATTACAATACAAGAACTAGTTTTTCGAATACATTTTGCAGCACAGGCATTCCTATGATACTTACTCCTACTATAAAAAAGTGGAATGGAACAACTTGTATTTTTCTTCATATGATTGTTGGTACTAGAAATCAAAGGACTTCTGCCAGTAATGACTATATAACACAACATCTAATAACTTATAGAATATTTTTAGACCATCCAAAACAAAGTGGTTATCATAAAAGACCTGGTTACAGTAATGATTATTATCGTATGGAATATCCTCCTTTGGTAGCGGAAATAAACGATACCGGTACTGGTTTTAGCAGTGGTTATTTGTTTCTAAGACGGCCTTTCGCTCATGACCTTAGTCCTTCGGATACTGACGGTCACACACATGAACTAACTGGTGTTTATTGGTCAATGGATAAAAGTGATTATGGTAATGAAACCTTAGGACAGATGCAAGGTGATACTACAAATAAGGATAATCTTGCTAAGATATCACCAAGTGGAACTCATTTTGGACATAGAGAATCTCCTGCACCAGTAATAGATTCTTTTTACAACACGGAAGACCAACTTCAAACATACAGACCAAATTCACTGGTCCCAATATACTCTGATGATGGTAATACACTTATATTTCATTCTTGGGGAAGTTATCAAAAACAATTTTTACCAAGTGACCTTTCAACTGATGTAGGTCAAGATAATCATTATAGAGCTTACATAACGAGTGTGATAGACGATCCTAGAACAAATGATGATTTTAAAGACAAAATTATAGGAGCAACAGACTCTATTAATACTGAAATTCCTGAATATATGCAATCTGGAAGTAGGGTGAAATTAAAATTTGAAGGTCAAATTTTACAAGTTACAAGTAGTTTAATAAGTGGTTCAGGAAATAGATTGATACCCGTACAAACAGGAGAATTTACTTCAGGTTCTTTCGATGAACAAGCTGATGTAGACAACACACTAAATACATTTACTCCTGGTAAAAGAGTATTTATAGAAGATGGTACTGGCATTTATACTCACAATTCTTCTTCATTAGAAGTAGGTATTGCTACCAGTGAAACTGAATTATTATTACAAATAAAAAGATAATGAGTAAACAACAAGATAGAGTAAAAATAGTTAGTGATGGTTTTTTAACCACCAACATTGCTAACGATATGCTTACATCAACTAGCAGTATAAAAACAACTCTTAACATAACAGCTAGTGGTAACTTTATCAGTAATAATGACATCACTATAGGAACGAATATTTCTGGTTCTCTTAGGTCTACTGCTTCTTTTGGAAAATTATTAGGTGATGGTGCGAATATTATTACTGATGCAGTATCTACCTCAGATGATTCATCACCACAATTAGGTGGTCATTTAGATATTGGTAATTTTGAATTATCTGGATCTTTTAATTTAGATGTTCCTTCTGGTAGTGTTTTCTTTAAAGAAATAAGCGGAAGTGATTACATAAATATTTGGAAAAAAGTAGAATTGTATGATGAGACTTTTGCAAAAGATTTTTATGTTGAAGAATTTAAAACAATGGGTGTTCAAGCCGGTGGTGAACACATCAATTTAGAGTCTGACTTTGTTGATATTAACGGAGATAGTCTCGATGATGTAATAGAATCCACATCAACTTTAACTTTTGTAACTACAGATGCTTTAATAAAAGGAGATCCAGTAAAAATAAACTCAGGTGGTTCAGTTTCAAAATTAGGTAATGGTATAACGAAAACATTTTTAGGAGTTTCAAAAGATGATTATGCTAGTTCTGCAGCTGCTGTGATAGTTTTAAGAGGATTTACAGCAAAGGTAACTGGAAGTTTAACTCCTGATGGTGCCGGATTTATAACTGGTAGTAGGTATTTTATTAAAAGTGACGGAAGTTATCAAACGTCATCCATAGACTTAGCATCTGGACCAGTTGTTGCTGGAAATGCTATTGACGGAGAAACTATAGCATTGAGGCCTATAGAATGAGTAAAGTAAAAAATAATGCTAGTTTATTGTCCGATGGTTTTGTTTCAATGTCAATTGACCAAATTAATTTGCCTTTAGAAAACATTGGTGCTAATTTAACTTCTAGTTTTGGTATAAATTTATCAGGTGACATTGACTTTTCTGGTGGTAATTATAATATAAGCGGTTCATCAACTTCAACTGGTTCATTTGGTTCTATATCTGGTGATGGTGCTGGCACTATAACCAATATAGTTAAAGACGTAGTGACTGATGCGAGTCCAAAACTTAGTGCGAACATTGATTTAGCTGGATACACTTTGAATGATACTTCTTATGCTACTGTTGGAAATGGAAATGTTGATTATAGAGGAATATTTCAAGCAATAAATTTACCTAATACTAAATTAGTAGTAACAAGTAACAATTTGCCAAGCGGTTCTTCTTTATTAGATGAAACTTTAGATATACAAGTTTCTTTAACAGGTTCTAATTTACAAATATCTGCCAGTAAAGCCATAACTTTCGCTTCTTTACTTGATTATAATGATCCTCGATTTTCTGCATGGACTTCAAATGATGCTGGATATGGTATTGTTAGTGAGAATCAACATTCCGATCATACAAGTGCTCTAAACGCAAGTTCACTAAATAATTCATGGGCATCAGATCAAACTGTAACAGCAATCCCATATAGAGTTTTAACAAAATCGGCATCTTTTAGTGACAAGGTTCAACTGTCGGGTGATTCAATATCTTCGGCTGCTAATTTTAAACAACGATCATTCACTGCAGCAGAAAATCTTGATGCTTATGTTCCTGTTCAAATGTCTTCAAGTGGTAAAATATTTGCTTTAGAAGATGGGAATGAATTTTTAGGTATAACTAATCAGAGTATATCTCAAGATTCATCAGGTGATGTTACTTTAAGGGGTGGGGTTAGAGGTGATATACCTGCTAGTTTAATTACCCCTACTGGTTTTTCTGCTGATCAACTAGTTGTTTCAAATGAAATAGCTTGGTTAACGGGTTCAGCTCAATATGTTAATGAAGGTCACTCTCTTCACTCAAGAGGCATTAAAGTAGGTTTAGCAGTAAAAACATATACAATTTTAATAAGAGGTTAATTATGTATGAAAATAGAAAATATGTAATCTTTAATATAATCACAGAGGAAATATAGTTATGTTAGTAAAATTCGATGAAATAATAGAAGTAGTATTACACCACGAGGGTGGATACGTTAACGATCCAAAAGATCCAGGTGGAGAAACTAATTTTGGTATAGCCAAAAGAAGTCA
>CEOA01038969.1_pt1 | contig 11888 bp, 8 predicted proteins | sample 530251 | NCBI WGS metagenome assembly CEOA01 (sample SAMEA2619838, study PRJEB7988) | marine metagenome | biome: marine biome (ENVO:00000447); feature: surface water layer (ENVO:00002042); material: "saline water (ENVO:00002010), including plankton (ENVO:xxxxxxxx)" | depth 5 m
CTTTGACTAAACGTATTATCAGCATTGCTAGCATACCCACCCATATTATAACCCGAAGGATACTTTGTCATATACCTTGGATCTGCAGGTCCTTGTGAGTTAATTCCGTAAGAAGCTCCAGTGGCACGGCCACCCATCTTTTCATTTAATTTTCTTTTTTTCATGAGAGTCTCTCTATTGTAACAGGCAAATATATGTCCATTATATCGTCATATATTTCATAAGTATCATGTATTTTTTCAAAATAATCAGGATGTACATCAATAATAATCGCATCGTGAATTGTTGATACTAAATTAACACCTTCAGAAAACTGATTTAAAAAGTTATTAAAACCAATCATTGCGCAATCAACAGCTGTAGATTGAATATAATGATTAATCATTGAATTGTTGCTGTAAATATTCCTACCGTAAAAATTAGTAATTCTAGAATGATTTTCAAATTCAGAATTTAATTTTTGATATAATTCTTTAATTTTAAAATATTCTTTTATTTTTTCAACCTGACTCTTTTCTAATCCTGATAGCTTTTTTACAGTAGAGTTTTTTGCTCCATAAAGCGTAGATATAAGTCCTAGCTTAATTTTGCTTCTACTTTTATCTAACTTTAAAACATTTTGTGCAACATGTTCGTAGACGTCATCACAAATTTTATCTCTAGATAATTTTAATAAAACTCTAGGCTCTAAAGAAACAATGTCAATTTCATAAATTCTACCATGTTTAAACTTTGATGTCAGCTTGTGTCTATCTTCTTTTTTCATAATCAGAAAATTTAACCCACTAACTATTTTAGTCCTTCCTGTTACTGAGGATACATGGTCATAGACAGGTTTTTCATATTTATCATTATCATAATAACAATTATCAATATTACTGGTCATCATGATTCTTTTTGAAATAATCGATTCGTATTTAGAATTAAAATTATTATCTAACATTTCTATCTTATTTTTAATTGCACTTAAATTTTTCTTAATTGTATCTTGACCCAAAAAATACAACCAGTTTGCATTATCGATATTCAGCATGCTTAAAATATTTTTATATTGTTTCTCTATACTATCAATTATTTCTATTTTTTCTAATGTAAGTAATTTATTTAAATTAAACAAATCATCATCTAACTGCCAATTATTATTAAATTTATTTAATTTTATATCTTTATTTAAACCAGAATATTTCTTTTCAATAATAATCATTTTATACCCTCAATTAAGGCTATTATAAAAAGGTACTATTTACAACATTAATTTTAATTACTGATTTTCTTTTAATTTATGAACAAATTTCATATCATAACCAGCTTCAGCAGCAGCTTCAGCTAAATTTTCAATTTCTTTCTGAGCATTAGCAATAACTTCTGTTTCTATTTTTCTTGCTTTTTGTAAAGACTTGGTAACAGACATTATTTTAGATCTAATGTCTTTGATGCTATTTTGAGCAACAAATGTAAGACTAACGTCTGTTGAAAACTCACCCGATCTAATTGAATGAGTTACACTTTTTACAGCATACATATTATCTGCAGTTGTATTTGAATTCATATCAATATATAACTGATTCCCTCTCGTCAACAAAGGCATTCCCATACAAGTCATAGAAGCTTCCATAGGCATAACTTGCATATCATCAATATCACTAATACCACCATGTCCTGATTGTGGCGAATCTTTATTTTGTAACGCAGTTAAAAATAAAGCATTACCTATACTACCGCCAGATGTGGACATGCCATTTAGAGATAATTTTGTCACATTATTATACTCAGATCCGTAAGTTATGCTTGGCATTTTTGTTTTAATTGCATTTTTAATTTCAACAGCACTTAATTTCATAACTTCAGCAGGCGACTTCATATCATTACTTATTGAATCATTAGAAAAACCAGTTGTGACTGTATCTGACGTCATCAACTCTTGATAATACAATAATTCAGGGTTTGGAGTATGATTTTTATCATAAACGTGAATTCTTAGTATTGTTTTATCCTCATAATCAGAATCCTTTCTTTGATTTCCTTTGCTCTGCCCTGGCTTTATAGCAGGTAAAGATTCATAGTACACCCCCAAATCAGGAATAACAAAAGCTGGCTCTCCTATAAATTCTGTTGATCCATCTAGAGAATAGATCTGATTTAGCTTATTTGTTATTGTCTTTGTAGAATCGTCTATTATCTTTTCTCGCCAATCACTAAATATTTTTTTCTCACTTTTTGATAATTCTTTTTTGTCATCCGTTAATGTATCTCGAATATTTACAAATTCACCAGGTAAACCCATTTCTGATATTTCCTGATCTGTCATACCCTTTAAAACCTTATAGGACATATTCTTTCTTTTCTTTTTCATCTCCATTTCACTTGATAAACCGTAAGCAGGGTTTTCAAAATCATTGATTATTTTGGAGTCTAATATTCTTAAAAATTTATTAACTGTTATATTTGGATTTTTAAATATTGTATCCATTAAAGCAGTTTTAAAATCATCAATTACCACAGGATACGATGCTGTTGTATATATTCTAGCTCCTGCTGATTGATTATTGAACCTATAAAAACAAACCTGTATCTGATCATAACGACCGGTTGTTGCCAGCGGTTCTGCAACAAATTTTAAAATAAGAGTGCCCAGTGTTGTTATTTCTCTGCTTTCAGTTTCCGAATTGTGATACCCCTTAAAACCTGAAACCGCTCCAAATGTTGACTCTAAAACATCGTCAGGAAATCCGTCTGTCTGAGATTGCACTGACTTGTAAAAAGGCGTATTTGTTTGTGTCTCAATTGTTTCGTTTATAAATGGATCATTTAAAGTATATAAACTTTGTATTTTTGAACCGATTGCCTCAGTCAATCTTATTCCTGATTCTGATGGTTGGAATCCCTCCTTCTTTTCGCTTTGTCCGGCTGGATCGCTATACTCATCTATTTTAAATATTTCTTTAACTTTTGTTGTAAAGCTTTCATCATCCCTATCTTGACCTCCTAAACCGGCGAATCTTAGTAATTCTAAGTAGTCTGAATATGAGATAATCGATCTAGTACTGCCTGCTTCGCTTATTGAAAGTAGATGCTTCTTTCTTATTTCTTTTAGTTGATTTTTATCATACGCAGACGGATTTAAATCTTTCTGTATCCTATTAATAATTGATTCTACTTGTGGTTTAAATACTTTTCCTTGAACAAACTTACCGCAAGCTATTGAAATTGCATTTGAGTCATCACCACCCTGCATAGCCATTCTAATGTCAATGGAAGCACCCTGACCTAAAAAATCCATTTTTGACGATGCAACAGTAAATACGCCAACATCACGCAGTGAATTTAAAAATTGCCCTATAGGATTATTGCTATCAACATCACCCTCAGGATGACTCCACCCATATTCAATAATTATTTTTGTTTCACCAAATTGTTCAGGTGATACTAAAGGAGCAACATCTTTTAATCTAGATCTATCATGTAAATGTATTTTCAGATTTGCGTTTTTTGAAGAATACAATCCGTATCCTAAGCCTTGTATTGCAACACTAAAACTTTCAATTGTCATCAAAGGCATAATTGGTTCTAAAATTGTTTCTCCGTAAGCATCTTTATTAACGTTTGAGTTAGAAAGAGTCTGCGGGCTTAAAAACAACTCCATGCCTGCTTCCCCTACATTTTTTGTTTTACTACTCTTTAAAAAATCTTGAATTCCACCAAAAGCACTTTTGGCTCCTTTTGCTATATCTATCACATTACCTGATGCCAACCCAGATGCTATCCTAGAAACATCATCTTGCAATTGTATGGCTTGATCAATTACTAAATTTCCTTCATCATTTTTAACAAATCTTAAAAAACTACCTAGCGACATGTTGTTTTTTTCGTTTTGAGCGTTACCATAAACTATCGTTAAATTCAAATAAGGAACACACTTTGACATTTCTAACGTAGGGATCGCATTAAAAAATAAATTAATCTCATCAGAACCTCTGCTTGGAATACTGAATCGTCCTTCAAGAAAACTTAAAGCAGTAATCTGTGGATTATCTATTCGATCAGGGACTTGAGAAAATTTAGAGCTATTATTGACATAAGGAACAATATTACCTTTTGGTGTATTATATCCGTATCCTTCAATATCTTTTCCATTTATACTTTTGCTAATTTTTGAATACGTAACTTTTACATCCGACAAAGCATCTGAAATTTTAGACTTTGATACGAACTTACTATCTACAAGAGTACCTTCTTCATAAATAATCAAACCTTTTTTTGTTTCATCCTGATCCGATTCGATATCAGTGTCTAAAATATATCTAGCAATATCATCAGTAAAATATGTACCATTCACAGAACCTTGTAAAATCTGATGTAAATCATCTTGTTTTGATTTGCTTATACGAGTATCATTAATTGGATCGTCAAAAGTTAGTATATTAGAATTGGACTGTCCACCAAGTAAATTTTGAAACTCAGCTACAGAACTAGTTCTAATATTCTCTTTTAATCTTTGTTCGTTTGAATAATTGTTTGCTGACATAATTTACAATATGTTAAAAACTTCTTTTAAGTTGACAGGAATTCTTATAATTGTACCTGGTGGAACTTGAAGACCCCAGCCTATTCCTGATGCTGCTGCAAGAATCCACCAATAACTTGAATCACCATAAACAGATCCGGCAAGATGATCTAATCTTTGCTTTTCTCTAGTTTCAATAACTGTATACGATAAGTTACCATTCTCAATTGCATTAAAAATAATAGTCGAAGCTAGAGATGTACCAAAATATCTACCACCTCTAATTTTTTTAACAAATGAATTTCTGCTTATTGCCATTTTTAGTACCTATTTTTTATAAAGTTTCTTAACAACAGATTCCCCAGACTTATATTCAAATTCAGCCCTATCTAGCCTTTCATTTGGATCTCCGCTTACGTGCTTCATTATTTCACCAACATTATAAATCGGTGCTCTATTATATCCACCATGATCAAGACCCGGAGGTATATCATGGATTACAGACATTGAAAACCCTATTTTGCAACCCATGGGAGCTCTACTATTAAAATCAGTTTCCCAACCGTAATTGTCATCCAACCAATCAAAAGTAATATTACCTAAGGTTCCTGCCAGGCCTCTACCCATCGTAGATTCAAACGCTCTAGTAATGGGATTATTTTTAGATGATATAAACTGCCCGGCTTGACTTTGTAAAAAATCGCTTGTTAGTGCATCTATTTGATCAGCGCCAATGCCTGCTTTTGATGCAGCGCTCTTCACCACACCTTTGATACCCTCAGAAAGCGCAGACAAAGGGTTACCTGCTGCAAATATTGGAGCCACCCTTGTGTTGAAAATACTACTATAATCAGGTAAAAGATCTGAATGGTACACTTCAATAAAATCCAACTCAATTAATGCTTGTGGTGCTGATGAATCTATAATTTTTACTCGATATTTTGTTCTTTTTTGTGTGTAACCTTGTCTACTAAAGCCTTTAAAGTTTTTATCATTCTTACCAGAAAGATTTGACATTTGTTCATATGATATTTGTGTAGATGATTCAGGTATATTTAGTGTTTTGTCAGGACTAATTACTTCAATCACTTTACACGAATAATTTGTTGATGTTTTTAACATTTTACCATCAACATTATAACCTTTAGTGGGACTAGCTTTAAGATACACTCTAGATTTAATCAATCCTGCCTTATAGCCAAAACTACGATTTGAAATTTCTCCTGGTTCGTTAATATCCGGATCTTTCATTTGATTTAAAAGCTGGCCTATTACAAGTGGATTAACAAAACCATTGATTAGGGAATCACTAACTGCATCAAAACCAGTATTAACAGCAGCATTGACAAAATTGTTATTCCCTTGAAGATTTGATTGGTACTGTATTGGTGATCCGGCTAATGCATAAAAGGTTTCTAAAGCCCATTTTTCTAACCACTTTCCAATCCCGCTGGTTGAAAACATTTGCTTTGCTTCGTTAAGTTGTCCAGCTACTGATTCTTCATCTAAGTTAGGCACCAAATTCATTCCATTGTCACCCAACCCGTGTATTCTAGCAAGATTAAATTGAGAATAATTAGATTTTATAATATCACCAACTCTTAATCTAACTATAGGAGAAGCACCCAATACTTGACTAAATGGTTGTACAAACTTAGCATTTCCTGACTTAAGTGTTGTTCCTTGTGTCCACTGTGGATACAACAAAGTTGTAATTTTGTTAATTTTATACCACATTTCATCAAAATCTTCTTTTGAAGTTGCATATAAAACAAATCCAACATCAACTGTTCTTGTTGTAGTGTTGTATATTTGAACATTATCCAATCTTCCGTAACCTGATTTGCTATCAAATTTAGGAGAAATTGTATCAGTTAGTTTTGTTAAAAATGCATGAAAAGATACGATTTCGTTTGTTCTTAAGTCATGGATGTAAAACGGGACATATTCCCCTTCTAGTTTGTCTTCAAGATTTTTAACTACCTCAATAGGAATTTTATTAAATGATTGATTTAAGTTCCTATCAATATACGTCTTATCAGCTAAGCCACTGCCTAACATTCCTTTTGTAGGGTTCTGACCACTAAATGTGGTTCCCATTTTCAATGTTGCTTCAATGACGTTGCCAGGCAAAAGATAAGCGGATGGCATTGACCTTTGACTAGTAGATCTTTCTAATTTTGTAAAACCTCTTAATTTCCTACCTTTCATCACTCTTGTTGATGGTCGATCTTCTAAGGCGTCAACATCTAACGGTAAAGTTGTAGACTCGTCAATATCTTGTTTACCTTGAGTGCTTTGAAGTCTTATGTCTCCTATAGTTGCTAAAACGTTCATAAATTGCAATATTGAATTTTCTCTAAGCTGCGTTAGTAGACTAATAAAGTTGCTGATCGGGTCGCTAGAGATTTCTAACTTATCTATGACGTTTTTATGCCTTCTTATCACTGTAAAGGCAATTGATTGCCAATAACCAGGAGAATCGTCAAGCATTCCTCTTGATGTATTATTAGCGACATCTTTAAAATTGTCTTCTTCACTATTAATACCAAACATTATTTTCATGCCTGTCTTAAGAGATTCAGAATAAGAATAGCGTGTACTAACTAAAATATTTTTCTTAAAAAAGTCTACAATATTTAAACCAGAAGTCTTGCTGGTGCCGTAAGCGTATGGTCCTGCACCATTATAAAATTTTTCTAACTTAAATTTATCACCCGTCAAGCTTTGACCAGCTGTGAAGTTCTCAATAACCTCAAGCTGTTCCGTAAATAAACTAAAAATATTAATTAGGGCGGCTGCTGCTTGATACTTTATTAAATTACTATTTTTGTGTGTAAAATTAAATTCTGTATTGTATAAACTAGCTTGACCCTTAACTCTTTGTGCGGCTGATTCACTACGACCCAATCTCAATGAATCACCTGATGCACTATCAACCGGAGAAGAATATGAATTTTTTGATCTAATTTTATCTAAATCAACAGTTAAATTATCAACCTTATCTGTTATGGCTTTGTTCTCACCTAAGATTTTAATTTGATTGCTAAACATTCTGTCCTGAGATTGATCAGTATCTATTCCCATAGCTGGATTTGATTCACTATCCCAGCCTCCTGCTCTTAAAAGCATTGACACACCAATACCCTTTAGCTTCTCCAAACTAAGTTTTCCATCAACAGTTTCTGTGTCATATTTACCAAATTTATTCTGTAATAAGAATGTGCCTTCAACACGATCGTTGTCAGATAAATTATTTTTTGTCTCAAACTGATTGATGGTTGTATTGTTGTCTTTAAATGCTCCTTTTTCTTTAGCAGGATTAAATCTATTGTGATTGTTTAAAAGCTGATACGTTAACTTTTCTGCTATTGATTCGCCTTCATTGTTTGTAAGTACTTGATTTGTTTCATTTAGAGGGCGACCAATGACATCTGACAGTATTCTTCCTGTTCCAATGTTAGTTTCTCCAACCTTATCCAAACTATCACCCACAGTCAAACCTGATTCATCGTCCATCATTCCGCTATTTGAATATTTTGATAAAAGAGGAAAAGCTGGGCTGTCTTGTTCAACAAAAATAGTTTCTGTGCCTTGATCTTGCGGTTGTTGCAAACTATTTCCTCTTGTCGTCGGCGCGGACTCTTCATTTCCTTTTTTAAACTTATGAACATTTGTTGAATTATCAACTAAATGTTTTAAATAATCGCCCAACATGCCGTCAGTCCCTAACAATTCTCTATCAGTATTTGGATCAATACCTAAGTCAGTACCTTCAACGACAGATTCGATAGGGCCATCAGGAGTGTTATTTATATCATATGATATAGAGTTAACTCCAATCGCGGCATTTGAATTTAAAAAATCCTTTAAAGTTTTTCTTGTTGTCATTACTTGTCATCCACGATATATGCAAAAAGTTTATCTAAATTGAAAATTGTATTTTCAAATATTTTTTCTGAATTTTCAATTTCTATATTTTTAAATCGAAGCTGTTCTAATTTTTCTTCTAATTCTTTACAATAATTATTTAGCTCGACCATTTCATCTTCTTTTAAGTCTATAGACCCAAATATTTGTTTTAACTCTTGAAAAGTTTCTTTAGACATCACTCACCTATTGATTATCTGGGTATGACATGACCATTTGGCCGCCGTTAATGCTGATATGATCTTTTAGTAATCCAAATATCACACTACCAATATCATCAGCTCCTTTTGACTCATATGATATTTTAAGAGGTTTTTCTGCATTCTCCTTTAAACTTTGTATTAACTGATCATTAATAGTTTTCATTTCCCCTACGTTTGAAAGAATATCTACAATCTTATCAGGTGCATCTACTAATTGCTCAACCTCTTCTATCTTTTCTATGTGCTGTGCTAAAACCTCTGCAACAGTAGCAGTTGCTTCATTACCCGCACGCTCGGTCAACTCAGTGTACTCTGCTAATCCTGATTCTGCCATCATTGCTGATGAAGCACTTGATGCTTCTTCTGCCATAATTAAAATATTATCAAAAGCAGAAGCAATACGACCGTCTTCCAAGGCATGAACAAAACCATCTGTCATATTTTCGCCAACAACACTGGGGCTTCTTGACTTAAAGTCAGATGCTTCATACACATCAAGCGTCTTATCTAAAATAGTTCCGAGTGATCCAGGTACTCTTGAAATGCTAGTTATAAAACCTTCACCAGCAGTCGACATAGCATCTTCAAGGGAGCCTTCTCCTCTATAAGCGTCTACTAAAGCGTCTTTAACCTTATCAACTTCCTGAACAGCGCCTGTAGCTAGTGATTTAACTTCGTCTGCTGTAAAACCTATTCCTGTCATAAGGTTTGATCGAAAGTCCATAACCTCGGGAGCTAAACTATTTAAAGAAAATACTAGATCGTTTTTTGCCTTGTCAATTTTGTCAGCTGCTTCTACGCCTTGCAACGCTAAAGTTGCTAAGTCTTTGTTGAAAGCTTCAACAGCATCAGCAGCGGTAGCTTCATCTGCTGCCTCTTCAGACATTGCTTGTAGTTCTTCCATACTATCAACTTGACCGCTAAAAAACATTTCCATTTGATTGACATCTGTAAATCCTGCCTGTTCAGCTAACAAATTCTTTTGTGCAATATTCATATCGTCTAAAGACTGTCCTGATGCATCGAAAGCATCTCTAAGCTTAAACATCATTGCTTCTTGATCAGTGTTAGCAAGGTGCATCATTTCAACTGCATCTAAATGTATTCCAAATACTGCTGATAAATTTCCAACTTTTTGTGCGGCTGTATCGAAACCTTGGAAAGCGCCGACCATACCTGATAATTGTGAATATTCAACCCCGAGTTGTTTTAAAGCAGTTGACATCCTGGCTGCTTCTTCAACAGTAACATTTCCAAATTGTTTAACGTTACTTACAATTTCAACCGTATCTTTTGCTATAAGCTTTGCGCTTATTCCAGTTTGTGCAGACATACCGTAAGAAAATTTCTTTAAATCATCCATCATTGTTGTTGTTGCTTCGCCTGTTCTTGCAACTTCAATACCTATAAAGTCTCCTAACTGTTGTGTTGATAGACCAAAATTTTCTTGGAATAGTGCAATGTCTTCCATGCTATCTTTAAGTCCTGCAGCTAATGCAGGCCCTATTGTGTCGCCATAATTCTCAATCATTCCAAAAAACTTCTCACGAAATACATCGGCGTCTTGAAATGCTTCTCCTAGTAAATTTACATCAGCACCGTCAATTTCAACAACATACTTTTCTTTACCCATTGCTACAAGTTCGTCTGTTGTTGATGTGATGTTTGCTGCAAATGAGTCGTATGAATCACGAAGATCTTGGCTAATTCCTATACTCATTTCTTGATTTGCTTTTCTAAACCCACCAAATGATTCTTGTATCTGTAAAGAAGCAACACGAAGAGGCTCAGTATAAGTCAACATCATGTCGTCTACTGCTTTTGCACCTTCTTTTAAAGAATCAAGAAGACCCATAGCATCAGAAGTCATTCCTTTCAAATTCTGTAAGAAAGTTGTTTGTTCAGGGCTTACTAGCTTGTCTAAATCAACAATGCTACCAGCAACAGGTGGAGATCCTGCAGGTGCAGTAGTAGTTCCTCCTCCTCCCATAGCAGCTGTTATTGGAGACCCAGCACCCATAAATTTATTTAAAAGGGCTTCCATTTCTGGTTGTGTTATAGACATTTTACAATTTTACCTCAAATATAATTATCACTAAGAGAATTTTTTAAATATTTTCTCTATCTTTTTTAAGTCTTCCGGAGACTTTGAATTATTTTGAGATGTGTTTTCTTGGTGTTTTTTTGTGGTTTTATTTTTCTTCTTGAAGTGTTTTAATAGTCTATCAACATACCATCTTCTATAACTTAGCGGTAAATTTCTTATGTCTTGGTATGACATCCCTAAATGCATTTGCAGTATAAACGATGTTTCTAAAAAATTTTCTCTTATATTTACACTGCTGGCCAAAAAAAATTTGCGTTTATCGGTAAAAACGCCTCTGACTTCTCGCCGCAATTGTCACATTTTATTGTGACATTCATGTCCATCCCTGGTTGAATTTTAGTCATATAACTTCTTAAAGATCTAGAATCGTAAGCAGGCATCATAGAAATAAATTCTTTTATTTTACCAGCTTCTTCTATACCATCAATTGAAACAATCATTGATTCTAAATTTGAAGTAATAGGGCCAATCGACATTTCACCTAGAATATTTCTTTTACTTTCAATTGTTTTTTGCAAAATCTCTTCGTCCCTACCTGTTTGCAATTTAAAATAAACTTTCTTCTTAGTCACAGGTAAATTAAATTCAAAGCAATTAAGTCCTGGTTCGATAGGTTCAGCTTGCAAAGGTTTAATTGCTAATTCAGTCAAATTAAAAACTTTCTGATTTTTATGTCGACAATGCTGACATACTATTGATGCATCATAGCTTGAGCCGTAACCCGTAATTCTAATTGCCATAGCTAAAGCATTTTTATCGCCAACGAGCAAGTCTTTAGGATCAGCATTTCGATCCATTACGCATGATTTAATAAGCTCATCAACAACAACACCTTTTTTGATATAAGCTTGAGAAGCAAGAATATCTTCTTCATTAGCAGTCATTGATTTAATATCAACGGTTTCTTTCATGTGAAACCAAGAATCTTTTGAATATATTTTTCCTTTAGAAGGTAAAGGTACTGTTTCTATTGGAACTTCCCAATTAAATATATCACTTTTTATACCTATCTTATTATTTGACACTTTTCCTCCCATGAAAATACTAACATTTTGAGTCTAAATAGTAAAATAAAAAAGCCCCAAAAAGGAGCTTTAAAAGTAATTATTGCATTTTTATTAAAACTGGAATATACAGTTGTCAA
>CEOA01003456.1_pt1 | contig 11867 bp, 7 predicted proteins | sample 530251 | NCBI WGS metagenome assembly CEOA01 (sample SAMEA2619838, study PRJEB7988) | marine metagenome | biome: marine biome (ENVO:00000447); feature: surface water layer (ENVO:00002042); material: "saline water (ENVO:00002010), including plankton (ENVO:xxxxxxxx)" | depth 5 m
CCTTGGATGCTGTTGTCCCAGCGGCGGCAAACGCTGTTCCAACGCCCTTCATTGCAATTGCTAGTTTCCCTGCCATACCAATCATCGCTCCAAAAAAGAGGAGCGAGCCGCCGCCTTTCTCAACAAAGGATACAAAGCCCTCTAAGATTGGAAGCAAGGCATCAAGCAATCTCTCAAACAGTGGTGCCAGTCTTTTGATTGAATTTTGGAATCTGTCCATCATAGTGGACGCATCCTTAATTGCATCTGCCAACTGCTCCTCTGTGGAGATCATGGCTTCGGCTGGTGTTATTTGACCTTTCATTACTTTCTGCAAATTATGAAAGCTAATCCCAAGATCGTCAGCAAGTAGTTTTCTTTCATAGAAGCCCATTTCATCAAAGCTTCTTCCGGATGCTTCGAATCCATCTTGAAGCAAGCCTAACACATGTAAAGGTCCTTTACCGGCAGCCATAACCATATCATATGTGTTTATGAACGAACCCCCAAGAACAAGATTCATGGTTGCAACTTTATCTGCTGCGCTCTCAAAAGACTGGAACCCCTCAACCATATTAAATATTTCTGCTGCTCCGGTCCTAACATCCATACCAAGTTTTTTTGCTGCTATGCTGACTTGTTTGAAAGTTCTTATGCCGCCATCTCGGAAAAGAGATAGTTTGGGCATTAGCTGAATCATCTGTTCTTGAACTGCGCCGAGGGGCATACCGACCGCGATTGACATTCTTGCCAATTCCTCTTGGAATGACGCTGCCTGTTCTCTGGTCTGCCCAAGAGAATACTGCAAATAGTTGAGTATCTTACCAAGTGATTGAGAGTTAGATCCTATCTTCTCTAGTCTAGATGCTATTCCGGTTAATTCTACCTGTGATTCTTTTGATAAATTTGAGAAGTCGTTATAACTGACAAATAAGTCTGATGCTGCTTTAGAAGCATTTTCAAGACTAACAGCAAAACTACTGTTTGCTTTAAACGTATCCGCAATCACACCCTGAAACGATCTTCCCTGCCCTGTAATCTTAGCAAAGGAAGCAGCGGCTGAATCTAGGGAGAATGCCATTTGGAACATATTTGTTACGGCAAAGGCTAGCATACCCATTGGACCGAATGCTTTTGCCAACACACCGCCCATGGCTGAAAAGACTCTTGTTAGGTCGCCTGCTGATTTAACACCCTTGAGAAGTTGTAATGTTAATCCGCCTGAGAAGCCAAATGCTTTTGCAATGGATTCTGCAAATGCTTTTGAAGCTGCAACTCCTCCTTTCTTGGCTTTTATTTGTTTTTGTTGCTCCTTTGTTATTTCTTGTTCTGCTGCTAGTTTCTCTGCTAATGCTTCCTTTTCTTCTTTTGATATTTCCTTTAAGCCTTCTAGGAAATCTTTTTGCCGTTGGGCATCCTTTTCACCAATAAGTCCTTTGCCCTGTGCAATATTTAGCCGCGTCGTTTCAGCTTTAACAAGATCTTCCAAAACCTCTGAAGACGATTTCAGCATTTCAATTTGCTCTGCTCTTTTAGAAGAAACAGCATTTAGTTTAGACATCTGAATATCGAGATCAGAAACTTCTTCCCCCTGAAGTCTTCTTAACTTCTGCTTGAATTCAACTTGCTTTGCCAAAGCTTCATTGATTTCTCTAATTGTTTCTAGCTCTTCTCTCGTATCAGCCATCGTTTATTTTTCCTTTTATTTGAAAGGCCACTTAATCCCTGTTGACATTTCAAATTTTGAGACTGCGCTTTCTAGTTTGTGTCGGCTTCCAAGTGTTTGCGGATCGGTAAGACCGTACCTCATCAACGTCTCTAAGTATTTTTTTTCACTTCCTAGAGCACGAGCAAAAGCCTGAATGGTGCTTTTTGTGCCGCTCACAGAAGCAATTGGTGCTGGTCCACCAAACATTGACTGGAGCAGTATTTCTATTTGACCACCCAAGGCAGCAAGGTAGCCCTCATCAATAGTTTCGGGACTCAAATTAATTTTGATATTATTAAGTTCTTGATCCATTATACAATCCTCCAAGTATAAATAGTTGTAAGTAATAAAAAAAAAGACCAAAACTGCTTAAGTGTTTAGGTCTTCAGAATATTATCTATTTTGTTTTTTTCTTTCTTCGGCTTCTTCTTTGTATTGCTTGTTGATTCTAGCAATAAACCATCTTCTGATTTGCACTGGTAGGTTATAAGACTCGATAAAACTCCAGCTTCCGTAATGTTTCATGAAGAAGATTTCTTCGTAAACCCCTTCAATATATTCATCGCTTAGGCCAAAAAAAGTCAGAGGTAAACGGTACCTCCATTACTTGCTCATAGCCACAATCTCTACAGGACCAATTTTGTGCAAGTTCAAAATTGGGTATTACAGTATTATATTTAGATCTGAGATAGAGAGAGTCTGCCGCTGGCATATTGTCTACAAAGTCTGAAATAAGTCTTCTATCTTCGTTGCCGTCAACAGATACGAGAAAAACTTTGATTTGATCTGTGACACCTAACTCAGGAAGGTTGTTCTTTATTCTTGTTGCATTTGTGTTAGAAACTTTACTCTCGTCTAATCCGTCTAAAGGTCGGAATTCAACTTGAGCCTTAGTCTTGGGCAATGTTATAACAAAGGTTCCGTTTTGAGTTAAAGTAGCGTTATCGATCAAATTAAGCGTCTCTTCAAAATCGTTAACCTTTATAGCTTCTTCCAGATCAAACTCGTATTCTAAGACGCTACCGCAAGAAATACAAGGGATTTTTACAGCATAATCTTGACCATAAGCACTAATCCTAGCTGAAACCAGTAAGGCTGATTTATCGCAAACTAAAAGCGACTTTGTGTCGATATTCTTGTCCACAATGATGCTTTCTAAAAGTCTATCTAAAACAATTCCCTTTTTGATTAAAGATTTATTTGTTAAGATGTCTTCATCTTTTGCAGTCATGTGCCTAATTTCTACAGAGTCTTTCCCAAACAATGGGTGCCCCTCTCCATAAAACTGACCTTTGGAAGGCAGGTCCACTATATCAGTTGGCACAGCATATTGCATTGTACTGCTTTGCTCCGGGGTAATAGCAGCAGAACCAGAGTCCTCCGGGGTTGGTCCCCCGAGGCGGTTCAGGTTATTTCTATTTGACATATATACCTCTTTTTTTTAGATTATATAATAGATAGGCGGGAAGTTTAAATATTTTATTTATGGAGACTCATTTTTTAATTTGTTGTAGCCATTCTGAATTTCCAATCCAGATTGAATTGGCAGCTGTGCGCCACCTGCTGGAATACTATTAAACAATGCATAGTCGTATCTAAGTTCAATATCCATAGACAACATATCATCCGAGGCATATTCAAACTCATTCATATTAACATTCTTGATCCAAGCGTTTCGGAGGGTCCAGATTTCAACATCTTTTCCATCTGCGTTCTTTGCCTTGATCTTAATCTCTCCTAGAGTTTCAACTGCTCTTTGTTTTGAGATGGAGGCGTAAGCTCCGGGGGCTGGCACTTGGTAACCACAAGCACCAAGAATACCCATCAAGTATGCAGTGGCATCTGGAGCAATTGGATCAACAGTTGAAAATGTAACTGTCTGCCACTCAACCTTTCCGGGGTAGTAAAACTTGTGATTGTAGAAAGTATGCTCTGTCTCAGTCACATTAAAGCTTGGTCTTTGCACCTTGGTGATAACCCAAGAATCAATTCCAGCTAAGTTTAGAATAAATCTATATTTTCTTTTTGGTTCTGCTGTTTTATTAGCCCAAAATTTTGCTCCGTAATCAACCATAGTGTTATATTCCTTTTAATATAAATAGTGTTTTGATTTATTTTTAATCTTCAAATCCTGCACCAGAGTTTGTAATTACAAAATCTATCGCAAAGAATTCTACGGCTCTAGCTGGCTTTAAGAAAATCTTAGCATAAATTGTGTTTCTGTCAATCATATCTGGAGTTGTTGTTGTCTCGTCCAAGATAACTCTAAAGTCTGTTAGTCCGAAGTTGTTCTTAATGTTTGTTAAGAAAGGACCGACTTGACCTGTAAATCTTGACCAAGTTTGCTCAACGTTTTGATCGAACAAGAGATTAGATGCGATTCTAGAGATTTCCTTTTTCACAAAGATCATCAACCTTCTAACATTGATTCGATCCAAAGCAGAAGGAGTAACTTGTAGTGTCTTCTGCCCGAAGATTACAATTCCTTCGTTCGGGAAAGATGCAATTGGATTGATGTTTCTCTCGTACAAGAAGTCTCTCTCGGCGGAAGTCAATCTGCTTCTTACGTTTGTTACAGGGATTCCTGCTGCTCCATCGCTAAGTCCACCTCTGTTAAATCCAGCAGGCGCAAACCATAGTGCAGCGTTGTTCTCAGAGAAGGACATTGCCCCAAGAGCAGCAACAGAAGGTGGTGCCCACAAGTTCTTACCGCTGATGGTGTCGGAAATTCTGACCCAAGGGTAGTAGACCGCTCCGTAACTTGAGTTTAAGTTTCGGTCTTCAAGATTTTGCCCAACCTCTACAACGTGTTGTGAGACCCCACCGCGACCAGATCCGGGAGTAATTCTATCTTTTTCAGAATCTGAATTTTCCGAGGATGGTTTATAGCCACCTCTTGGATCGATAATAGCCAAAGAATCTCCACGTTGTTCACAAGTGGTGAGTAAGTGAGTTGTAAGACCTTCGTTTACAATACCGGGAGCCACAAGAATGTTTCCTTCGATAAACTCTGGATCAGAGAACATATCGATGGATTTCTTTACAGAGTAGAACATCGCGCTAGATGTTTCTGTGGATCCAGCAGACAATGCGTTTCTGTCATTAAACGGCTCTGCTTCTGTGATATCAAAACCATTGAATCCTCCGTAGAGTGGCGCAGTAAATCTGTCATATCCTCTATCAAGAATGTCCTTGTAGGATCCTGATCTAGCAGTAACAGAGTCACCATCTGCTCTAGAGCCTGAGCGATAGAACACGATGTTCTTGGTGCCTGATTTGAAAACCAAATCATCCAATGAGAAGTACCAAGATGTTTTAGCAACATTCGCTGTAGGTGCTCCGGGATCTCCAGATGGAAGAGGGTATGATAAGTCGTATACACTCTCGTCAAATACCAGCGAACTTGCGGTTCGATTTGTGCTAAGTCCAAAGAATGCATCAGTTGGATCTCCTAAGTCTCCATCAGAAGAACTCAATCTCAACTGCATGCTTGGGAAGGTAACAGAGCCAGTGAATGCAATATCTCCCTCTGCTCTTGCTTCGTATTGAAGTCTAACTCCAGTTGGAGCATCTCCAGACCCAGTTGCTGCGATAAACAAGCTGTCAGCTCCACCAGAACCTGTTCCTGCAAGAACTTCTGCTGTGGTTGTGATTCGACCGTTGACCTTGTTATCATCAGGATCAGAACCGCCAGCAAAAACGCCATTTGCACCGCCACCGCCGCCGAAGTTATAATTGTCAGCATTGCTGGTGATTGTTGTGTCACCAGCCACACCTGCAACGGCTTGTGTAAGCGTGAAAGTAAATGTGCCTGAGCTGGGCTCCGCAACGGCACTAACAGTGATTTTTCCAGCTAGGGCACTTGCCTCAATCATAGCTTTAAAATCAGCAAGACCGTGTGCAGTTCCAGTTTTGTTGAACGTGATTGGATCAGAACTAGAGTTGTTAGCTGCCGCAGCTTTAAACTGAACCGAGGTTCCGTCTGTTGATACCAGAGTAATTAGCTGATCTGTAGCTGGCTCTCCTACGGCTGTCAAAAGGCGGGTAGATCCAGCTCCACCAGATCCATCAATCACATTAACCATTGTGAAGTCAGTCAACTTAAGTGGACCTTCAACACCGAATGGAAGCAACTCTGGATCTGCTGTGCCTGCATCGATTGCGGATGCCATCTCCACCCTAATGATGGAAGAGCGGTTGTCATAGCTACCGTATTCGATTAGTCTTCTTTGATCAGAGTCCCATTCGTAATACTTGTCACCGATTTGCTTTGCGATGTAGTTTTCTGAGCTAGGATCTAGGGAGAGGTTTGCGTACTTCTCAACATATTGTCTAGCATTATCTGTATCTTTAATATCTCTAATACCCAACGAGAATGATCCGTAAGGAGTTGCGTCGTTTCTAGAGTATTTCAAATCTTCAATTGTGATTTTGTAGTTTCTTTGTGAATCCTCGCCTTGAGAAATACTGTGTACCTTAAACAACCTTGTAACTGTACTCAAGTCTTCTGGGTTGAATTCAGGGCTGAGTGTGTTTGCACCGGGCTCTGTGGTGTTTCCTGCTGTGTTTCTCAAATCCTGCGAGAAAACCCAACCGGTTTTAGCGCCTTTGGCTGCAAATTTAAAATCTCCGCCGTTTGCAATTGTTCCGCCAGTCTTTCCAAGACCGAGGATAATCCCATACTGACCGCCCGAAGTAATCTTCTGTGCAACTTCAGATTCGAATGTCTGACCAAGGAAATACGTCTTTGCACTTGTATTGGCATCCACCAAGTTTGAATTGGTCAATGTTGGGTCAGTGTTGAAAACTTTTCTGATGTATGTCTTGGAACCTCTGCTAAAGTTGAAAGAGGTCTTTTCTTTTAAGACTGGGGATGTGTTGCTGCTTCCGTCAAAAATCTGCGCGTGGAACGTTCCATCTGAGGAGTATACCAAGGCGGAACTTTTCCCATAAATCATAGCTGGTGAGTCGCCAGAACCATCATCTGATCCGTTTCCTCCTCGGACAGATCCAGACAGGGTAACGATACCTTCAGTGGTATAGAAAACAGCAGCCAATGTTCCGTCAACAACCTCTGGGCTAGCCGATGATGAATTGAAAAGGAATAGACCATAAGCGCCTCCCCCTGTACCTCCGCTTCGATCAGCAGATTTCCAACCAGCCAACGCAGTGTCAGATGAAGAGTCAGCGTCTGGAGATTGGTCTCCTAGAAGTCTAATGAAAGTGATTGGTGATGAATTTTTAAGCCAAGCCTGTGCAGCATAGGCAGCAAAAGTAGGAGCGCTAGGGATTCCAAATCTCCATTTATCTGAACCTTCTTGACCTCCGACTGGATTCCCGAAGATTGTTACAAACTCTGAAAAAGAGTCAATTCTTACAGGTTGAAAGGCTGGTCCTTTGCGGGATCTACCAATGACAACTGGTCCAATAGCGATTGGAACTTTAGGCAGTTGTGAATTATCAATTTCCTCAATGAAAACGCCGGGGGAAACAAATTTAAAATCTTTTGCTGACATTACCAATATCTCCTTTAGGTCTATCTTTGCAGAAAGACGATATTATTTCTTAAATAAATAGTGCTGGGTTCTATGAAAGTCCAAAATTATTCTCTATACTTGCCGTCCACTCCAACATTTCTTTTACTAGCTTTATCAGATCCTCTCGTATCGAGCGGATCACCATATACAACATGCTCTCGGGGTATCCTTACTTGCACAGCATTTTCTCTTATGGAAATTTTAGGAGTATCTTGGTTGTTGCCTTCTCCTATTAAGTACCCAAGCACCTTAATTTGTATAGTGGTTTGGAACCTTCTCTCCTCGTTCTCCATAGAAGAAATATTGTTGTCTAATGAAAAGTCACTCTGCACAAATGCTTCATACCTGTGTCCATCTCGCTCAATCATAAAGCTGTTAATTGATCCCGGTCTTGTAATGAATGGCTGCAACAAGTCATTCATCTGCTGTTGATACTCCGTTCTCAACAATATGCTGTAGGTTATGTCCGTGTATACGATTGGTGGTATGGATATTGTTTCGTAAACTACCTTGTTTGTCTTTTGACGAACAAACTTTGGTGCTGACCCATCATTAATCCTTCTGTTGGCATCTGCGTTGGCAAAATTTGAAGTTTTATCTTGTTTAATCCTTCTGGCAATTACAATTGCTCCACCCTTTTCTGGCTGGCTCTGGAATGGGTAAACGTGCCCATAGTAGGCACCCCTAGTTGTCAAGTCTTTTACAACTGAAGTCCTCTCTATTGTAATTGCTGGAAGGATTATAAGACCTTCATTATCTCTGTATTCCTTGTCATTTTTGATCTGGTAGGCTCTTTCGGCTGAAGCCCAGATAACTGGTACTTTTTCCTCGCCTTTGTTTGTATTTGTTCTTAGTGCTAGTTCGTCGTTGATGTAGTCGTAGATAGCATAGTCCACAGTCTCCAGAGTTGACGGAGCAAAGGTCATATCTTGGAATTCTTTGTTATCCTCTTGGGGAATTCCAGTATAATTCGTATTGCTTTTTTTGTCATTGCCTCTAAAAGTTGACACTTTGCTCTCTCCTAATAAGCATCAAAGGAGCCTTTTCTTGCTCTTCTGCACGTTGCTGCGATTTCATATTTATATTCCACTTGACCAAAAAGCTGTTTTGGCTCATTCAAGGTGACAATTTCATAATGGAACTTTCCATATAGAACAAAATCGCCCTCTCTAACATAGAGATTCTGGTCTTCGGTCAATCTTCTTTTGTGGAAGTATATGTTGATGTTCGATCTCTTGTCAACACCCAACGAACTATTTGTTGATTCTTGTCCTTCCCATCCGATCAAAGCATACACTCTAATTGGAGGCAGAGATGTTTTGTTTATTGCTTCTCCGTAAAGCGGATGAAAGCTAGTTTTATCCTTACTTATCGGGTAATATAGGACGGTTTGACCAATGACCCTTTCGATGACCTCATCATTGATCTGCTTGACTAAATTACGCTCTTTCTCCCCAGTAAATAATGGGGGTGGTGGAGCATCAGGTTGTGACCATTTGTTATCTGCCATTTATGTTATCCTACAAATACAGAGGGTGGAATATTCTTCAAAACGTTTTGTGCTGAATCGCTCATACCGCTATCTGTTTCTGCTAATTTTGCATAAGTCAGTTCGTCAAGAACAGTCTTTAGTTCATCTCTTAGTGCCTGTTGTTCTGCTTTTGCTTCTGTTACAAGCGAGGGACCATTTAAGGTTACATTCTCGTTAGGAATTGGTATGGTTGCAAACTTGCTTCGAACCAAGCCAAGCATCTCCTTGGACAATGCCAAAGCAAACCTTCTAATCCACTGCTTACCAATTGAGTTAATGTTGTCATAAGCAATGTTCTCAAATGGAAGTGTGTTCATATTGTTGACACCTGTTCGTCCGTCTGAGTTGTTTCCTTGTCCCTCCCAAGGATCTTCCTCTAAACTAAACTCCACCCAATATTTATCTGGTCCGCCTTCAAATGGCTTTGGGAACAACCTTAGCATATTTGCTTTAAGCTCGTATGAAAAGTGAGAATTTCTAGTATAAATTGAATCCTCAAATGCCATCGCTTGAGACTTGTTTTGCCAAGTTGGTATTAACTCAAATGTAGAGTCGTCTGAATACTGCCCATAGTAAGACAGGTTTCCTACTGTGTTTAGACCCCCGTAGTAGCCAAAGAATCTCCACATTGCATTAGGAGTCTTGTAATAGACTTTTCTAACAGTTACCCTTTTGTCTCCTGCTGTTCCAAGTTTATTGTAAAAAGGGCTAGTTGAGTCTGTTAAGGAGGTGTTACTTATTATTTCTTGTAGATCATAGTCCTGTTGACCGGCGACAGTATCCAAAGAAGCAGAGTAAATTGGTATCTCTCCGCCAAGCCCTGTCTCTGTTGAAACTGCATTACCAACCGTTTTTGCGTGTTGGAAATCAAACTTGGGATATCGCAATTCAATATTGGATCCGCTTAGAGCGTGGGAGCCGGACATTTGCCCGTCGCTGTCAAACGATCCTGTAGATGCGCCCAAGGTGCTGCCTAGAACATTCTTTGCCTGATGCACATTCACAAGGTATGAATATTCAAGACAAGCCTCTTCATAGGCAGAGTACACTTGATACTCAGTAATCTCAATATCTAATATAGCACCGCCGAGCTTTTGATATACATAAGCCACCTGATCTACAGCACCTGTCATAAATCCGGCAATTGCATGGTGCGAGGAAGCCCGAGCTGTATACACTCCGTATGGAAGTGGATTGTCTGAACTGTCAACATTGTCTAGGTTTCCAGTTGCAGGCAATCTAGAAACACTAGTAGTGCTTGATGGTGTTAGCGTTGGGTAAGCCATTCAATTTGTCTCCTTGGCACAATCGTATCATAGTAATTAGTTGTAGATGTTAGATAAAGCAAATAGAAAAGAAAAAAGCCCCGCCAAATTAATGACGAGGCTCTTTGTTTGTTTAGATCGTGCTAGGATTATCCGAGCATGTCTTCACAGATAACAAGACCGTACATATCAGGTCTTACCATTTCCTTGGCGTAGCGTGTCATAACACCCTTACGAGGTACGAAGTCCTCAACACCGAAGATGGTTGGAGTTACCTGAAGTGGTACATACGGAGCGTAAACATATCCGCTCTCAAGGAACGATCCACCTTTACGTCCAACAAGAACGAGATTACGTGGGAAGTAAGGATCCACATAAACGTCAAACTTCTTGCTCAAAGATCCAACATTGACTGCACCAACAGATCCGTTTGCATAATCGTTTCCGATGCTTGCGCGGAATCCAGCGGTGAACTCAAGAATGTTAGCAACTTCTGGGGAACAAACAACGAAGTTAGCTCCACCACGAAGTGTCTTTCTGTGGATAGAAGCCGAAACATCATTAATAGTTTCCGCAAGAGTCTCATACCATTCAGAAACAGTACCAGTGAAGTCAGCACCCAACAACGATTCGTTGTTTGCATTGCTGATTTGGCGACCGTTGTCTCTGTTTAAGAACTTACCCGGACGACGTGACCAGTAAAGCTTGTCTGCTGTCGCGCCGTTAACGAGGTCTTCAAGAATCTCTCTGTCGATTTCAAGAGCAATCTGCTCAGAAAGAATGCTTGTAAGCTCAACTTCTGCATCAAGGTTGTGATAAGCGTTGAGATCTTGTCCCAATTCTGGAGTCCACTTAGCCTTGAGCTTCTTGGTCTTAGCAGTAACTGCAATGGAATCAACTTTGATGTCGATCTCAGGAATCTGAGTTTCGTTTTCAAGCTGCCATTCTGTAGTACCTTTAACACCACCGAGAGCATCAGCAGTTGTGAAGTTATCAGTAACTGGGAAGTTAAGCAGGAAGGGATCAGTATCCCCGAAGAGTTGCTCGAAAGAGTTCTGCAAGTCGGCTGCTGCTTTTGCCTCAGTGTAGCCAGCTTGTCCAGCAGAGCCAGTAGTCACATAAACAACTCTGATCTTCAAATTAGTGTTTGCAGGGTCGTACTTGTCGCCACTAGAACCAGAGTGAATTGTAGTATGGCGGCGAAGCTGACGAGCGGTTTCTACAGCGGCGGCTCCCCTCTCAGTGAGTGGCGCAGAGCCCGAGAAAGCAACGAGGTTCAAAAGATCAGCCTGATTGTTTTGCAAATTGTTTTGATTCTTAAGGCTGAATGCAAGAACAGCGGAACCAGAAAGGTCTGGATCCCAGTTAACAAGCTCATCAATCTCGTATGTTCCAGAACCAACAACACCAGCAACCACGTCATCATGCTCAACAATCCAGTTACCAGAACCAGTTGGGCTAGCATAGCCGTTGTTCAAGTTGTATGGACCTTTGTCCGAGTTTGCTGGACCTACAGCACCAGCCAAGCTGGAATCATCAAGGTCAACTCCGTCTCTGATTCCCTTAGCGACTTTTCCGCCACCATAGAGAGAATCACCAACTTCATATCCAAGTCTACCAGCACCACCGTCTCCTACAGTAAAATCGAGGAAGAAGATGAGTCCTGATGGAAGGCTCATTGGCTGAACGCTTACGAGATCGTTAGCGATCAAATTACCGAATACACGGCGAACGATTGGAAATGCGACTGCTGAAAAGCCTTCAACATCTCCGGCAGCCATTGTGGATGCCTCACGGAGTAGTTCTTTTGCTTGGTTTTCAAGCAAACGAGCCATTCCGTCTTTTTT
>CEOA01055236.1_pt1 | contig 11859 bp, 6 predicted proteins | sample 530251 | NCBI WGS metagenome assembly CEOA01 (sample SAMEA2619838, study PRJEB7988) | marine metagenome | biome: marine biome (ENVO:00000447); feature: surface water layer (ENVO:00002042); material: "saline water (ENVO:00002010), including plankton (ENVO:xxxxxxxx)" | depth 5 m
CCGAGAATGCCATGAATGGTTGTTCGATGAAAACATAATCTACCTCCTGTTGTTGTAAAGACCTTTTTATACATTCCATTTCTTTTTTAAAAATGTCTGCTCGTTCTTCAAGAGATTGAGATGGTTTTAATTTTATCTCATCAACAAGAAGTAGGTCTTCGTTTTCGTTTATCAAGCAATAACCTATTCTGCTTGAGCTTATATCTAATCCTAAAATAATCATAATAATCTATTATAACATATTGTTTTTGATTTGTCAACTATAAATCTAATTTTAATTTAAAAGTATATTGACGATCTTCTGTTTTTCGAACAGGGTTGGCTAAAGAAGCAACTCCAATTAAGTTTCTTTTATCATCATAGATTGCAACTTTTGAAATGTACGTTTCTCTTTTAAACTCAGGTTCGTATTGTTTTAATTCTGTGTGTGCTGTATTGTGTATGGTTTGTTGGTGTTGTTTGAAAGAACCAGGCGAAATAGAATAGTTATTAACATCAGAGGAACTGCTTAAATAAGTTGGATTGTTAGACCAATTTAATTTTCCATAATCTGCATTACACATCATCATTAAAGTTTGTTTTTGTGTTATTCCTTGATACTTTATTTCAAAAGCAACATTTTTTATTGCTGGAAAGGCAACAACATTCTTATGGAGTCCAGCACCAAAATGCATCCATTTGTTGATTCCTCCACCTGAGCCTGGTAGTGAATAGGAATCGTCTACTCCAAGTTGATAAGAACCAGTAAGTATAAAAATTCCTTCATTATATAAAACAATACCAGCTGTTGATCCACTATAATCAACAGGAGAAGATGACGTTGAATAAGTTTGCACCAATTCTCCATTGCCTTTTATGTCTTTAAGGGTGGCTATAAGCGAACCAGTAACATAATAGTTTAACTCAACAGTTCTTTTCTTAATCTTTTGCCCATAAAAAATAGACGGCACAACTATAACATTTGTCTCGGCAGTGTAAAAATCTCTTTCTGGAATTGGTGCTTGAGATGAGAAAACCATGTGTGGTGATTTGTATCGATACCTTTCCATAGCATTTTTTAACGAATAGGCAACTTCGTATGTTATTTCATCTGTTAGAGCTAAATCTTTTCTACCAACAGTGATCCTAGAAGGTCTATCATTAGCAATATTGTATGGATAATGATAGCGAGTGATAGAAGCACTTAGATTATAATCACCTTCTACTATGTCTCCAAAATCAAATAACGTATTATATTGTGATTTTAAATTTACTTTTAAATTATTTCTAACACCATCTTTTACAACAAAAGGTCTTATCATCGAGCCTGTAGGATCTGTTTCTGATATTCTTGTAGAATTTATTTGAGGATGAGCATGTGGATCGTTGAGAGTGTCAGAATGTGAAGACGATGTCTCGTTAATACCGTATATAACAGAACCAGATGGTCTGTTAATATTATATTCATACAAACTTATCCAACCAGTATTACCTCTTTGTGGGTGGTATGTATGGTAAATAGGCCAGTTACCCACCTCTCCTTGTTGGTATATACCATGAGCAGAACCAGATAGATTAGGTCGTTGATCAATGAAAACAGTTCCACTTGTTATTAAAAAGTTGAACTCAGGATAAGATTCCAAAGTGTTTATAAAAACATTTTCATCTTCTAATTTAAAAATAGCCATCTTAATACCTCTAGAATAAATAGTATTAGTAGTCTAATCTAACTCTCAAGGTAAATTCTTGTGATGGGGTTTTTTTCAAAGGTTCTGACAATTTTGCAACAGCCATCAACTCATTCGCAGCTGAATAAAGTCCTATTGTTGTTATGTAAGAAATAGGATCTTCTGAGGCTTTTGTTTTAATTCTTATCTTTGAGTTATTTAAATAAGTTGGATTTGCTGAATAATTAAATTCATCATGGTTAACACGACAAAAGTAAATAGAAGAGTTGAGTTCTGTTGTGTTATTGAATGAAAGATTGTACAATCTTGTTCTAAAGTTATCAACAGCTCCTGTGATTAGGGAACCTGTTAAAACAGCGTCTACATCTTCTGCTGTGCTTGAAGGCCCTTTCATTAAAACATGTCCAAAGCCATTATTGAGTAATCCACCCAAGGCAGCATCTCTAAAAATAGAAGCTGTGAGAACAGCTATTCCTGCTTGGTAATATAGCAATCCAGCTGGGTATCTTCTATTGGCTTTTAGAATGTTGTTATGTGTAGAAGCGGTTACATACAAGACACCATACTCTCCGGCTGGGGAATTGACAAAATATCCATCAGATCCACTAAAGTCTGTAATTAAAATTCTATTTGCAAATACGGTACCGTCTTCTGCATAAGCAGGCTTAACACCAAGTTCTAAATTAAAAGAACCTTTCTTTATTTCATCTTTCACTAGTAACCTAGACAAAGGCATAATAAAAACGTCTTTAAGTTTACTACCACCAGCAAGTATGTTTCCATCTTCGTCAAAATCTAATACAGATCCTGTGACATCATATCCAACAAGAACTTGTGCCATTTGTCCGTAAATGTTTTTCTTCTTTTTATATTGTGTATAAGTTGTGTTATATAATCCAGATGAAGCAGCAATACCAACAGTTAAATCAAAAATGTGGTTTGCTGAAGAAGATAGGTATGGATAGTCGTAAACAGTTTCAAACATACCATGAGAATGAAACTTGACGTTATTATCTGAATAAGTACCAGATACTATAGTCCCTGTTAAAGGAATTGCTTCGTGTAAAAGCGTTCGTGTCGACACTATGTCGTTACCACCTAAATTTTTATATGAGCCATTTGCCATTTTTTATCTCTCTTTTTTATGATTTATATTTAACAAAACGAACAGGCAAGTCTACTGTATAACCTGTTGTTATTCCTGTAACCCTTACAATACTATCAATGTGATATACCTCAGATGAACCATTACCCCTATTGTCTAGTCTTGAAGTGCTTCCAAGTTCTGTAAATAAGTAGTTACTGGTATTTAAATCCAAAGATGCTCTAATTTTAAACTCTAAAATAGTTCCTCTAGGTCCGGCAATTACTTGACCAGATCCACTAGAACTAGCTGCATCAGTAGTATTAGAGTTGAGACTAAACATTGTGCTTTGTACATCAGTAATAGTATAGAAAGCAATGTCGTCATCATCAACATAGTCAAAGGAAATGGCTGATCCGTTTTTATCAGCAATAGATCCAAATCTGTTGTCAATTTGTATTGTATAACCGCTTTCAAACATGTCTTCAGGCAATCTAGTCGCATAACTTAGAGCAGTAGTATCTAAGCCCTGATCAAGTCTTATCATTCCACCATCAGATAATGATGCTCCAAAAAGAATACCATTAACTAAATTACCATTGGTAAAACCAATACCTACTTGTGTAGCATCTAAAGAATTATCATCTTCTGTTATTCTATCAACAGCAACAATAAAAGAGCCACTAGAGTGCATCTTTGTTGAATTGGAGCTTTCGTTTAACTTAATAACAGGTAGGTACAATAACCCCAAGTCATCATATGTCACTAGCTTAGATTTCATAGAAATAGCATTGTCTGTGAAGGCTTCTAAAATTGGTGTTTGTAAAATCTCCAAATCATAATAAGCAGATCCATTTGCATTTGAGCTATCATATAAAGAGTAGTCTATTTCTTCATCTCCAAGTGCGAATTTTACTATCCTAAAAGTTCCATCACCTCTAGATAAAACTTTTCTGCCGTGGTCAGTTAAAACAGCGTCTAAGATTATATCACCCGAATTATCTAAAAAACCCATTTTTTATCTCCTAATTTGTAAATAACTAGTTAATTACATTAATTTTTCTTTAAAAGAAATCTTACATTTAAATCTAATTTCCTGCCTGTATCGTTAGATACAATTCTTATTTTAAATTTTTCACCTGTTTCTTTTATGGTTCCGTTCTCATTGATAACTGTCCAAATTTTATTTCCAACAGTATCTAGACCAAGAGTCGGTAATTCTTGATTTAAATAAGGAAACAATCCAGCAACATCAGAAACATCTCCAGTAAAAAGAGGTTGTGACAAATTTGGATTTTTATATTCCTCGGGTGTGTCATCAAAAAATATTACCTCGTCTTGATTGTATTCATCCTTATAGAAGCCAGTTGTGACATAAACACCATTATCATCTTTAAAACCAACAGTTGAGTACATTTTATCTTCAATAATCACGGTGATAGGTTCTTTTGTGTTAATTGTTGTTTCTAGCAAATTACTTGAATCGAAAGTAGTTTGATTACTTGAAGGTATTATTTGTAACATTCTCATCATTGATTTGAAAGGTTTATATTTATCTTTAGCCAAGTTTGCAAAATTAACAATCTTCATGTTTAAAAAAACTTCATCAGCATCTTCAAACAACTCTACCTCATAAATGTCTGTTGGGTTGGATGGGTACTCATAAAAATTAATCGCCCTAAAGACATAGTAATATTTTTTAAAAGGAATTAGCTCATCTATATGAACCAATTGAGTTCCAACAAATGAAGTTTTAACAACAGGAGAAACATTGATATCTTGATAGTTTCCTTGAGGTTGTGAAGACATTTTATAAATTTCAAATTTTCCTTTTTGACTTTCATAAACAAAAGAAGGTTTGCTTTTCATAATGTCAAAACTGTTTTTTCTACTTAGCCACTCATCTTTTGTTTCATTATTAGTAGAACCATCTGCATTCATTTGAACAAAATCTTGAAATCCATTGTAATAGTACTTTCCATTTTCTGAATTTTTGTTTAAATTTAATAAAATTTTTATTTTATATTTGTTTAAATCATCCTTATAGGTTTCAAAACTAACATCTGGAACTGGTAAACTAGGTTGTGTAATTTTTAGCGTTTGTATAAAGATAGGCTCAGTGCTCTTAGAAATAAAAACTGAAAAGTTTTTACTAATGATTCTCCAACTGTAAATTTTATAAGTATATTGTTTTTCTACTTTTACTTGTGTATCATAAAAAGACCAGCTTGATGCCTCATCTGTTAAAAAAGAAGTATAAAATGTTTGTATTACATTATCATTCTGATCGCATTTTAAAATTTCAAAAAACAAATCTTCGTCTTTTTCTGTATTGAATAGTGGGCTATTATTAGCATCAGCAATTATTGTATAAAGATCGTCTCCATCCCATAAGTCATCACCATTCACACCTTCAGGTCTATCTTGTATTGATAAAGGACAACAAGAGTTTATGGGATTATCATAAGCATCATCAAAAGTTTCATAAAACAAATCATCACTTGTTATTCTATTAAATGCAATGCTTTCTGATTCTACACCACTTGGCAAACCATCGAATTTTTGGTTAATTTTATCGTATTTTTCAATAATACTTTTTACAAAAAAAGGAAACACACCCCTATTCTCAGGTCTTCCAAAATTATTTATTAGTTTTTTTAAATAACCTTGACTAAGAGGTTTAACAGTACTATTGAGTGTTATTTTAACTGCTTGAGGGTGATAACCAGAAATTTCATCTGTTCCTTTCCCACCCCTAAAATACTTTTCTTGGGACATAACCGAATCATCAAAGTAAAAAATTGATTGCATTCTTGATTGTCCATCTTCGGGTCGACTCACATAAGAGTTGTTTATAAAACTTGGTCTTTTTGATTTATCATCAGACTCTGGTGCGAACTCTTGTGTAAAGTTTTCAATTGTATCTGGAAACGCCTCTGCGCTTGATTCTGTGGAATCAGGATCTTCTCGTGATGCTCTGTCATATTCAACATAACCATTGACCATGTTTAATTCATTTCTTTGATTATATTCATCAGCTATGTAGTTAAAAAATGGATTTATTGAAACTGTGTATTTATATTCATCTGAGCCCTCAGTTCCCACTAGAACTGCTTTATCCCAAATGTTATGAAGTTTGGTTGACATTAATATCCTCCCCCTCTGCTAGGCCCTCGACCTCTTGAAGGACCTCTTGAGGGTCCTCTTCTAGGTCCTTGACCTCTTGAAGGTCCTCTTCTACCCCTGTTTCTAGAGGATCTTTCTCTATTATCAGAAGGTCTATTTGTACTTCTAGCATTACTAGGAGGTGGTCTTGATGGTGGTGGAACAGATGTTGTAGTAGCTTGTTCAATCTCATTATCTTGTTTCTTGTTTTGTATTTTTGAAAAGAATGTTGATTTAATGCTGCTAACTTTTTTTGGTTTTAGTTTAGAAATATAAGCATTTTTATCTTTAATTGATTTTGGTGGCTTTGTTTTATTTAACATAACTTCTAAATTATTTTCAATTCTTCTATTTCTTCTATTTCTAGGATTCTTTCGTCTTCTTCTGTTTATTCTTCTGGCTCGCTTTTTTGCTACAGATGATCTACGACTCGTTGGTCTTTTTGATAATGCTTTTAAAACCATAGGTTGTCTATAACTATTTTCTACAAAAAACAAATTTTTAGCAAATTCGTATTCATAAAAATCTTGTATGTTATAGAGACGATAAAAAGAATTAAATGCTTGCATGTTCATAGGATTCGAATCAACTCTGTTACTAGAAGTTCGGTTATAATTATTAGGATAAATTACAAAATAAGAGTTGACAACGCCATAATCTTCAAATTGATTAGATGGCGAGTTGAAACTTGGATCATAATGTTCAAACATTCTACACACTATAGGGCTAGTTAGTTCTGCTAAAACATCAGTTGTTAAATCTTGATATTGTACATTACCAATGCCTTGCTCTGTGTCTATTGTATAATATTTTACTCGTTGTAAATTAAAAAACATTGCATCTTTAGTATATTGTTTTTCATAAAAAAACTCTTGGAGTTCTCCAACAATAGGCAATGCAACATCAGGGTTTAATAGAAAAACATGTTGAATTGGTAACTCACTAAACTCTGATTCTGTTTTACTTTGTAAAACTGCACTGTTTCTATTTAGAATAGAAAATCTGTTGGAACCTCTAGATGCCACTAGTGCTTTTCTCATTGCCTTGGCGATAGGTACTGGTCTACTATCTTTATCTAAAGCTTTTTCTTCAGGTTCATCAAATATGTTTGTGTTCTCACCTAGCAAGTTATCTTCAAAATTATATTCTTCCCTAAATCTTTCAGCCCTAATGTTTTCTCCAAATAACGCACTAAGTTCACTTTCTCCTAGCAAAAGAGAATCAGCAAATTTTCCTAGAGCTTCTTCGTTAATTTGTGATAAATTTTTTAAAATAAACTTGTCTCTTCCTTTTGTTATTTCGCTTGGGCTTAATGTTGCATGTTCTACAAACCTAGTATCATCATTCGTGTTTAAAAAGTTTTCATTAGAAAATCTTCTTTTTTCATTTTCTAAAATTCTAACAAACTGTGAAACGTTAAAAAAATTAGTATACATTTCGGCGCGATTGTTACTTTTTAAATAATTTTTAAATTTTTTATTAATTTTTAAATTAACTCTATATCTTTTTCTAGATGATGGAAAACTAATTCTTGTTCTGTTTGTGTTTCTTCCATAAGAATAACTTCCTCTACCTGTAGAAAGACCATACATTCTTGACATTTTTTTAATTATTTTCATACATAAAAACAATAAACCGTTTAAAGATTCAAACGTACAAGTCTTGGGAGATCCCATCGCACTAAGGTTTCTTATTATTTCAACCTCATTGGCTGAGTCTTTTCCACAAACTACATGAATTCCTTCTATTAAAGTTTTAATACAAGTTGACCATGGTGCTATTTTTGTTCGCTTGTCAAAACTAGATACTATTTTATCTCTATTATAGGTTCTTGTAGTTCTATCAAAATACTGATCGCTTAAAATAATAGAACTTATTTTTTTTAAATAAGCGGCGGTTTGAGCTTTCATTCTAGTAACCAAATCATTTAAATATCTTTTTATGGGGTTATCTGTTTGCACTCTAATTTCCAAATCTCTCATTCTTCTATTTTCAAAAACACAATCAGCAGAATAAATAAATCTTTCGTTTGACATTTTTATGTTTTTAATTTTTGCAAATGCTGTTCTGTTGAAGTTAATTTTGTCTCCACTAGACCTAGTATAAATTATTGGTCTTCCGTTTGAAAAGACTTCTAATTTTTTTATTTGTACATCTTGGAATTTATCTAAAATTTCAGGATATATGGAATTTAGTATCAAAGCTTCTTTAGAATTTTGAATTAAAATTTCTCTAGCATTTATTGAAAAAATAGCTCCTATTTTTCCATTTTCTAATTGAGTTGTTTCTAAAGGTGAAAAGATCTTTCTATTATCTTTTGGAATTTGTTTTATTTGTTTTTGATTAAAGAGAAACTTAAACCTATAATCTTTTGTTTTTAAGTTGTAAACATTGGTAGTATCTAAAGCACCATGGCTAATGTTATTAAAATGAAAAGAATTTTCCATGTAACCTCTACGATGCTGATGGACAGCACTTGGCCAAACTTCCTTAGTGTTTTTTTTCAAAAACAATGATGTGTTTAGAGGTATTTCATTATCTTTAAAGACCATTTCAACTATTGTTGGTCCAAATTTTTCTTTTGTATTAGATTGTTTTTTAGAAAGACAAGCAAATACAGCTAAGTGACCTTTTGTTGAAATTTTTTCAATTTTAATAAATTTATTAATTTTTTGCAAAGTGTTTAATTTCAAATATTTACCATGGTCTTCATCATTCAATGTTATTTCTATAAACTGATTATTGGAGTTTTGTAGTAATCTTTGTAGTCTAGGTTTGGTAAAAATTATATTATTTTGTCTCAAATTCTCAGTTGTTGCATGGTCAGTTGAAACAAAAATTTTTATTTGATTAACAGAATTTTTGTTATTAAAATAAGGTCTTCCTGAAAAATTTAAAGAATTAAAGATAGAAAAATTTATTAAAAGATTAACAGTTTCTTTATCTTGTAATCTAAGTGTTTGTGTTCTTGAAGCAGGAAAGACACCTATAGAAGTAATATAGAGGTTTGGTACATTTTCTCTTCCTATAATGTTTAAATCAAAAGCCATTTTTTAGTCCTTATTAACATTGTTCATCTGGGTCTTCACAAGCTTCACCACTTGGTAAAATTGTCTGTACTGCTGATTCTAGATCAACATCAGGACACTTAATTTTTAAATCATCTATCAGTTTGTTTGTTGAATCTAGTTTGCTCAATACTTTACAAATATCTTTTTCTGGTATTTCTTTATCAACTCTTAAGTCAAAATAATATTCCACTGTTGATGCGTCTGGTTCTAGAGTTGTAGAAAAAGGGTTTTCAAATAAAATGTCTTTTTCAATTTTATAAGCTGATACTTCTTCTACCACTTTGTTTAAAAACTTTAATGGTTTATAAGTATTTGTAAACCCACTTTCATTTTTATCATATTTAAAAACTTGTATTTGAAATGAATCTTTTTTTATAAACCCATTTTCTTCTAAAATTAAAGATAAAATTTGATCTTCGGTTATGTTTAGATAAGTATCATCTCCATAAACTATTATAGGTTCTAAGTTTGGACTGTAATTAGCAGTTTCAACATCTTGGTCGTAAGACTCTCCAACAATTTTTACTTGAGTTTCCCATTCTATATCAATTTCTAATTGCGGAATGTGTATAACAGATGCTGATGGTGATGGAGCATACAAATTATTAGATGGAATAGATGAAGTATAGTTTGTAGAAATTTCTGGTTTTATTTCAGCAGCAAACATTTTCAAGTCCCAACTTGGTGAATGCGATGATCCCACTTTTGATGACCCTAGAGTGTTTTGCAAAAACTTAGTATTCATGTCAGAAACAGGTCTATATTGGGTATCATAAACATTTTTGTAGGTTTCAGTAGTTTCAGCAGTTTCTTCTGTATTGTTTACCAATAAGATTGAAGAGTCGGCTAATTCGGTCTCAACTGATAACATTGTATACTGAGGTTTTAAAGAGGGAGTGTTGTTTATTATTCTATCTTTTATTTCAGAATTATACTCATCGTCTAAGTCTCCGACAGTTTGCTGTTTTATGTTGTAGACAACATCATCATCTAAAAAAGAATAAAATTTAGGCATTAACTTGCCTCTGGACAGTAAATGTCTTCCATAGGGTGTAAGTTTTATATCTAAAACATCTTCTTTTTTATCAAAATAGCTCATTACGATTTAACAATTGGTGGTGTAGGAAACAGGATAGTGTCATTTAGTCGTTGACTTTCGCCACTGTCTACGTTTCCAAATTCCACTTCTGCGTCTATTTTAATTAGTTCTATAAGAGAAAAGAAATCATAAGGCCAATTGTAAGCTAATTTTTGTTTTCGACCCGTGGCAGTAGCAACAATCTCATCACTAGAAACGTCCGCACCAGACTCATTTCTTTCAAACATTTTTTCAAAATAATTGTTTCTAGCTCTCTTTTTAACCTTAAATACCATCCATTGTAAATCTGTATTAATGTCAGATAGTCTTGTTATTTTTTGTAAATCACCTTGATTATTCAAGATAGCTCCTCTTCCAAAAAATTCTTGAGAGAACAAATCGTGTGAAAATGTAGATGTAACGACCTCTTGCTTGTTACCAATTGAAGGTGGTAAGTTTTGCCAGATATCTGCAAGGTCTTGTTTTGACAATTTATGAGAAAACTCAAATACATACATAACAACAGGATCTACATCTTTAAAAGAGACAAAATCAAATTGTGGAGGGAAAACATATTTTCTTAATTGTTTAACTAAGTCTGAAATTGTATCGCCTACTTTACTTTCTTGATTATTTAAAGCTGCTTCTACATCTTTTTTGTTAATTTTAAAAAATCTATTTTTACTACGGTCGGCTACAAAAGGAATCGCAACAACAGCTTCTTCAATTATTTTAGATTCTTTTATCTCTCCAACTCTAACTGGATCAGTAGAAAAACCACATAGATTCAATAATGATCCTGTTGCATCAAAATCTCTATTAAGAGCACCTTCAGTCCAATTTCTTGGTACTTCTTCTACTTGTATGAAGATACCTTCATCTGTACTTTGAGGAAGTCTACCGTATTGATGCCACATACCAATTGGAACAGAACTTGTTGCAATGTTTGGCATGGTTATTGTATCATGTGAATGATGATTAAAATTCAATGTTGGGCATTCAAATTTTGACTGCATTATCCATCTATATTTGTTTTCAAATTGGGTGTCAACTGTAACATTGCGAGCATTCGTTATGTCTTGTCTTAGAACACCTTTTGAGAATATATTCATAGATGAAGCAATTTGCATAGCCATGTCATTATTTACAACAGTAGAGACATCAAACGGCTCAACACCGCTTATAATTCCTCCGACAGTTCTAGTACTATTTGCTCCGTCAACACCTGTTGCTGCGTCTACTAGAGGACCAAAATCGTGAGTAAATCTAGCTGACTCGTCAGCTTCCATTACAACAAGAAAGTCTGGTGATACAGTTGTACTATCAACAGTGGCAGAATATCCATCAACACTATTTAAAAGAGTTGCTAAGTTAGTTGCAAATAGTTCTTTAGTCAAGGTAGATGTCAAGCCAACATAAGCTTGCCCTGAAGTGAAAGTGGCTTGAGAAGTTATGGTATTAGAGCCGGTAACTCCTAGGAACAAAGATCCATTAGATGCCGTTATTCCTATTGTTTGTCCATTAGTTATGACACCATCAATTTTAATTTTTAATTGCGCTTTGGTACTACTTGAAACAACAAACTGACTTGATCCTGAATTATAATATCTACAAAATTCAACAGAAGAATTGTTTATAATTTCTGGTAGTGTATATTTTTTGGTTCCCTCGGGTGGAACAAAGGTGATGTCAGCCCATGCTTCTCCATGATAATAGGGAGGAGTAAATGGGTAATTGAACCCATTATTAGCACCAGAAGATGTAACATCAGTATAGGTTGAGCCGGTTTTATAA
>CEOA01068409.1_pt1 | contig 11850 bp, 4 predicted proteins | sample 530251 | NCBI WGS metagenome assembly CEOA01 (sample SAMEA2619838, study PRJEB7988) | marine metagenome | biome: marine biome (ENVO:00000447); feature: surface water layer (ENVO:00002042); material: "saline water (ENVO:00002010), including plankton (ENVO:xxxxxxxx)" | depth 5 m
TCTAAAAGAGGCTTTATTGTTGAGGGTAACCTAGAGAGCCAACCTTATTCAAAGCTAGGAAGTTATTTATTGCTTGATGCATCCACTGTTAGCACAATTAATGAGTTTATTATGGATATGAGCACAGTCGATTCAACTAATGAGCAATTTAATATGATTGATATTCTTTCAGATGTGGAAGATGTACAAGCTATTGCCGGTCTTGTTAAAAGCTTTGGTAATAATTTTTCACAACTATTCTATAAAGATTTAGCACAAGAATTGATAGATAACTTAAAAGCAACAGCAGAGTTTAAACTAATATTTGATCATTTATTGCCGATAAAAGATTATTCAGCGCTCGCTTTCTTGTATGGGGGAGATAGCCTTAGTCCGCTGATTAAAGAATCATCAATCATACTTGAACAGACAAAAAATACTCTTAACAATATTGTTGATTCATTATTTAATGACGATCAATTTGATTTAAATCCTGATATTTTAACTGCTAGATTAGAAGACACCTTAAAAGCTGACCAGACTGATACCAGGGGTAAAGGTACTGATTTAGAAAAAGAAATAGCGAAAATAATATTAAGAACGCCACTTTTAGTTCTTAAAGGCTTTGTCGAGGTAACAGATCCCGCTATCATATTAGCTAAATTAATTATTGACATTGCTAATAGTGTTCAGCAAGCAGCAATCGCAGCTGCAGAAGCTGCTTTGAATGCTGCAAAACAAGCAGCACGTGGAGCCTTAAGGGAATCAGAGAATGCCAAGTCGCAAACAGAAATTCAAGTTCGCGTCGCTGCATCACTAGCACAATCAACTTATGACTCAGGAATAAAAGACTCTCTAGAGTCGCTTGGTCATGCAGACGCTGTTACTTTTGATGTTAGCGCTGATGCTATCAGCGATTGGCAAGACACAGTGAAAGTAAATGATAGTCAAAAAGCAGAAATAAAAGCAAAGGCAGAGGAAGATCCTGAAACTTATGAGGCTATTTTAGCTTTCATTGAAACGGTTGAATCTCTAGAGGAGCTAATAGAAGTTTTTGTAGAGTTAGAAGAAACTGTAGAAACTTTAAAAGAAAAAGTTGCACAAATTCAAAATGAAATAGATACAAAATTAGCTGAAGCAAAGAAGATCCTAAAAGATATTTTTGCTTCTCCATTCCTGCTTCCAGGGCTATGGGCAGCAATGGTGCCAACCATGGTGCCTCTTGGAGGTGGTTTAATTCCACCGCCACCTGGCTTGTTTGTACCAACGCCACCGAGTACCATCCCTGGTATGATTTATTTAGCAATACTATTTATAGATGGAGTAGAGCAAGCTATACATAATTCTACGCAAAACACCAACAACGAAGATAATAATTGCAGTGATGAACTGTAGAGGTTTAAGCAAATGTCTGGAATAGGTCCAAAGTTACCATTATCACGAGATGTAGAAGAAGGTTTTTATGTTTCTAATAAAACGTATGCTGAGCAAATAAAGCAAAATTTCAAAAACTTACTTTTAACATCACCTGGCGAACGAGCCATGAATCCTGATTTTGGAGTTGGTCTAAGGGATGTGTTGTTTGAGCCAAGACCGGTTGCAATTAACAAGATTAAGCAAAGAGTTAATCAGCAAACGAAAAAGTACTTGCCATTCCTTGTGATAGAAGAATTAAACTTTGACCAAGGCGGCGATGACCAGTTTCATGTTGACTCAAACATACTTTCTATTGAAATACGTTTTTCTGTACCAAGTTTAAATTTAAATTCTTCAATAATTTTAAATTCTGAGGATAATTATAGCACATGAAAGATGAAACTAAAAAACTAATAAGATATACCAATAGAGACTTTAACTCTATTAAGCGTGGCTTGGTCGATTATGCTAAAAGATACTATCCAGATGTGTATAAAGACTTTTCTGAAGCATCATTCGGCTCGTTAATGCTCGATACTGTTTCTTATATTGGCGATGTTTTGTCTTTTTATCTAGATTATCAAGCAAATGAGTCGTTCCTTGATACAGCTATTGAGTACAACAATGTGTTAAGATTAGCAGAGCAAGTAGGCTACAAAGAGCATCTAAGCTCAAACTCTTTTGGTGTGCTAACAATGTATGTTATATGCCCAGTTGATGTAGACGGTTCTGGTCCAGATTTAGATTACTTGCCAGTTTTGAACAAAGGATCAAAATTTTCAACTACAGCTGGTCAGATATTTACGTTGGTTGATGATGTTAACTTTGCTGATCCAAACAACGAGGCTGTTGTTGCAACACAAGACAACGACGGCGCACAGACTGCGTTTGCTATTAAGGCATATGGAAATGTTATTTCTGGCGAGCTTACAGAGACAACCGTGAACGTTGGAGCATTTAAAAGATTTTTGAACATCCCAATCACTGAGCCAAATATAACAGAAGTTGTTTCAGTTGTTGATTCAGAGGGTCATGAGTATTTTGAGGTTGACTATCTTTCGCAAGACGTTGTTTATAGGTCTGTTGTTAATAAAGACCCTGATACACGAGAAACAACACCAAACATCATAATAACAACATCGGTACCGAGGCGATATACTGTAAGTAAAAAGTTTGGTCAAGTCTCATTAAAGTTTGGCTATGGTTCTGAGGATACGTTAAAAGCAGATGCAGTGACTCACCCTGCAAATGTTGTTTTAAAGCGCCATGGCAGAGATTATGATTCAGATCTTTCATTTGATCCAGCTAAGCTTATCCAGACTGATAAGTTTGGTATTTCGCCAGCCAACACAACAATGACAATTGTCTATAGGACCAATACTTCTGACAACAATAATGTTGCTAGTAGGGCTCTAAATACTGTTACTCTTCCTTTAATGACTTTTGGAGCAAATGCAACAGATGCGTCAAAAAGAAGTCTTGTTTCAAACAGCCTAGAAATTCTTAACGATCTTCCAATTACTGGCGATATTTCTACACCTACTTTATCTGAATTAAAACAGCGAGCAACTGATGTGTTTGCATCACAAAATAGAGCTGTTACTGCAGAAGATTACGAAGCTGTGATTTACAGGATGCCATCAAAGTTTGGAAAGATTAAAAGAGCAAGAATTTTGAGAGATCAAGATTCTTTTAAAAGAAATCTAAATTTATATTTACTGACAGAAAATGCTGATGGGCACCTAGCCTTTCTCAACGGGATTCTTAAAAACAACGTTAAGACCTGGATCAATAGTTATAAAATGGTCAATGATACAATTGATATTTTAGATCCTAAAATTGTAAATATCGGTATTAGATTTACTGCAATTGTTAATTATGATCAAGACAAATTTGAAGCTCTCAACTCTGCAATATCAACAATATCAAATATGTTTACAGAGAAACTAGATATTGGTCAGCCAATTTATATAACTAATATTTATAATCATCTCAATAACTTAGAAGAAATTGTGGATGTTAGTAGTGTAGAGATCTTCTTAAATAGCGGCGGCTTGTATTCAGATCAAGAGGTTGACTTAAAACACATGACCTCAGCTGACGGTAGGATTTTATATGCTCCACCAGATACGGTGTATGAGTTAAGATTCCCTAACACTGATATTAAAGGAACAATTAAGTAATGGCTATAAAAAGATATACAGCAAACGCAGACAATACAATAACAAATGCCTTTGCCGCAGACTTAGTTACTAGAGGTACTGGCTCCAACATGGGTGCTGCTGATATACTAGAGGTTTTTTCTCTATATGGTCAAGGTAATTCAACCACATCAGCTGAATTGTCTCGTGCACTTGTACAATTTCCTGTTAGTCAAATTAGAAATGACAGGGTAAATGGTAATATTCCAGTTAGCGGCAGCGTTAGTTTTTATTTAAGAATGTTTAACGCTAAGCACTCTGAGCAGCTGCCACGAAATTTTACTTTAAATGTTTTAGCTGTTTCTCAGTCCTGGCAAGAGGGTACAGGATTAGACATGGAAGGTTACAAAGATATTACAAAAGATACGATCGATGGCTCGAACTGGAGTAATAGACAAAAAGGTGTAGCTTGGGAAAAGATAGGCGGTTCTTATCATTCGTCATCATATGTTTCTGGCTCAACGATGCCTAATTACACTGCTACTTTTTCAAACGGAACAGAAGACATTGATTTAGACGTTACTGAAGCGGTTGAAGAGTGGATAAGTGAAAACCAAGAGAATTACGGGTTTGGTGTTTTTCTTCCAACTGCTTCAGAGGCTTATAACTCTAATTCTTCTGGTGTTGATACCAGTATTCTCATTCACAATACTGCTGGCGCTCAAGCCAGTTTTTATACAAAAAGATTTTTCTCAAGATCGAGCGAGTTCTTTTTTAAAAAGCCATATATTGAAGCACGATGGGATTCAAGGGTAGAGGACGATAGAGGTAATTTTTATGCTAGCTCCTCTATGGTGCCTGGATCAGACAACGTTAATAATGTTTATTTATACAATTTTGTGCGCGGCTCGCTAAAAGATATCCCGCACACAGAGACTATTACCGTAAAACTATTTGCTTCAACAAATGGCACTCCATCCGGCAACAGCTTAACTTCAGCTACGGCAACTAAAATTAGCACTGGAGTATACAAGGCTCAGTTAACCATTGATACAGCGGAAACAGCGCTTCATGATGTCTGGTCTGGCTCTGTTGGGGGTCCGTATAAGACTGGATCAATATCTGTAAAAAGTCACGCGACAGACAATTTATTGTATAACAATACAAGTCAGTATGTAAGTAAAATTACTAACTTGAAACCCGTCTATGTTAACGAAGAGACAGCTAGACTTAGAGTTTTCACTAGAAGAAGAAATACGAGTCCAACAATTTACACTGTAGCTACATCAAATGTGCAGGGTGAAATTATTCAGAGCGCCTCGTATGAAATCGTGCGAATGGTTGATAATGCAACTGTGATACAAAATTCAACAGGTAGCAGCAACTATCAGACGTTTATGTCCTATGATACATCTGGCAGTTATTTTGACTTGGATATGGGCATGCTAGAGCCAGGCTACATGTACGGTATTAAACTATCTTTCTTTACGCTAAATGGCTGGAGAGAGCAAGAACAAGTATTTAAATTTAGAGTAGAAAATAATTAGTATAAAGTTGGTTAACACATGAGCATTAAAGACCTATTTGATAAAGGCAAGACATTTAAGATCTTAAGAGATAAGAGTCAGCAGGATCTGCTGGAAGATCTTGAGTCGCCCAGGTTTATTGATGCATATAACGACAAGCAGCAAAGATTTATCCCTGATACTGACTTTACATCTGCTTCTAACTTTGCACGATTTGGTCTTGCAGAAGAGTATTACAGAGAAGCGATAGAGAGAATATATACAACTTACCCTTATGATGGGTCTCTAGCAGAAAGAACAGAGTGGGAAAATCAAAGTGGCTATTTAGATCTTTTTATATTTGAGAATGAATATCCAAGAACTAATGGTTTTGTTAATATTAATCCAACAACCAGCTCTTATACTGGCGCTGGCACTAATAACGTACATAATAGTACCGCGCCAGAATGGATCTACGTTAAAGGTGGTCCTCATGCAGATCCAAATTCAGATTTTAAAAGCGATTTTTCTGCTGGTCCTGATGGTGTTGGCGTTTCGAAAGCAAATATTTATCATACAGGCAGCAGAAGAACAAATAACTTAGAGTTAGACTTTACAAAAGGTGTAACAACAGAATTTTGGATGAAAAAAGACGGTTTTCATGCCTCCACCGCAGCGGTAGAAGTTATTTTTAGTAATCAAGTCATTAACAGTCATTTGAATACGTCTTACTATTCAGTGCAAGTTAAAAACGATGCGCAGACTAAAATTAACTTGGCGGCAGTTTCTGGTACAAAAGGAAGCTCTACAACTGCACTTTTTACGTTAGACTCTGGCTTGACAACCATAGCAGATGGTAATTGGCACCATTATGCAGTAACGGCTAAAACAAAAAATTCTCAAACTGAAGCTAACCTATATGTTGACGGTGTGCACACAGATAGACAAGTTGACAGTGATGCTCTTGGTGCTGTTACCGGCACCATGGTTGCAGGCATTGCTGCTTTGCCAGCTGCCATTGATTCAAATTATGGTGCAGGATGGGGTAATATAATTTCTGCTTCCTTTGATGAGTTTAGATATTGGAAAGTTGAAAGAAACGCTCAGGAGATTGGTAGGAACTGGAGAACGCAAGTTAACGGCGGTACTAACACAGACAATTCCAAGTACGATGATCGCTTAAATACTGTTGATCTAGGTGTCTATTTCAAATTTAATGAAGGCATCGTTGGCAATTCAACAACAGACTCTACTGTTCTAGATTATTCCGGTCGCATATCTAATGGTTCGTTTAATAATTATAGCACATCGCACTCCAGAGAGACAGGCTCAGCGATAGTTTTGTCCGGCTTAGAAGCTACTGAGTTTAGAGATCCAATAATTTATTCAAGCCATCCTGATGTAGCTAGCCTGCTAGCATCTAAAGTAGCTTCTGGTTCTCTTCACGACACACAAAACTTTAACTCGATGTACAAATCTTTACCGGGTTGGATATTAGAGGAAGACGAAAAATCTTCTTTGCAGTTAAAAAATCTAACACAAATATTGTCTAGCTATTTTGATGATTTGTATTTGCAAATTGAAAAGCTACCAACACTCAAAGATATTAATTATCCTTACGACAATAGTTATGAAAAGCCACTGCCATTTGCACAAAGACTCTTATCAAGTCGTGGATTTGAAATGCCAGAGCTTTTTGCTGATGCATCTGCTTTGGCAAAATATCTTGAAAGAGATGAGAAAAAACTTTTTGAGAAAAAATTATATGAAGTAAAAAATATAATTTATCAAAACATTTATAACAACTTAATACACCTACAGAAAACTAAAGGCACGTTTAAGTCGCTGAGAAACTTTTTAAGATGTTTTGGCGTTGATGAAGACTTAATTAAGATTAATTTATACGCTAAAGACGATGTATATGAATTAAAAGAAAACACATCTAATATATCTATTAAGAAAAAGTATGCTGATTTTGATGATAGTGAAACCAGATTAGCGGCACAGAACAACACAACAAATTCGTATACAGCAACTGTGTATCAATACTATGATCCTGATGATAGCGAGTCAATATCATACATACCAGCGCTCGGCGCGCCAGGCAATCAAAACGCTAGAATCAGTGGCTCATTTACTTTAGAAGCCGAAGTTATATTTCCAAAATTATCAACTAGAGAGACTGCAGCCAATCAAGAAATTTCTTTATTTGGCTTGCACAATGTTATTGCTAGCAATACCGACCTAGCTTTTATATCAGCTTCATCAGGCGATAATGCTAGTTTTAATATTGTTGCGACAAAGCAATCAAATAATGCTAGTGATGTAAAGTTTTCTATTAAAGGTTACGATTCTTTTTTAACAGATCTAGAAACAGATAGTGCATATGTTAATGTTTATGACAATGAAAAATGGAATTTTGCTTTCCGACTTAGACCAACAAAATACCCAGTAAAGCCACACGTAAGCGGCTATTATGAACCAGCTGCCTCAGCGTATACTTACGAACTTTACGGCGTTAACTATCTTGCTGGAGTGCAAAAAAATGAATTTACAATAAATGGAACTATGAGTGCTGCTGATGCCTTAAAGTTCTTTATAAGACCAAAACGAGTTTTTGTTGGTGCGAATAGAGTTGACTTTGAAGATGCGCTCATTAGGCAGTCAGATGTCAAAGTTTCTTCTGTTAGATATTGGTTTGATTATATACCCAACGAGACCATCAAAGCTCACGCCAAAGACGCATCAAATTTCGGCACAACAAATCCTTTTGAAGGCGCAACATCCTTGGTGACTGGAAGCATCTTTCAGCCCCAAACAGAGACGCTTGGCTTCCATTGGACATATGAAAACGTCACAGGCTCTAATGCTAGCGGACAGTTTTTAGTTAAAGATATATCATCTGGCTCTGCCGAAGTTAGAGCTAAAAGAGCTTATGGAACATTAAGCGCATTTACTGGCTATAAATACACTGGCAGGGGCTCTCACTTTGTTTCTGATGTAGGCTATCGTAACCAAGCAGTTGATGTAGAGTTTATTCCATCTGCAAAGCAAAAGCTACCTGAAGTCGTTAATAGCGATGACATGATTAAGATTTTAAACAAACAAGACGATGTAGTTTTTACAAGAGAAACAACTTATGTCCAGCATATTATATCAATTGAAAAAAGCATGTATCAGGTTATTTCTGATGAAATGATTCGCCGCTTTGCAACGATTGTTGACTTTAACAACTTGATTGGCGAGCCAGTTAATCGCTATAGACCAAATTACAAAAGACTAGAAAAGCTTCGAGATTTATTTTTTGAAGACATCGAGAACGACCCAGATCTAGAAAAGTTTTTAGAATATTATAAATGGATAGATGATGCAGTTACTGTGATGATAGCAAAGCTTCTGCCGGCTTCATCAAATGTTCCAGACATGCTTAGAAACATGGTTGAGAGCCATGTGCTTGAGCGCAGCAAATATCACTTTAAGTTTCCGACTTTAGAAGAAAAAACTATTGAGCCAATGAGTTCTTTGAAGAATCATTTAACTAATCCATCTTCAAAGTTAACGTCATACTCTAAAGACACCTTATCTAACAGAAATAACTTGTCTGACGCAGCTTTGATAATAAGTAAGATTGGTTATGATGGTGCTCGTCCTCACCCTCCAGAGTCTCCAATTCCTCAAAATAAAGGAGCAAATTGGTGGAAGTATAAAGCCGAGAGAAGCTTGGCGGATATAACATCAGGCGATGCTGATGTTGACAATAATAGAGAAACTATCAGACAAAGAATAAGCAGGGTTGTATCTGGCTCAACAGCCACGTTAACACAGAAAGACGGCACCAGGTACGCCGCCTCTACACAGTACAACGATGCTTCGACACCATTTTTAAACTACAGTGCGCAAAAAACAAACACACTAAAAGGTGGCTCGAATCCCGTTGAGAAAAATAAATATGATTATTATAAAGGTGTTATACGATGGAACGACAGCAATAGAGGCATTGATTTAGATTTTTCCAGTCAGAAGACATTTGTTGATTTTAATTTTGCTGCTATTCCAGACCAACTGGAAGAGAAGAAAGTATTTTTAAATACTGAAGTCCGAACTTCTTTAATTACTCCTTTTGCTCTCCACTCTTCATCTGTTAACACTGGCTACCAAGGTTCATTCTCCAGTCACATTGGAGTTGATTTTACTGCTTTACATGAAGATAAGTATGGAAATGAATCTGAAAGACCAATGCAGGGTCCATTTACAGAGCTGCATGTTGGCGGTGCACAACATCGCCATATAAAATTAAATCAAGGATCAGATAGCAGCACTAGCAGAGCTGAGGGGTGGTTCTTAAAAAGAGAGACAAATACTTCTTACAAGCTCATCCATCCCGCTGCTAGCGATACATCACTTCCATATGCAACAATGACCAGGGATCAGCTTGCTAAGCGACCGGTTAATATTAGAAACATTCATATGACTGGAAATACTCCAACAATTGCAGGAAATTTTCTTAATAGATATGAGTATGTTAGTACGGTAAGTCCTGAGGCTAACGATCCATTTTTTGTTAAAAATGTAGATAGTTTAAACTCACATGTGCCAGAAATGTATAAGAGCATAATGTACGAAGATTTAATAGGCACACAGCCTGGGTTTAACAGAGCAACATACGGCTACAGGCAGTTTAGATTGTTAGATCGATCCTATATAGCTGGGACAACCAAAAATAAAACAAGAATTAGATCTAAATTTAGTTCGCCAGGAGATATAGAAACAACCTCTAGAGGGTTCTTAGATCCAGCACACGAAACGTTTGCTGTTGGCAGCACAGTTAATTTTAGAAATTCATCAGCTAGAACAATCTTTAACACGCAGATGCAGGCTCACCAAGGTCAGTTTGGCGTAAGCACGCATGGAGCTGGCTCTACATCGGCGCGTGTCTTTGGGTTGTCAATGCGCGAGAAGCTTGGCAGTGTTAATAAAATTAATTATATTGTTGGCGTCGACGGCGCAGCAAAACACAAAATTCATAGAAACAACATTGAGAGATTAGAGCTATCCGGCTCTGCTTCTGATATAAGCTCTATGGCTGCAGTCACTGCATCATCTTTTGACAATGCTTTTGTATCTCATATGATTCCTAGAACAGATAATCAAACAAGATGGATAACAGCATCATTAATTTAATATATAATCTAATTATATGAGTAGGTTGAGGTAAGAAATGGCTATAAGTGGATCTTTAAATTTTATAACTTCAAGTAAATTTGCCATAATATCTGACGGAGGTTCGCCAACATTTGGTGATGATGAGTCGGCAGAAAATGGCTTGGATGGAGTTTTATATAATTTTGACTTTGTTGGCTTAAATGTTGGTATTAATGAGCCTATCAGTTCCTCTGCAAATACTTTAGGGTACCCTGCTGACGTTGATGTCGCGGAGTATATTAACAATAAAAAGCCTGGAGGCACATATTTAGTTGAAGAGTTAACTAGCGATCATCGTGCCAAAGTTTTAAATCCGCTTTTGCACCACCGTAATGGACCTTATCAGCATCCATCCTGGAAGCAAATAAGAGGCGGGAATCACCCAATTGCGCGCCTTCACAGATCACAAAACACAATGTCAATTGATTTTAGCCAGCCAAGAAAGAAGGTTGTTAGTTATGATTTTGATGAAAACTATCCACAGCCACCTGAGGCTCTTAACCACGTATTGATTGTTAGTAGATCTAATGGTAAAACACATCCTAGTTTAAGACACTTTTATGAACCAGCGGTTATTTCACACCACAAGCCCATGAGTTATCGCATCGGCGCTGTGACTTTTAGACAGCCCGTACACAATGAAATAAGTTATTTTTCTAATCAGATTCTAAACGAAAAGCTTGATGTGTCAGACGGAGATATTAATACAACTTCGTCTTATAAAGATAAAGAAATTTATTATAGAACACTTCATATTGCTAAAGCAATTGGCGCAACTAACTTTTTATACTCTCAAACAATCTTTCCAAGAGGAATCAATACTTATAGAAAATTTAAGCTATTGAAGCCAAACTATGAAGAGGTCGCAGGCACCGGACCAAATGGATATGACCGTGCGCTTAATAGAAGCTTTTGGTCTGATACAGCAGACGGAAGACTTCGAACTGCTTTTCAGGCTTTAAACTCTCAAGAAACAAGGCAGGATAATACAATTAGTAATTTGTATTCTGCAATTAATTTTAGTGATGGCTATGGCGCTTCACCTCAAGCCAGCAGAACTGGCTCAGGAGATCCTGCTAGTGGTTTTGATTTTGGTGTTGAGTTTGTACCATATCACTATACTTTAAATGTTGCAGTTAGCGGAAACTCTTCGACTGATCGTCCAAACAACCACAAGATTGCTTTTACACATAATGGAATTGTTGCTAATCAAATTAATACAATGTCGGGTACTTTAAATGAATTTGGCGAGCCAGCTGATGGTCGTGCACCTTTTGCGATTTTGGATGCTTACCAGCCTTATCCAATATCTCTTTTAAGTAAATGGCCATTAGAGGTTCGTGCAGACATATATGATAAGCCTCATTATCTCACATCAACTTTTGGTGGAAACGGGCTGATGATTGGTTTGACGCCTAATTCTCTTTCAGCTAGTTTAGCAGGTTTAGGTAGCTCAAGCTACGCTGCAAGAATTACTGCTACTTTTGGTATGGTCACTAGATCTGCCGGAGAGTTAGTTTATAGCACAAAGCCTACTATTTTCTTTAGACAGGTACCTGGAACGACAATTGATTTTTCTGATAAAACTAATCGATTTTTTGCGGCTG
>CEOA01010228.1_pt1 | contig 11829 bp, 14 predicted proteins | sample 530251 | NCBI WGS metagenome assembly CEOA01 (sample SAMEA2619838, study PRJEB7988) | marine metagenome | biome: marine biome (ENVO:00000447); feature: surface water layer (ENVO:00002042); material: "saline water (ENVO:00002010), including plankton (ENVO:xxxxxxxx)" | depth 5 m
GACCATTTAAGATATTTTAGATTATTTCGACTTGGTTGTATAAAACTAATTGGCTTCATTCATAACCTCTTTTATTATTTGTTTCATATTATAAATATAATTCTTTTCTACAAAACCACTATTTTTATATAGTAATCTTGTTTGCATACTACAATGTGTGTAAAAATCTTTATCATTTACTAATTTCTTAGCTAGTTTTACAGCAGAGTTTAAATCTCCACCATCAACAGATAAAAATGGATGCAGTTCTGTTTGTGTATCTGAACCTTTGTAACCAATACAAGGTATTCCATGATAAGCACAATTCAATGAAAAAGTTCCAGCAGCGTGTGTTGGCATCAAGTGAACTGCATATTTGAATCGTGATAGATTGTTTATCCAATCAATCCAATCCATGTAAGGTAAGTGAGAAATATCCATTTCATTTTCTCTATCTATTTTTCTACCCATACTCGGTGCAAATATATCTTCTCCAAATTGTTTAGCCACAATGTAAGAATCAAAACCACCATACCAACGAACCATGTTACCACCCATTATTGTTCCACTTCTAGCATCAGGATTAACTACATGTGGTTTTACATTATCTTCTATCATTAAAGATGGATTCTGGTAAACACTATTTTTTCTTGTTAACCCTTTGTAATATTTCACATCACTTTTATTATGTGCAAATATAACATCCATCTCCATCAAAGTATTATAAAACCATATTTGTTGTTCCATAGGGTAATCTTGAAAATACCAATGTGGTCCTTCCTGCATTGTTCCAATTTTTTTACAAACTCTTTTCATTTGTTCAATGAGTGGAAATTGCATCAGTTGTTCTATATTTGTTTTTGGAATTATGACTATACCCAAATCGTAAATTTTATCTGATAATTTTGGTAACTCTCCTATAAAGTGGTGTGTAGAATTAAGTGCTACATACCAAGCGTACTCAGTTCTCATGTTTTTATAGTTTCTTGGTGTTTTACCTGCAAAATCTACTTCACTAAAAAATGCTATATTCATTACTTATCTCCTTTCAATTCACCAAAAACAGGATGAATATCTCGTTGTTTTTGATTTAAAAAATCCCACATAGCTTTTTCACTCTTGTCAGCATAAGTTCTAAATAAATCACCCTTCCGAGTTTTATGTCCATCAGTTCCACACTTGGTATTCATCCTTTTCATCGGATGATGATAATTATGTCCTTTTATTCTGTTAACTATATGATATTGAGGGATTTTTTGTAATTGAAAAAATAAACTAGCACAAGTATCCTCTCTCACAAAATGTTGTTCTGGTGCTATAAAAGGATGTGGTACATTTTTAGATATCATTAATGTCGAACCATCTATCTTCAAAGAATTGTGTGGTAAAGATAACTTTGTAATTTCAATATCACCAGATTCGTGATTAAATTTATCTAATTGTTCTTGGTGAATAAAATTAAAGCTATTAAAAGGTTCAGGAGCAGTTTCAGGTCTTTCTGGTGGTCCTGTTCTTGGATACTTTCTTATTTCTGGGTGTTCTACTATATCCCAAGTGCTATCCCACATTTTTCTTGAAGCTAATGTCAATACATGGGGCTCTCCAAGCTCTATGTGTTGTAAAGTATAAAATAAATCATGGGGATATATGGTATCCGTTTCACCCCAAATTGTGTATTTAGCATTAGGGTCATATTGCTCTCTTCTCCAATCACCAATATTATAAAAATCATCTTCTGGACCTTTATATGTAATATTAGCTATTTTCATAATATCGTGGTCCATAAACTCATCAAACATTTCTTTAGCCGTACCCTCAACAGGTTCTTCCAAGTAAGTTTGATGATTCAAACATAAGTTTATTTTTACATCAATGTCAGAGTTTTCCATAGTTCTCTGTAAAGAATCTAAACCCTCATTAACTATCATGTACTCATACCACATCACATGCATCTGAAACAACAAATAATCTTTTTTCATATTAACTCCAATTTGATTGCATTACTATTCCCAAGTAATTTTCTTTTAATTTTTCTATATCATACATACCCGTTTTACTTTCATACTCATACATCTCTCTCCAATGATAAAATTTAAAGAATGGTCCTATAGGTATCATATCTATAACTCGTGTCGCTAATAGGTACTCACCATAAGTTACAGCCTCTCTCATAAAAATATTAAAGTTATTTTGCATGTGTATTTGAAATTGTTCAAAATCAATGTTATTTTGATTTAAATAATTATTTTCAAAATCTTTCCAAACTTTACAAGACCAAAGATATGGTGGTGGACCATAATCCCAAACATGACTATATTCAGTTCCAAAAACTTTTCTATATTTTTTAACTGCATCTGTATACCCGTTTTCTTTATAGTTTCTACCAAAGAATAATTTCTCGTATTGTTGTACTTCTTTATTTTCATTCATTACAACATATGGTGTATCATCATTTGCCATGAAATCAGATACTTTAAATTTGTTTATAAAAAATGCATCTGAATCAACACACAAATAATTTTCTGTGATGTTTAGTTTATGTAAATTAGATTTTACTATCTGTTGAGATCTCCAACCATCCAAGTTACTTTTTAATTGATATATTTCTTCGTCAGCCACTAATGTGTAACCATCAGTTCCCAAAGTATTTTTAAATAATTCTAAATCAACTTTTGGACAAGAAATGTAAATTGGAATATTATCCACATTATTTTCAAACATAGAGTTCAACATTTTTTTACTTCTGTTAACATCTCTACTGAATGATTTGTTGTACAAAACTATTTTATGCATTTATATCCTCTAATTTAATTCTTTCAAATCTATTATCGACTTCGTTAATATCAGATATTATTTTGAGATTTATATTATTCAGTTGACACCAATCAAAAAAAGGTGTTGTAGAATCTACAGCCTGTTGTAACTCTCCATTCTGAGGTTTACAATCCATTTTTTCTTTATAAAAGTGTTTGTGTTCATCAGTTACTTTCAAATCCCACCCAATCGTAACTATGTTTTTAACACCCAAATGTAAACATAATGGTATCATCATTTCGTAAAACATTCCTGGTCCCCATGTTACTTCACATCTTTGATTTAACAACTTCATATCATCAAAGTTTAATTTACCAGCTATGGTATCTTGTTCTGTAATATATGGTGGATTAATAACAGGAAAATAAATATCTAATGGTTTATTTTGTATTCTCTGTAGTTGATTGTATGCATAAGATTTGGACACACTCCAAACAACAATGGTATTCTCTACCAAGTAATGATATTCTTTTAGATTATATGTGTTAAGTAAATGGAAATCTGATATATCGCCCACTACATCATGTGCCTGTTTGACACTTAACACTAATTTATCACGCAGTTTATCCATCAAAATATTATCATCATGATTTGCTAGTGATGGACCACATGTTACCAAATAGGCGGTTTCACTTTTATATTTGTCTTTAAGAAGATTCAACCTTTCTTCAATCGTATTTAAATTTTGTATTTTATTTTTAATTTCTTCTGTTATACTTTTCATTTAAATCTTTTATTTTTTGTTTTAACTCTCCATTAGAATAATTTGTATACAAATCTTTCATGAGTTGTATGTTTCTCTCACAGTTTATTTGCCTAATACCACCTTTACCTTGTGCGTTAGATCCTTCATTAAATAACATTGTACCTCTATCAGCGTCATCCCTCTTCACGGGTATATCTACTAAAGCCACTTGATAACCAGCTTTCCAAACTCTATAACAAAACTCTGATTCAAACAATATTCCAGGTTCACCAGCTTTAGAACATCTCCTATCCCAACCACCTAATTCAAGAAATACATCTCTTCTTATAAAATATGGTCCAATATTTATATTCTCAACAAACATCATTTTTTTACCCGTTTCAATATCTTTATAAGGTATTTCATCAGAGTTCAATCCCCAAGTTTTATTAAAACTTATATCTCTCCCTCTCGCTCCACCCAATACTGCTAATTTTGGATATTTATTAAATAAGGATGTAGCAAAATCCAACCACTCATTATTATCAGGTAAATCATCATCATCTTGTAATAAACATATAAATTCTGCTTCTGACATATGTATGGCCTTTTCATATGTTCTCAACTCGTGAATATCATTACTTCTTAAAATGTAATGATTTTTATTTTTAAGTAAATCTACCCACTTACTCAGAGATTCATCAATCGAACCATCCTCACACACTATAACTTCATCAAATGATGATTTACTTAATTTATCATATAAAGTATCAACATTATAATCATGATTAAACGATAATAATATAGCTGACATTTTTGGATTTTCATTATATGTAGATAACTGATTCAATTTAGTTTTATTATTTTTTATTTTCTGTATTAATTCATCTGAATGTCTCATATTTTTATTTCTCCACTTATTTTTTCATATAATTTAAAATCTTCCTCATATATTTTACGAATCTTTTTCTGTAAATTTATATCACCATTAAAATATTGGTAAACTCTACTTTTATCTAAATTAGATTTTTTATTTAAATGTGGAAAATTTATAGACATATTTAAATCTTGACATAAACTTTTAATATCTTCTTGTATATTTTCAAAGATTAATATTCTATCAAAGTTTATATCCGATATATAAAAGGTTTGGGGTTCTACATGTGCATCCCATTTTTCTCTCTCCACCTCATCAAGAAATTTAATAAATCTATCTTTTGATTCTGACATTGCATAAAATGATTTTGTTTTCGTTTTAGAATTACTTCTATTTAAAACTTCTAAATATCCGGATATAATTCTGTAAAATGGATTTCGGATTACACATATAGTTGTATATTTTTTCCTATCAGATGATAAAATATTATAGTTAGTTTGGTTTGAATTTAAATTGAATGCATTTCTGATACTAGTTTGTGCATTTTTAGGTACTCCAATGAAACATAACTTATATGTATCATTGTACCAACACAAACCCCTTTCGTGATTAAATGCCATTAGTCTATCTCCTTCAATTCTAAAATTAATGAATCCATGCCCCATGGTGAATCATCAGGTACAGAATTTCCAAAACTGTTAATTAGTCTATCCTTAACCATTTTTTTTACTCCATCTTTTGTTATGTGAGTCCAATCACCATGTTTAAATTTATCACCAAATAATCTTAAGTCATCACATATAACAATAGCTTTGTGTTTAAAATTATCATTGATTATTTTTAATTCTTCATATAAAGGCACATCCGTATTATCACTTTTACCTGTTGTAACCCCATTCCAATCAGCGGAAAAATGACCATCTAAATAAAAAACAGCAGGTTCTTTTATTTTTTCACATACATACTTTAATTCTTTTTGTGAATCACCTAATATAAAATTAATTTTTTTACTATGATTCTTATATGGATTTTCATCATCATCTACAAAATTAACAGAATTTACATGTATATCTTTTACTATTTCAATAGTATGTAATTCTTTAAAAAGTGGTGACATTTTAAATATTGTTGGTATCCTCAATTTACCATCAACCATAACAGGTTGATAGGTGCCTGTTTCAACAAAAACATTTGGTTTATTTACTTTACACCTATCAAATATATTTTGTATTTTTAAGAATCCACCCATTTAACTATTATCTACCTGTGACTTAATCCACTTGAAAGTTATTTTCATTCCCTCCAATAAAGATTGAGATGGCTTCCATCCTATCTTTTCATAAAACAAATTGTTGTCAGAATTTCTACCCTTTACTCCAAGTGGAACTGGATGTCCATATTTATTTTCAAATTCTTGCCCATCCAAATTATTTATACTTATCTGTTTACCTGATATATCAATAGCCATCTGTGCAAAATCATTAATAGCTATCATTTCTTCAGAACCTATATTGACAGGTTCTGTAAAATCTGATTTCATCAATCTCCAAACAGCTTCTATACATTCATCGATATATAAAAAAGACCTTGTTTGTTTTCCATCACCCCATACTTCAATTTCTCCATCTGACATAATAGCTTTTCTACACATAGCAGCTGGTGCTTTTTCTTTTCCACCATCCCAAGTTCCTTCCGGTCCAAATATGTTATGGAATCTAGCTATTCTAACATTAAGTCCATAATTTCTCTCAAACGCTTTATATATCCTTTCACTAAATAATTTTTCCCAACCGTATTCTGAGTCAGGTTTAGCTGGGTAAACAGAATCCTCTGAACATTTAGGATTATCAGGATCTATCTGATTATATTCAGGATATATACAGGCTGATGAAGAGTAAAATACTTTATTGACACTTTTCTTAACACACTCTGTAACAACATTTAAATTAATTAATCCGGAGTTATGCATTACATCAGCATCATTTTCACCTGAAAATAAATAACCAGCTCCACCCATATCAGCAGCGAATTGATATACCTCATCAAATGTGGTAACTTCAGTAAAAGGTTGTTTATGATATGAATAGTTTTGAATTATACCACCACTATGATGTTCTATCCTAAAACAATTTGATACTATCTGTGGGTCTCTTAAATCTCCAACTACAAAATCATCAGCTTCTGTTTCTGAAAACTCTGGTCTTTTCAAATCAACACCACGAACCCAATAACCTTCTTTTTTCAATCTTTTTACCATGTGACTACCAATAAAACCACCAGCACCCAAAACTAATGCAGTTTTTTTCATTTTTTTCTCCTCATAATTGTAAACAATGCGGGTATTTGTACACCCTCATCTAATATAATAATTTCAAATGAATTTTCAAACAGTTTTCTTAATGAATTTTCAGAAAAATAATGATAATGTCCATCCCAACCTCTACTTTCAAAATTTTTTGGTATTTCTCTTTTACATTTAGGCACCTCTATTACAAGAAACTCATCCGTTATTTTATTTACCCTCTCTACAAAAAGATTCACATCTTTTATATGTTCAAGAACATGCCAACATGTTACTATATCATATGTTTTTTTGAAATCAATTGTATTAAAATCACCTTTATAAACATTATAACCATATTTTTTTAAATTACTTGAACAAACATCACTTATCTCTTGACAATCTACTATTGAAAATTTATCTTTAATCATGTTTACAAAAGTTCCACCACCCGCACCAATATCTAAAAGTGTTTTATCATCACCGATAATTTTTCTAATTTTATCAATTCTTTTTTCACATATACCTTTTCTAGCTTTGTGGAAAGCCTCTGTAAATTGTCCATCATTGATTTCGCCATTAACTCTTGTTCCAAAATTTTTACTTCTATATTCATTTTTGTGGTATTCTAATCCATCACCCTTATAATTAACATACATGTGATTACAATCTACACATTTAAAAGAGTTATTTCCAATTGATTTATAGTTACCCCCACAGCAATGACATTTCATATTATTCTCCATATAATTTTCTACTCTTCCAATTACCTGTCGCTTTCACGAAAAAAGCTATAGAATCTCTAACACCTTCAATCTTTATAGGTGGCACTCCGTGATACGACTGTTGCGTGACAACCCAACTAAAAAAGCTATTCGGTTTACATTCAATCCATTTATATAGTTCAAATTCATTGTGAGTACCATCGGTATTATAAGCACTATGAATTTCAGAATTGTGTTGATGATTATTTTTTTTGGGTTTAAGTATTTGTGTTCCCCATTCATATTTCATACTCTCATTATAATTTTTGGGTGTATAAAATAAAGCACTAAAAACTTTGTTTCTTCTATCACTATGAACTCCTATGCTATAACCCTTTAGATCTTTTGATAATCTACAATTCTGTTTGTAATCATGTAGTGAGTTCCAGTGGATGTATTCTTTGTATTTATTTAAAACTGATTCTGTAAATTGATTGTTCACAACAAAATGTTGTTGAAAACTTTTCCAAAAGCTTTTCTGTTCACCACTCATGTTTTCTAATTTAGCCAATGGTTTATCACAATTTTCACCATATCCTAACTCATATTTAAATCTATCTTTATATTTACTTGATAAAGGTCTGTAAATAGATTTATCTTGTGGTATGTTATTTAATATTTGTTGATAAAAATCATCCGGCCAAATATTTTCTATTTCCAAATACCAATATGGTAAACCTTCCACTTTTTTTAATTCCGAGTTATTAATTTTTTCTATTAAATATTTTAATGTATCTTTCATATATTATGGATAACCTTCTTCGAAAAATTATAAAACATTTCTCGTATTTTATGTATATGGTTGTCTCTGATGTTATACCATTCCTCTACATAACTATCATCACCCATCAAATTTATTTTTTCTTGTAACTCTGTTAAATAATTATCACTTTGTGTATCAACCATATAGTTTTCTAAATTATATTTTTCACAAAATCCTTTTAATTTATCTTGTGATACTAAATAAATACAAGGCAATCTCAAACCAAATGAAACTAATTGCCCATGACCTCTCATTACAATACCCCATTTATAGTTTTTATAATCATCAAATGATTTTAAAGTATTTTTAAATTTAACTAAATCACTAAATTCTGTTTTAGAAAATATAATTTTAGAATTTAAATCTGTTGATTCCCCAGCAAATACGTAATCCTTTAAGGTGTGTGGATAAATGTCAAATTCTTTTTGTTTTATTACTCTCCGTAAATCATCTAATGAGTTATTAAATCTATGTTTCATTTGTTGTATATTATTATTCATAGCTGGTTGAAACATAACTTTATCACCAACACTTATATCCTCAGGCATAATTAAACCTGGGTCTGGTATTTCGTACACTTTACTTTCAATATCATTTCCATATATACTTTTCAATATATCCATTGAACCATCATCTCTAACAGAAAACAATGTTGATGATTCTATAGTTTCTAATAAAGATTTTTTACCCTCATCAGATAAACCCTTTGTGCCTCTAAAGTAGTTTATTCCAACAGAGAAGAAAACTACAGGTATATTAAATACTGACATTAATTCTTTATTGAATGGTAATTTATAACCTGTAGCGTATGAACTGCAATTACCACCTTCTATCAATCCTCCACCACCTATGATAATCATATCATATTCATCATTCCATTTTTCAAAGATTGATTTAGAATACTCAATATTATTGTGATTTTCAAAAAAGTTTACTATCGAAAATGAATCAAATTTTATAGTTTCATCCAATTCAAATAACACTCTTCTTATGTTGTATAGAGCTATATTATCACCAAAATTTAAATCATATGCCCCTAAATGTAATATTTTTTTCAAGATGTCCTCACTAAAAAATCAGTTAATGGTTTTTTGTAATCAGGCAAATTCTGATAATCTTCTTCTCTTATTTTAAAATATCCAGGTTTAAACTCTTCCGAATGTACAACCCAATTTGTAGTTAACATGGCTCGTTCATTTTTTGTAGGTTTTAATCCTTTATGATAAGCACCTGTTTGATTTGATATAATCATATCACCCATATTGGCAGTCATCTTTCGTATACTACCTTTTTCAAAGTTTTGTTCAACCCATTCATCTGACATTCTATGTGAGTTTGAATAGAAAAATGCTCTCCCATCACTACCCTTTGGCATATTTTTTCTACTACCCTCAACATAAACAAAAGGACCACCATCTTCATCCACATTATTTAAATACATAAAACATTTCATTATTCGGGGACAATTTCTATCCACATGAAATTCTTGTGTTCCTCTGGCATTTGTGTTTGGATTCACAAAACTTTTTCTTAAATTCATTGTACCTAAAGCTGGATAACATTCAAAAAAAGCAGTGGCTACCATCATGGATATGTCATTAAATACTAATGGAACAACACTTGGACAATTGTAAAGTGGATTTTCTACAGCCAATTCAAAAGCATCATGTGGTTTGTTTAATTGACTAAATTTACCAGAAGCACCTTTTACTTTTACACCCTCATCCCATATCTTTTCGGCATCATCTCTAACCTTTTGTAATAATGTTTTATCTATAACATTTTTAAGTACAACTATACCTGTATCATTTAGTTTATCAACAATGTCCTTTACTTGATGCAAAGCATTCTCATCATATTTATATTGTTGTTTTCTGAATCTCCATAACTCGTTAAATCTCTGTAGTGAATTAGGTTGATTTGATTCAAAAATATCAGGTTCAACCCATGTTTTCATATAGATTTTCTCCTAATTTAAATTGCCACTCATAATCAATATCAAAACATTCTAATTCATCCATTGGATATAATTTTATCCCACCTTCCTTTTGAAAATCTCCCATAAACATATTTCTTTTAATTAAATCCATCCTACTGGCGTATAATGTGTGTGCAGCTTTGTAAGTAACTTCAACTGCTTTGGTATTCATTATTGTTTGGTCTTCAGGCCAGGGTGTAACTAATTTACCATCCTTATTCCAATAATAATCCTTTGTTTCTATAACACCAAATAAATTCTCTTCTTCTTGTTCAACAAATTGTTTTACAAAACCATCTATAGTTTCTGTTTTTAATAACGGTGAACATCCATTTATTTTCACTACATACTTAAACGGTAACTTGTCATGCCATTCATATATCTTTTGTAAAGAGTTATCATTGTTTGCTGATTCGTAACTTCTATTATATATGTTTACACCTTTATCATTAGCTATATCGATAAGTTCATCTTCACATATAGATACATAAAAATTATCTTTAGGTATAACTTCTGAATCTAAAACTTTATCTATTGCTATTGAGAATAAGTTAGTACCATTAAAATCTTTAATCATTTTCTGTGGAACTCTTTGTGAATTTAATCTCGCCTGTATCACAAATAATATGTCACCTATGTTTTTCATTAATATTTAACTCCAATAGTTTTTTTTATCTCATCTGAAAGTGGAAAATGTTTTTTAGATATTTCAGCAGTCATATTGTCTTCAGAAAACTCTCCTAAATTATGGAATTTAACATCTGATTTTAATCTATTCAATACATAATTCCAAAATATTATTAAATGTTGTTTGAAAGCTTCCTCAGCTCCTGGTTTCATCGGACCACCTTTAGGTTCTTTACCAGGTTCAAATGAATGTGGTATGTCTTTTGGATTAGTTTTAAAAGAATACCCATCCATACCAACAAAATATATTTCTTTAACTCCTAAAAATAAAGCTAATATTATCTGTCTCCAATTTGCTCCAATCCAACCATAATATCTAGTAAAAAAACAAAAGTGATTTTTTATATCGTAATTTGGAACTATTGTCCAACCTACTCCTGTTCCGTGGTGAACCCACTTTCCGGCTAATTCAAAACCAACTTTAGTATTGTGTTTAGATACATATTCTATAAAATCTTCACTATAAATCTGAACTTCTTGTCCAATAAAAGCTAAATCAACAGGGTATTTTTTTAATTTTGGGTGTTTAAAGAAATGATTACATGACCAAATGTAATCAACATCTAAATTTTCCCATTGACATTGATTTGTTGTAGGGCCTCCACCCACAATTAATATTTTCTTATCTCTGTACTTTTTAAAATTACGACCATATTGAAAAACAATTTCTGAATTACCAAATAATTTATCTGAGTATTCAGGAAATATATATCTAAGTTCTCTTGTAACTTTATCTTTAAACATATCTTCTGATGTTATTCTACATTGTGGTATTCCATTCCAACACTCTTCTTCAGATATAATATCACCATGATTATTATGTAATACATTATTTTTATATTCATAGTTTGAATATTTCATTAACCCCTCAATTTCTTAGCTATTTCTAACTCACCAGGTGAACAACCTAACTCTCCGTCACCGTAACAAGTTTCTAATTCTCTAATACCTTTTACTAACTTGATTAAACCTTGAGGTTCTACAGAAGATAAATGGTCTGT
>CEOA01011929.1_pt1 | contig 11829 bp, 2 predicted proteins | sample 530251 | NCBI WGS metagenome assembly CEOA01 (sample SAMEA2619838, study PRJEB7988) | marine metagenome | biome: marine biome (ENVO:00000447); feature: surface water layer (ENVO:00002042); material: "saline water (ENVO:00002010), including plankton (ENVO:xxxxxxxx)" | depth 5 m
AGCTGAAGCTTTAATAGAAAGTCCAATAATTAATTCATTGGATGTTGAAAATTCACAAAAGTTTATTCGTAATGGACATTTGAAAACTGGACAAGGTGAGGGTGTTTTAGCTCTTTTTCAAAAAGATATAAAAGCTAATGAGGAAGATTTAAATACTTCAATAGAAGTTCAAGGGGATGAGAACACAAGTGTACAACAAAGTTTACAAGAAATAGCTGACAATATTAATTTTTCATTAACATCAATTGTAGTTACTGAAGGTGCAAATAATAGTGTAAGTATATCACTATCAGGTGGAGAAGCTCCTTATAATGGACTTAATATTACAAATTTAGTTTTTGATGGTAGTGTTAATAATCAATTAAATGTAAGTCAATTTATTCCAATAACAAAACAACAAAGTGTTGTCAATGTGCGTAAAGCAGAGGAATTTCTTGATACAAATATATTTGAATTACTACCATCAGGTGATACAAGACAATCAAGAATTACAAGATTTTTTCAAGAATTAAATGCATTACTTCCTCCACAAACACCTGAATTTGAAACTCCTGTTCAAAGAAATCAAGCTGGTGATTGGATTGGTTCTGAACAATACAGTTTAGATAATAGTATTTCAGATGCTCAACAAAATGGTAATTCGAATATTGATGAAGAGGAAGCTTTCATTCATAGATTATCAGACACTGCAAATGACACAAATAAATTAAGAACCATTGAAGAAATTTATAATAGAGTAGTTCCATATTTAACAGATATATTAGAAGACCCTATTATACCACAAGATGATAGAGAGGAATATAGAAATCAATCTAGTGGATATTTAAAGTTTAGAAATCTAAATCAAGGTATTATTATTAGAAACACAAATCAAGATTTTATTGAGGGATTAAATCCTGATACAAGAAATTATTTACAAACAGGTTTTACCATTACAATGTGGGTTAGATTTTTGGATAAAGTTTCAAATGGAACTTTATTTAATTTTGGAAATCCATTAAGAGGTGATGGTGATGATACATCTTTTGGTTTTCGATTAGAAACTTATGTTATAAATGGTGATGAAAATCCCGTTAAATCAAGTTATGGTGGACAAACAGAAGGTGAGTATTTATCTGGATTTGGTTCGAGTGGACAAACTTGGAAAGAGATATTTCAAGATGGTTCTTTTGAAGGTAATTTATTTCAAGATGGGAATAGACAAGTACCAAACGAAGGATTTTTTAGTACATCTAATACTGAAAGGTTTGTTAGATTAGTTGTTAATGAAGGTACGGGAATAAATAAAATTAGAGGTTCTCATATGGGAATGCCATTTATGGCTAGAAGAAGAGGTTTACCTGAGTTTGGTATGTTTGATTATTTAACAGATACTGGTACACCACCATATGACCACGCTTATGGATTGATGACAAATACGAGAATACCTGAAGACTTTAATGAATGGTATTTCATATGTGCTTCATATGACCCAACAATTCAAGAAAATGATTTATCAGATGTTGATTATGCATATAATAAAAATTATTGGTTAAATCATATTGACCCATATACCACACCACCATCATTTGTAAACAAATCAAATTACGGAAATAGATGTAAAGTAGAAATTATATCACGAACTGATTTATTAACAGCTCGTGGTTTTAAGGTATAAACTATGGCCTTATTAGGAACAACAACAATACAATACTCAAGCACCCATTACGGCAGTATTTATGGATTTAAACCTGGTGAAGATGATGGACAAAATAATTCTATTTTATATCTTAGTGACCAAGATAGGCACAGAGATTTTGTAGACTACTCATTTCTTGATACTGATTCTTCTAGAAGAAATTCAAACAATCAATCTATAGGACATTATATTAATATAGAAAATGAGTGGATGAAAATTACGAATGTTACTTCTCATAAACCACCTCCATATTGGTTTCAACCTCAGTACACTCGTTGGTTTTTACAAAGAGATATTTTTAATCAAATACAATCTGCTAATTATGTTGGTTATGAAGAGGGAACAGAAGTAAGATTTTATGATGAACTTCCTGAAGATGTTCAAGAATTTTATGCACAACAAGATATTGATGAAAGAATTATTGCAGAAAGAGCTTTGGTTTTTAAATCTGAGGAAGAATCAAATAATTTTGGTGTAGATGGTTATACTGTTGAACAAACATTATTGAATCCATTCGACCCATATAGTGGAATGGACATTAATTTAAATACCTTTCAAAATACTAATCAAGGACTTACAAACTCTAATCAAGATGGTAGAATTGAATTAGGAATGTTTTCATTTGATGATGATAATTTAGCTGCTGATAATTTTCCTAATATTTTAGGACCACCATTCGTAGGAATAACTAAAACAAATTTAGTTAGTAATGGTGATTGTAAATTTGTAGAACGAAACTTAACAACATATGGTGCAATTCCAATCGCTATTCAACCAGAGGGTGATTGGAGATTTTTATCTTTGTATGAAATAGATGATGAAAATTTTATAAACAACTATAATGAACCTGATGGTCAGAACTTTCAAGGTTATGGTGGTAGATATAATTATGTTCCTTTATCATTAGAATTATATGATACTGCTGGGATTCAATACTGGTCAACAGTAGATGACTCTGCTGGACTTCAATCAGTACAGAATTTTTTTTATAGAAATGATTTTTCAGGACAAGATTTTTCCCAAAATATAATTAATACCAACATAGATGATTTAAGTTCACTTAGACTAGCTAATACATATGCAGAGACTACTTCTGACCCATTTGATAGACCACACATCGCTATGTGGATGATAACACCAGAAGCATATTCAAATGATAGGTGTTTGTGTTTTTTAAATTTTCAAATTTGGAATAGAGATAAAGTATTTGAATACACTAGTACGGTGTTAGGAAAGTATCCTTTTAATTATTTATTACAAAATTCACTTCATACAGAAGGACAAATAAATGACCCACAAAATATAACTCCAGCTGGTGCAATAGAAGATAATCAATATAGAGTATTAAATCAATTTCAAAAAATTTATGATAAATTTAATGATAGTCCTATCAACCCATATAGTTCACTAAAAATAAGATTTAAAATGAAAACCACACATTGTTTACCACCAGGTAATTCAATTGGTGATGCGAGTGACGAATCATTGTTTTTACTAAATCCATTAGACGAAAGTTTAGGATACGCACCTGAGATAGAAGTTGGTGTTTTACAATCACAATTTGAAGAAGCACCAAAAGCTGGTGTCAATGGTATAGGTGACGGACAACATTTTGGAGAGGAGAGATTTAAATCACCTGGAAGTTTTAATTCTGAAAGGTATCCAAATGGTGGTAGTTTTTTAGAAAAAAAAGATTCAAGATTTGGTGGAATGAGTAGATTTAAAAATTCTATAATAAATGAGTGGGAAACATTTGAATTTAATTTTAATTTAAGAGATGAACATAATAATAGAGGACGAATTTATGGAGTCCCATACGGTGGTGTGTTTGATGATGAATTTAATGGAGGACCTGTAGAAATAATGTTAAATCATTATTCTGATACTAATGGTATTCCAACTCCGAATGTAGGTGAAATTTATTTTAAAGTTCCTAATTATCAAGATGAAGATTTAAGGATGGATGGTTTCTATATGAGAGCTCCAAATGGTTTACAAGTTTATTTTGAACATGGTGTTCCTCCAATTGAAAGTTATCAGTCAGTAGTAAGTGCTTTAGGTGACACTGCGGGTAATACAAACACATATACTGGACTTCAACCAGATGGTAAATTTTTAGAAGCTTATCTAATGTATATTGGTAATATGAATTTATCAATGCAAGATTCATTACCATATGGTGGTTCACTTGTAGAACCTCAAACTGATATGGTAGTAGCGTATTGGGATGGGGAAAAATGGAGTTATGATAATAATCAAGGATACAGCACGAGTAGATATTTTACACCAAATGATGAGTGTTTTATTTTAGCAAGGTTATATCGAAGTCCTGAAGCCGAAGATGATGGTATAAGTGGAATGGACCAATATATTAGTAATGAATCACAATTTCCAACAACAGGTGTTGGTAATTTATTTTTATTTTTACAATCAGGAAATAATTTTCAAGGTAGGGTATTGATTGATGATATTGAATGTTATGAATCTTACGAGTTCGTGCCTGAGGTTGATGTTAGAAAAAAGAAATCAGTTGGTAATTATGGTACTGCTGATTTGACAAAATATTATGATAAAGATATAGAACCAGAAGAGTATAAAGATTCACAAGCACCATTGGAAGCTCAATTTTATTTTTACCCACAATATCCAACCGATGAAACATTTGTGGAAAGACTACCAGTTTATCAAGATTTTAAAATGGGAAGATTTTATATTTATGATATAAATTGGGGTGATGGTAAACCAAATGACTTTACAGCTGAACCTAAACAAATAGATGAAGACACTGCGTTATATCATACATATGAATCCAATGGTGTGTTTGAAGTTACTGGAACAATGATACGAGTAAAAACAAATGAAGATGATGAAATACAAGGTATCGCATACAATAAAAAATTTAAATTAAGAATAAATATAAATCCAGGAAAAGATGAAGATTTTCAATATTTTGGTTCAGATGGTTTTTCTTTCATACCTTATAAAAATACAACTCCAATCATTGGTGGAATTTCAAATCAAAGTAATTATTATAAAATAATAAAAAGACAACTTGGTTTTCTTGAAAATGAAAAAATTGAAATAGAATTTAAAAATCAAAGTGATAAATTAAAAACAGAATTAGCATTAATAAAAATGGAAAATCAAAATGAATCTGATTTAGAGGTGTTACCAAATTATACAACTTCAAGAACTGATGAAAATGATAATCTTATATATAAGGGTATAACACCAATTAGAGAGGAATTGGGTAAATCACTTGGTGATGCAGATTTAACAAGTGTAAAATTTTATAATAATCCAAAATCAATTTGGGAATTGTTTGGGTTTAATGATAGAGATAGTGATATAAATTTGGTTACGAGAGATGGTGAATTTATAAATAGAAGAACAGGAGAATTAGTACCAGATGGTACTTTATATCATATTCATCCTGATAATGGCCCAATGGAGGGTGGTGAACACAACCCAAATATTCAAGGTGGAACAGCAGGACACGATTTTTTTGACAACACTATAGCTAATCCAAATAATAGAAGATATTGGAAAAATATTATTCCAAAAAATTATTCCGTATTCAATAGAGATGGATTGGGAAGTCAAATTAGTATTAGTATGGCGGGTAGAAAAGATGGAGTAAATGGCACACCACCACATTATAATATAATAGTTAATGGTGTAAAGCTTTTTGAAGGATTTATAGATAACCCTAGTAATAATGCGATTGGAGATTTTAAAGATTATAGATTTTCTATTCCAATTAATTTTGAATTAGATTTTCAAGAAATAGTAGTTAATTTTGATAACAGTAAGAACCCACCAATTATTACTGGACAGAGAAGATTATATGTAACCTCAATGACCACAAATGATGTCATTATAGATGGGATGATAAATCCAAATGAATTAGTAGCTGATGAATTTAGTGTGGTTTATGAATCTGATGAATTAAATGAATTTTTAAGTAACAATCCAAATCAAACTACTTTTGATTATGACACTGGTTTAACTGATACTGGTTTTATGCCTTTTGATGGTAATATGATTTTTAAAATTCCAACAAGTTATTTTAGAAGTGGTATAGATGTTTTTACTGAACAAGATTGGTTAGATTCTAATGGTGATGGGTTACCTGATTATTATTATCCTGTATTACCAAAATATGGTGTAGATGGTAGATTTATTGATGATGAAGATAATTTACCTAAAATTAATAATTTTGCTAAAATACCATTTCCAAAACAAGGAGTCATAACAGAAGAGAATTTATCAGAAAGAGGTTTAGTTCTTAACATAATTAATGAAAAATTAGATGTTGATATTTTTAATGATAAGAGTGGTAATAAAAATTATGCATTTTCAATAGAAGATTTTAATCCTGAATTTGATGACGAAACATTAAGAGTTAAAAAAGTGAAAAAAAGAAGCATATTTAAAGTATCTAAAACTAATGGGGCGTTTTAATGGCTGAACAGAAAAAAATAATATTTGATAAACCTAAAGTTGGTGATGTAAGTCAATATAATTTTGATGAAAATACAGACAATTTTAATTACAATAATTCTACAAGTTTACCTCAAAATAATGATAAGTTTCAAAACAAAGATTTATTCACTAAATGTGTGGGTGATGAAGTTAATGAAGCAATTATTGAAAGAAATCTTAAATTTCAAGGTGACCCTTATGTTAAAATTGAAAATTTATACATTTCAAATGCGGGTGTTGATGGTACGGTAAAAAGTAATCACGTTGCTGGTTGGATATTTTCTCAAGAAGCTTATGGTGGTGACCCAACAAAAGACGGATATTCCACTGTAAAAAGTAAAATGAGAGATGAATGGAAATTTTATTCACAAGGATTTGGTAGTAGGAATGAGGGAACAGATATTGGAAATATTACTGAAGTAGAGAATACTCCAATCATATCAAATTTTGGAGTAGATTCTCCTCAAGTTACGATACCTGATTTTGAAGGAATGACAATGGAATTAGAAGACATACCTGAAGCATTTAAACTTTCTCCTATTCCTGAAGTATCATTGTTAACCAGCATATTTAATCAAAATCAATACAATCCTATTTACATTGTTATTTATATGAGAGGACATAAAAAAGTAGCTTGGCCTGTTAACACAGATGAGAGAAAAAGAAGATATGATATTTTTAAAATAACTAATGATGTTCTTTTTGAAAAAGTTGGTGATAATTTTGTAGGTTTAACTTATTCAACTAATTTTACAGGTGCAACAAAATCAAAAACAGGTGAGGGTGGTGGAGGAGCTCAAGCACCTGCTTGGAAAGTAACATCACTTAAATTATCTATAAACACATCAGCTGGTGTAGAAAATAACTTTTCTGGTGTTTCAAACTATCAAGAATTTATACCATTAGTTTTACCGAGAAGTAAAGTAAATCCAAATAGTTTTAATAGTATTGAATGGTTAGGTGCTGTAGACCCAAAAATTCAACTTGATAATACACAAGAAGCTGATTATCCAAATACAAACGCTGGTAGAGGTGAGTATAGACATCCTGATTTTATACCTTTTACAACATTTGGATTTAGTCAAAACAATTCTTTAGGAGAGACTTATGTTGATTTACAAAGTTATTATGATAATTTTGATTTATTATTGAAATCATCTGCTCCATTAAATGTTACTTTTAATATTGATGTTAAAGGAATAGAGGGAGAGGATTTATTACATTATCAGTCTTATGATTATTTAGACCTTTTTGATGGTGAGGACGACCCATCTGATTTTCCTATTGGTGCTGTAGGTGACCAATTATTCTACTATTTTGTAATTGATTGGGATGATACAGAGGATAAATTTAAAACTATTCAAGATTGGTTGGATTCAAAACCAGAAAATAATTTTGATTACTTAGAAAAACAAAATCAAAATTTATATAAAGTAAGAAGAATAAATTATACACAAGGTACTAACAATGGTTTATTGTCAAATGTATACACATCTCCTGGAATTAAAAATATTAAATACATAATGTTTAGTGTGTTTGATGGTAATGGTTTTAATAATTACTCTCCTGACTTTGAAGTGGGAAGATGGAAACTTTGTACATCAAGAATTTATTTAGATATACCACCAAACCAATATCCTGATTTTTCTGATTTAGATGAAGGTGATTATTCAACACTACCTTGGCCTTATACAACAGCTGTTATTGGTGGTGTGAATAATAATTCAAAATATAAAACAAGTATACAAAATACATTAGGTGGTGGTAGAATAGGTGAGTTTGATATAATTGATGAAAAATTATTAGTTAATGCTTTAGATAATGATGAAATAGGAGAAGGTATAGAATTGATGGATTTAGAACAATGTAGATATTTTAACAGAAGCTATGATATGACAGAGTTACTAGGAATACAAATAACTACAGATGGAAGTGATTTTTATCCACATACACTAAGTTCTTATTATAATGGTATTGTAAATAAATTTCCAATGGAAAGTTCAGTTGGACAGATATTTATAGGTGATAACTCAGATTTAGATTTAAAACAAAGTTGTAAGTTAGAACTAAATACTGGTGAGTTAACTGGTAAATCTATTTTGGATACAAGTGGTAATTCAAATAAAGGATTGTTAATAGGTGATTATAAAGTTAAAAAAGTTAAAAAAGGTCAATCTATGAGAAGAGATTCATTCGTTAGAGTTCCGAAAAAAAATAGTAATACAAATGGAGCATTGTAATGCCAGATTTTGAATTTGAATTTAGTCAACAAGATAAAGACTTAGTTGTTACCCAAACAAGTGGTGATTTTGGTGGGACAGACTATATTCGTTTAACAATTTATCCATCAGAAGCGATTAATAATATTGTAGACTTACCTGATAGCTCAAAAGGTGTAGATGGTAAAGCTATATTCTTTTCTACATTAAGTCAACAAGAAATGTTTATAAATATTTCTCCGTTTACTGATGAAAATACATTCAGACAAAAAGTAATTGGTGGGTCGTCTAATGGTGACTTTAAAATTTATCAAAATCCAAATGCTGGTATTTATCTAAAACCAAATGAAATATTTAATCAATTTGAATTACCAGAAGGTAATTATAAAATACAAATAGATTTTCTTCACCAACTTTCAAAAGGACAATTATTTGAACAAAATTTACCAATGCCTTATTGGTTTGAAGAGTTCGACATTACTAATGAAGGAATTCTTAATATACCTGATGTAACGGCTTGGGTTCAAAATCGAAGGACAGATATAGCTTTAGCTGTTCAAAGTATTGTAGCGGGTGACACACCTCAACCACCAAAATTTAACGATGATTCAAGTCCTTCTGGTGGACCGGCACCTGGACTTGGACCAGGTCAACAACCACCATCGGAAGACCAACCTGATTTTAGGGGTTCTGATTTTTTTATTCCTAACATTGATGAAGACATTGTACATTACAAATTTATTTTAAAACAAGTATCAACTTCAAGAAAAGAAGTTAGATTAAAAATACTTGGTGAAACTATTATAAATAATTCTGATATTATTGGAAAAATAACAAATGAATTAAATAATAGTACGGATGCATATCAATTCAAACATATATTAAATGATGGTACTGGTAATCACATTCCAATAATGAATTATCAATTCGACGCAATAACAGATGGAAGAGATAACCAATCTTTAATATTAAAACTTTATGATGCTTTACCAACTAATGTTGGAAATCTTTCGTTAGTGACTATTGAAAAAGAAGTTTTAACAACACAAACTCAAGACATATTTTATTTTTCTGATGTACCTGATGTATTTTTTGGTGATGGTTTAGTTCCAGATGTATCTGAAAATTGGATAAATCCTGATGGTAATGATGTTGGGTTTGAAAGCATAGATGAATTAGCTTATTCTTCTTCAATGAATGAAGTTCAAATTAATTCAATAATATCACAAAGTCAATATGGTTATCCCAATCTAAATACAAATTTTAATGAATTTGAAAATCACACATTCTTTGGTTCTGCTAAAAAGAAATTACAAAATTTTAAAACAAAAGTAGATACAATACAAACTCATTATTCTGAATTATCAGAATCATTGTCAGTTTCATGTTCAATCAATGGTGACTCAAGATTTATAATTCAAAAAAGAAAAAATATATTTAATAAAATATATGAAGAATTTAAAACATTTACACCTTATGAAAACTTTTTATATTTCGATGGACAGAGTGAATCAACCGCCTCTGCTCCTAGTTTAAGAAATTATGCTAATACAATACCAGTTGCATTATCAGAAAATAGAGGTGATGTATTAAGTCAAACCGATGGATTCAATACTGTTTACAAATATTCATCTGTAAATTTAAAAGGTACTGGTAGTCATCAAGTTCGTAATAATTTGTTTGGAGGATTATATCAAGGACAAAATAAACCATTTTTTAATTACAGTGGTTCAATTTATTTATCATTTTTACTACAAGGTGATAGTGGTAGTTCGTTAATTTGGAAAAATTCTCAACAAGAACACAATCCACCATATCCTGATGATAGTTTATTCCAAAACAATATTTTAAATCCAGATATGACATCTAGTAAATATCAAAGATATATTTTTGAAGCGTCTCAATCATACTTTATACCAAGAACTGTAATTAATGATATGGCTGATTTAAGTTTGAATGATGGTGATTTTGATGCAGGTTCAACAAAAGTACAATTTTTAAGTGGTAGTGTTAAAACAGGCTCTTACCTAATAAAAGATTCAACGAATTTATATCCAATGACTGTTGTAACACAAAGTGGTGCACCATTCATAGGTTCTGTAATGCCAGGTGGTGAATTGTTTAATATATTTTATGAAAACAATTTATCATCAAGTTTAATTGGTTATTATGATTATCAAGGTGTAACGATTGATGATGGTGATTTTGAAGTGTTTGATAGAAGTGGAAACAATAATACCTTACAATTTAAAGGTGATGGTGGTCAGTCTTTTACTTCAGCTTCAATTTCAGAAGGTGTAGCGGGTGGTGATGGATTCTCACTAACCTTTAGTGGTAGTTCAGAAGGTACAGTAGGTGCACTACACTTATCAACAGAAGGTGTATCTGTACCTATTGAAAATAACCCAATCGTATTCACAACAGGTTCAGGTGAGGATTTAGGTTTTGATGGTTTTACTATGACGACTTTTTTCCAAACTACTTCTTCTAAAACAAACACAACTATAATGGCTATGGACATTAAATCATCGGGTAGTTGTGTTGTAGCTGGTGTAATTACACAATCAAATCAAACTGATAAAAGTGAATTTATAAATGTTGATGGTTTTTATATCTCAAGATTATCAGACACTTTGTCTGGTGAAATAACAAATCAAGGACATGTTATTGTAGCTCAAAATGATAGTGATAATGGTATAAAAACAGCAGCTACTGATATTAGAGATGGTAATTTTCACCATATAGCGATGACTTATGATAACACCACTGGTACAGCTTCTATGTATTTTGATGGGGTGTTGAAAAAAGAGGGACACGCTGTAAACCTTATGACAGGTAGTAATCAAATCAATAGATTAATTGTTGGTTCTGGTCCTGGTTCAGCACAAGGTTATGCTGATGGTGTGTTTGATGAAACAAGATTTTATACAAGAGTGTTAAACGCAAATGAAATAAATCAATTGTTTTTACATCCTGATGGAGTTACAGGAGCAAAACTTACTGATGTAAAAGTAACATTAGATAATCCTACTGATGTTTATCCTTTTGACAATATTTTTAGAACTGATTCAAACAAATTTACAGATTGGTATAATAATGCTTTAACACAAGCGGAAACATTTGATACGAACAATATACATTCATTAGAAAATAATTTACCTCTTTATATGAAAGAAAGTTCTGATTACAATGAAATGAAAGACTTTCTTGGACTACAAGGTGAACAATATGATTTAATTAGAAATCACATTGATTCAATGGGAACACTTCACGATAGAGGTTATAAAGAAACTAATTCACCACCAAATAATATTCTACCAATGTTATTATCAAATATGGGATGGCAAACTATAAATCCATTTGAGGGTGATTTAACAGAAACTTTAGGTGATTATTTAACTGGTATTACTTCAATTGATGATATTAAAAACAACACTTGGAGAAAAA
>CEOA01049159.1_pt1 | contig 11806 bp, 8 predicted proteins | sample 530251 | NCBI WGS metagenome assembly CEOA01 (sample SAMEA2619838, study PRJEB7988) | marine metagenome | biome: marine biome (ENVO:00000447); feature: surface water layer (ENVO:00002042); material: "saline water (ENVO:00002010), including plankton (ENVO:xxxxxxxx)" | depth 5 m
TAAAGAAGAAACTAGGAAGGTAAGCAATGTTATAGCTGAAGCTACTGTATCGGCTAACGGTAACCTTTACTGCAAAGTTAAGTTCATGACTTATGACAGTTATTATCCTTACAGTTTGCCATTGATGATTGGCATGCCTGGTAAAGCTGGGCTTGCTGCTCACAGAAAGTGGAGCACACTAACTAGAGAAAAAGGTTATGAGCCCGATACAGTTGATGAAGCTGTCATGCTAATTAATAGTGGGGTATTTGATAGTATCCGTGAAATAGTAGTCAGAAAAGAGGGGAAGTACTGGAATGTTGTCAACGCAAATTTTTGAACAGATCGATGAAAAGATTGTTGAGCTCGAGACTCGATATCGCAATCACCTGGGCATGAGCGGCATAGGCGATGACGATGAGAGAAAGCTTTGGCTAGGGTTCAGACACTGCCTTAATTCTAGTTTTGAGGGGCGCATGCTTAGATTATTTAATCTAGGAAACCGCATCGAGGACCAGGTTGTAGATGACATCAGAAGAACTGGGATCATTGCGGTCGCTAGTGAAGACGAGAATGGTAAACAATTTAGCGCGTCACTTCTTGGTGGACACTTTGCTGGATCATGCGATGGAATACTTAAAGGTGTATTACCAGAGCCCGATGAAGAGACTATTGTTCTGTTAGAAGTAAAAAGTGCCAACGATAAGCGTTTTAGAGAACTCCAAAAAGAGAGAGATTACGGAAGTTGGAGTGAAACTTATCGTTGGCAAATCCATTGCTACATGGGTGCGATGAGTTTAACACATGCTTTGGTCGTTGTGGTAAATAAAAACAACAGTGAGATCTACTCTGAGATCATCGAGTTTGATCCGAGCATTTGGGAGAAGGCCCAAGAAAAAGCCAGGAAGATAATATGCAGCGACTCCCCTCCTCCGCCCTCGAGGTCTGAAAGTGACTGGCGTATTAAGAACGAAAGCACTGTGTATCAGGACGTTTATTTCAAAAGACGCCTACCACAATCGGTTAACTGTCGCAATTGTAGAAATTCAAAGCCTGTTGTAGAAAGTAATGGAGCCACTTGGTTCTGCTCCAGAAGAAACAAGGCACTAACTTTTGAAGAGCAGAGAAGTGCATGCGATGACCATTTGTGGATACCTGCATTGGTTAATGCTGATTACTTACCCGATGAAAGCACTGAGGATGAAGTTGCTTATCGAGTTGGTATCATGAAGATCTTTAATGTGATCTCGAGCAAGCGAGGAGAACATCGTTACACCAGTTGTGAAATGCGTGAACTATCCAAGACTGGTTTTGATTTAGAGATGATAGAGAGTATGGAGCCTATTAGAAATGAATTTGATGGAACTTATGTTGAGGTGAAAGATGAGGGAACCGTTCCGTTTTAAGCTGTCTTCTCTTGGACTACGTCTGCTCTTGGGTTTTTTACTATTACTATTACCGTTCCAGGGTACAGGGCTTCAACTAGTTTTTTCTTTAACTTAAACACTTGAGTGAGCACACCCTTGGTATCCTCTACCACTGTCTCGCCATTTACTTTGTATCTAAAGTCAGCAATGTATTTACATATGTGTTTGCCTTCAACTTCACACTTGTAAGGGATCTGTACTTCTAGATCAGTAATGTGGCCACTGTTCTCTAATGCTTTGAGAATCTTGTATCGAGCGCCTTCTAGTTTGGAATCAAATACAATGCCATCGTACTCAACCTTGATCGCTTTGTATTTTGACTTTCTTCGGAGGGTCACCGCACACCCATCAGTTTATCTATCTCAACTTGTCTTAATACATCATCGGACTGTCGATTAAATAAAGATGATCGAGTCGGAAGTTTGATTGGTTCTGGCGGCTCAAACAAACTGGTGTCTGGTTGTGCTGAAATTGCTGGTAATCTATTCGGCGTAATGTCTGGCAAAGGCCTTCCAAAAACTTTAGTCGCTTCTGTCTGTATCATTGACATGTCAATCGGGTTTGCAGCTTTAGTTGCAGTCTCTTGCTGTGCCTGGACAATCGTTTCTTTTGATGGGAAGAAAGGCACAAACTGACCCCTCATAACCTTTTCATACTTGGGCGTCTTAGCTCGCTTTAATGGTTTTGCTATCTCTGAATCGGTCATACCAAGTGCTCTTGCATCTTCAATTGCTATTGATAAATCTCTCAACGCTTTGAATCGCTGCTCATTGCTCAAGACGTAGGCTTTGGTTATATCCTCTGCACTTTTGGGGCTACGACTTCGAGCAACTGAATTAAATATTCTAGCTGCTTGCCTAACATTATCTGATGCTTCAACACCTCGATAATACAATGTGTTTTCTAACTGAGGTTTTAATATCTTTACACCACTCAAGGACTCAGCAAACGTACCTGCTGTGTTTAACCTTTCTCCTTTTCGATTCCTCATGGTGGCTGGATCCATTCCAAACGCCAGTCCAACTGATTTAGGGAAGTCTTTAAAGTTGAAGTCAATGTATTCAACTAAAGGAATACCAGTACCAGACAAAACTGTATCAGTACTAGCAGCGAACTCTCCAGGAGATATTCCGGGTGTTAAGGCCTCAGCAATGTGAGCAAATCTCTTGGCAAACTTTAGATTGAATGGATCTGCTTCGTTAACAATGGGACGATCGAACTGAGTTCTGTTCCTGACAATATCTAAAGTCTTTTCAGCAACCATGGCCTCGCCAAAGAACGGAGTGAAGAACTCTCCAGTAGATTCGGTGAGTGCGTTAAGAGTTATTTCTCCGAGCTCTTGCTCAGAAGTTATACCATTATTGACCGCATTCCAAAGACCACTGATTGGTCTCTTCAAATAGTCGTATGGGTTTGTGTATGAGAAGTTATAAAGCTCAGTTATGTTTCCGTCTTTATCTGATCCAACAGGGATCAATACACTATTCCTATCCCAAGGTGCAGCGAATGATCTCTTGTAGGCATTAACTTGTTCATTGTCTACACCAGTCAATGCGAGCCCCGCAGCATAAAGTCCTGTATTAAGACCGCCGGTAACAGCACTAAGACCAACAAGCCTTCTCATCCCAACCGATCGAACCGCTGCTGACTCACTAGCAAGCTCTTTAACTGATCGACCCAAGATATTAGATCCAGTACGCAAGATTTCAGCAGGGAACGCGATAAAGTTTCCGACTACAGGAATGCGCCTGATGTTTTGAATAAGTAATGGTACTCGAGAATAGTTGGGGACCGTGTCCTTGACAATTGCTACAGCTTCTCGCTTGAGAAAAAGATCTCTAGCCTCATCACTAAGTTGTCGCACATCTACATCCAGACCAAACTCAGTGATGTTTCTTACATCAGTGGCTGGAATCTTTGCGTTAGGATCTGCTTTTAATATTCCTTCTAACCTACCCTTTTCCATTTTGTAGCTATAGATCTTCCAGATATCATCAGATCCTTGGTAAAGCTTGTTGGCGAATGTGCTTTTTCTACTCGATGCAACGTCAATTATTTTACGGTTAAATATTTTTGCATCGCCAAGGTAAGAGCTGCCGGCATCCTTAATAAGATCTTCCCACTCTCCTTTCCTAGCGCCGCTGTCTACTAGTCCTAACTCTATGTATTCATCAAACTCTTTATCTAAACCAGCCTTGTTTAAGCCACTGCTGGGACCAGTTAGGTTTGCTTTTTCAGCTAATCGATATTTATCAAAGGTGTTGTTAAACACCAGTCGGGCAGAGTCCACAAGGTCTTGGCCTCTTCCAAAATTACCATTGGCTAATGCAAAGAAAGAAGCTGTTGTTGCGTTTCTTATTTGAGTAATCGGGCTATAAACTGTCTTAGCCATCTGAGATATACCCTTCACACCTAATAGAGTAGCGTAGAATTTATTTTGCGATAGGCTATCAAAGATTCCGGGTATGTCTTGAAAAGCTCTTACATGCTCTTCTCTTGCCCACTTGCCGTTTAATTCTCCAAACTTTAATCGATCGCCTTTTGAGTCACTTCCTATCTGAGCCCAGTTAGCCAGGTCATCACCAATCTCATCTGCTTCTTTTAGGAACTTGGCATTAGCTGGGAGTGCATTATTAAAATCATTGATGCGTTGAAAGTACCTGCCCTTGGTGATGATTTTTGACTGACCTTCTATGGTCTCTTGAACTTTAGTAAGCAGTCCTTCTTTTCTTTCTTGGAGTGGCCGATTGGTTGTGTAATAAGTTCCATCAGCTTTTTTGGCTCTTACTACTGCATCACCTGTATATTCACCAAGAAACTCTCGAATAGCGGGAAGGTTATCTAGCTTTCTTCCTTTGAGCGGTCCTTGAGCAGCAGCATAGAGAACGTCCTCATCAAACTGCATTCGAGTTTCCATCTTGCTTGCCCCGAAGTTTTTACGAGAAAGCATGTTTCTGAGAATGGTGTTTATCTCTGCATTTAACTCTGCTCCAGGAGTCCTCCCCTCATTGAGCAGCAATGTTTTTAATTCATCTTTAGCTGCCTGAGTTTTTTCTGCGCTTGGAACATAGTCAGGATCTCTTAACGATCGATAAGCTCGAGTGCCGTAATACTCCATCTGAGCATTAATGGTCTCTCTTAAATTTTGATAGAACTCATCATCACCTAATAGTTTTAATTTTGTTTGGTCTGTCAGCATGAGCGATTGTTCTTTGATCTGCTTTTTAATATCGGTTGCAGCCTCGAACAAACTAACACGCTTGGTGTCTGTTCCTTTATATAAAGAACCAATCTTTTCATCTAGCTCTTTGAGAGCATTCAATCCGTTCTCTCTAACAGCATCAGACTTACTAAAAAGACTATTGTTTAATGCCGTAATAGCTTCTTCTTCTAATGTATTATTTGTTGCTCCTGACCTAGCTAGAATTTTAAAACCTCGATCCACTTGATCAAAACTTTTAGCCAGTCGATTGTCTACTAAATTAGCCTCGTAAAGTTGAGAGGCTTTAGCTTCTGCTACCGCCCTAGAAGGAAGCTCGCCCTGAAAAGTCATGTATTTGTTCCATAACTTTCTTATCTTTCCGGGCTCAACTAAGTCATCTGCTGTCTTTACTCCACCCAATGGCGAGTTCATCTCTCTCAATCCTTTAAGCACATTAGATTGAGCAATGTTTTTAGCTAAATCAGTTCTGGCTAAAGCAGTCATTCCAGCTCCACCTGCTGCTCCAGCCGCTCTTAACATAGGAGGCAGGCCCAATATTAAAGCAGCGCCTTCCCCAGCCACCTTTAATCGATTGCCTAGTTCAGCAGATACTCTTTCCATACCTTCTAAATCTTCAGTGTCGGTTGGTTTTAAAGGGGATATATCAAAGAAAGTGCTCGCCATCGATTCAATGTCATGAGTAGCTACAGCGAAGTCAGCGGCTGTTACCGCTGCTGCTTGACCTGCAAAACCAAGACCTCGAGCTTTAGCCATTTTTGCAGCAACGCTACCTGGAAGAGCAAACTGAGCAAGCATCTCTGAAAACTTACCCATGCCAGTATTAATTTCTGGTGTTATTTTATCGTAGAATTTTCTAGTTCTATCGACTATTCCTGGATCACCAAGCATTGCCTCAAGAGGAGTGGCGGCTAAAGTAGCGAGTCCTTCTGTGGTTTTTACTAAACCAGCGGCTGGTCCTTTAAACAAAAACTCACCAAGAGAATCTAACCCAGTGGTTTCTGCTCCTTTTTTACCCCCACTTAAAGCTCTTTTATTAAGGCTATTAAGAAATTCTTCAGGATCTTGATCGCCAATATCAACAACACGACCTGAAGCTAAGGTAACCTGCATTGGTTAGATTAATCCTTTTTTCTCAAGCTGACTTGCGCTTTGTACTATTAAATCATATTGACTTATTTTTTCAGAGTCATCGTCTTCTGGATCAATAGCTATTGTCTCTTCAAAAGGATTAATTCCAGGATTGTTTTCATAAAATAAAGACAACTGGTTTTTAACAAAGTCAGACTTACTTCTTCCCAAAGCCATCTTAATTAATTCTTGTTCTGACATTTCAGGATACGCTTCAGCAAGAGTTTCTTTGGTAAGATCGAATTCGCTCTTACGAGCCTCAATGGCATCCATCTCTCCATAGTAAGCATTAACCGCTTCATTTAAACTATTGAATGGAACATAACCTGCTCGAGGGGTAGTCATTGCTCTAAAAGCTGCGAGCATTGCTCTTCGATAGGTAGGATCCTCCTTGATCCTTTCCATCGAGTTAACGATCGTGTCACGGAACTCTCCTGGCAATTCGCCAAGATTGCTAAAGATTTCTCTCCACTGTCTAGGCTCATCAACCTGTTCAGTAACAGTCATCTTTTCTTCTACAACTTCTTCTGCTGGCGCTTCTTCATCATCACCGGAAATAGCATCATAAAGGCTATAAGCTCCAAGTCCTAACATGCCGGCACCAAGAGCTCCCCCAGCGGTCCTCAATTTATTTCTTCCCATTGCTGCTAGCATTCCTGGCTTTACTTCTGGCTCTACAGGAGGAAGAGGCTCTTCTTGTTTTGCTTTCTTAGCCTCTGCTTTCTTTGCTTTAGCCTCTGCCTTATCTTTTTCTTTCTTTAGTTTGGCTGCTGCTTCTCTTTGTTTCTTGGTCGCCTTGCTTGATATGCCTAGTGTTTCAGCAGTTAGCTTAGGCATAGTTTTGGTTTGAGCATCACCAGTTAAGCCTTTAAGAACAGCCTTGAATCGATCAGAGTTTTCTCCAAACTGGTCAGCAACTTTCTTTAACATAGCGCCAATCTCAGGGCCATACTTGGAGGTAAGTCGAGCAATACCACCCGCAGCAAAGTTTTGTGGAGTAGCTAGTCCACCATCAGCAGCAAGCCAGCGCTCATCGTCACCAAGCTCCCTTATGCTTCTTAATATTCTTTTGCCGGGGAACCATCCTGTTTTTCTGGATAGCCTGTCTTCATCTTCATCATCTTCATCATCAACTATTAAAGCTTGAATGCCTTCAGGTGATGGACGAGGAAGCATTTCTATAATGCCTTCAGTCTCCTCATCGTCATATCTCATGAATGGTTGTGTTAGCTCTGGTACATCTCCTCCGGGAGTAAAAGTTATATTCCCTTCTTCATCGATATCAATACCAAAATCACCATCTTCTGGTTTGTATGGGAGAGTTTGAATAATACCTTCTGGCAAATCTTTAATCTCTGGCAGACTAGAAATGCCGCCCTCATCTTCAGCAACAGCTTCAGGAATAATGGCATCGATTGCACTTTCACCAAGATCGCCAACAACTCTGCCGGTTTGGGATTGTACATAGCCAGCGCCTTTTCCAGTTCCTTTGCCTAATAATGTAGGAACTTTCTTTTGAACATCAGCTACTTTTTCTAAGGCTTTAGTAACTTTAGCGCCTTTGTACCCCATACGAGCAAGCCTTGCGGCTATAGCAGCGGGAGGAAATAACCACAAAGGAGCCATTGCAGCAGCAATTGCTACATCAGTCGGATCGTCAGGATCAGCAATTAAAAAATCAAACATATCTCTAGCTGTTATGCCTGATCCCTCTTCAGTTTTTTCTGTTGTAAAAAAATTGCTAGAAAACGGATTATATTCTTCAACCATATCAGAAAGAGAATCAAGAAAGCCGCCTTCATCCATGTTGATTGGAGCAACTCCAGCCATTATTCCACTACCCTCTCTCATTTGAGGGGTCTGAAACATAGGTCTATTCATATATTCATTCATATTTAATCTTTAAACATCGCCATAAGTTGACCAAGAGTTCCAAGAAATTTAGAGGCACTTGATGGATCTTGATAAAAGTCTGCGGTTCCTTGCTGTGTTCCATATCCCTGTCTTATGCTTGCGCCATATGGGGCTATACCACCAAGCAACTGCATGCCTCTTTGCATTCTCATCCATGGCTCATCAGCCATTTGAGTAGCAGCTCTGTATTGAGATTCAAATCCTCTATCTTGGATTCCTCTTCCTACCTGACCAAGACCTCCCATAGTTCCTATCTGAGAAGTTAGCATGTCAAATCCTTGTTGACCCAAGCCGGCAATGCCAGTAGCCCCAGCACGTTGTGCACCAGTTCCCATTTGATAAGCGTTTAATGCTTGACCAAATGCATCTGAAGAGAGTCCTCCCATTCCAGATGCCGCTTGTTGCCTTCTTCTCATTGCGTCTTCAAAAGCAGACTGTCTTAGTTGTTGGCCTTGGCGACCATAAGAACCTATTCCTTGAGCAGCTCTAGCCATGGCATCGCGCTGTCTTCCAAACTCTCCCATAGCAGCCTGTTGAGCTTGCTGGTATCCCCTAGATCTAATACCTCCTACAGCCTCCATTAAACCTCTGTTAAGAGCTGTATCCGCTTCACTTTGTTGTAACCTGCCGCGAGAACCACCAAAAGCACCTTGGGCAACTTCAGAAGCTCTTCGGCCAATATCTGATCTAGCGCCACTTTCCCTAATGTCTTTCATAGTTTGCTGAACTACAGCATCTTCATATGGGTCCATGTACTTTTTAGTAGATCTTGGATCAAATCCAGCAGCACTTTTTTGATACATTCTTCTTATAGAAGGATCATCAAAACCACCACCAAATTTTCTATAACTTGTCTGGAAAAGATTTCGAGCTCCTTGATCCATGTATGGACGCGCTTCATTAGGATTAAATTGTCTTGATCCTTGACGATACATTCGTTGCGCTTCATTAAGCTGGCCACTAAATCCGCCTAATCCACCCGCTAAATTACGAGCTTGTATCTCCATGGGAGAAAGACCAGCAATTTGCTGCATGGGTATTGGTATTGGTCTAGACATCATGCCAGCTTGAGTAGGCGTTCCAAAATAAGCACTACCCAAATTACGAGCCATGGCTTCTATCCATGGGGCTCGTGTTGCCATGTCATAAGAAGGCAATGGTACAGAAGCACCCGTTGTGTCTACTTTAACTGTATCACTTTCAAAAACTGTCATTACACAACTCCTGCGGCTTTCATGCCTTTTCTTTGAAGTTTGTACATTTCTCTTGCACCCAATCTGCGTTGCTCTGCTCTGTCATTTGCTGATGCGCCAGCCATACGACCAATACCTCTTAAAGCCGCAGCATTTGTTACAAATTCACCATCACTTAACATTGCAGGTATATCATCTGATTTTTCAGTACCTGGCCCAGAAATTTGTCCGTTCTTTCTAGGGAAGTTTTCAACTAAATCACCCTTAGCAAATGCAGCTAATCCGCCTTCAGCCATTGATCCTATTCTGGGGATTGAGCTAACTGAATTGTCTCCAGTTGGGAATGGGCCAAGTATTACTGCTTGAGTTTTTTTATCAATTAAATATGAATTGCCTTGACCGTCATCCATCTGAACAAATGGAACATCTCTTGCTACAGCTTGTTCTATTTCTCTTTGAAATTTCTTTGGATCAAAACCCATAGAATCAATTAAATATTCTGCATAATCAGGAGATCCTGGAAGCGGTGCTTCTCCAGCAAATGGATTGCGCCCTCCAAATCCTTTGCCAGCTCTTGGTAGCATTCGACCTCTTATTCCACTTGTTCCACGCCTACCCCATTCAGCAGCAGAAGCTCCTCCAAACTTTCTATCTAGATGAGGAGTAGAAACTTTCCAAGCAGAATCAGGAGCTCCTCTTGAGCCATATCTATAGCCACCAATACCTAGACCTTCAGCTTTTTGATTATATTCAATTGCACGATCCATCTGTTCAGCTCTGTCAGCTAGCATATCTCGGTATTGAGCATCTCTTATTCGTTTAGGAACGACATCTATATCAATGTTTTCAAGTAATTCATCAGCATCTACAGATGACTGATCAGTTGTTTTTTGGTTTTTATCTTTTTGCCTATTTATTGCTTGTTCTAAAAAAAGAGCTCTTTTTAAAATACCAGAAGGATCACTAAGATCTGATAGTTCAGGGTCAACCCCAGTAAAAAACGGGTCATTCATAATGTCAGGCGGCTGTTGATAACCGCCAGCATATCCACCCATATCTGTTTTAGTGTCGCTCATTTCAGGATAAATAGGAGAATAGTCGTCAGGCGCAGAAGTTTTTTGTTTTTTAACTAAATTACGAAGAGCAGAAATACCCCTTTCTCCTAAACGAACTAATCCGCTAATTATGGGTAAATCTGAAATATCGCTAGGGTCAACTTTTGTTAATGCTTTAATGCCAGCATCAGTACTTCCATACTTTTTTCTAAGCTTGGCAAGTTCTTCTCTAGCCTTATTTCCTATATTACCCCAATCAATAGGTTCTCCTTCTTTAAAGTCATAATCTAAAGCGCCTTCTCCATAAAGAACGTAGGGAGAATAAAAATCTGCTGGATCTGATCCTCCTTGGGTTGGAGAAATACGAGTATCTACAGTAGTTTCTGGTAGGTTGATTACATCCAACTCAAAGTCTTCAGCATCAGGAGTGGAAGGATATCTATATACAGGAAGCGTGGAAATGCCACCATCTCCAGTACCACCACCTGTACCTCCACCTGTACCTCCAATAGGCGCACCAGTAGTCGTTAAATAGTTGGCATAGGGTTGACCAGCTAGGAGCTGGTAATCTAAATTGTAATCAACATCAGGCCCATAAATAGGATCAATTCCTGATGCCATATATATTCTTTCGAGGTCACTAACCCCCGGCTGAAACTTGCCTAAAGCCTCTAAAACCTTGGCTTCCGTGACTCTTCTTACTGGATCATCTTCTACTGCATCTGTCATTACAGTCCCAGCCCAACAAAAATAAAATCATCTAATAGCATATCATTATTTCTCCTCTGTAGTCTCATTGGATTTCTTGTAATAATCCACTATTGACAAGACTTGTCGCAGGTATCTTTTGATGTCTGCCATGTTATTACTAAGGTTCTCATACCCCTTTGTGGTAAGGCTGTAGTACACATTCATAGGCGCATTACCCTCACCCAAATCATTTAAATACTCTTCCATAGTGGCTGGCGTTAACACCTTCCACTCTACTGGTAATGCATTGATAGCAGCAGGCAAAGGAGGGTGATACATGGGTGCTTCTTTAACTACAGTCACCACCTCCACAGGCTTTACTTCGGGGATGTCTCGTTTACCACCCCCAAGCATTGAACATCCACTAAATAGAACTAACAGTCCTATTAGGATTAGTGATTTGTTCAAGTTCTTCTCCTACTTTTGCAGTACCTTTATTAATGATTTTCTCTATTAACCCAGGCTTTTTCATAGATATTACATTTAAGTTGTGTTTCGACCACTTTTTTCTAATATCAATGACCTCTTCTTGAGCCTCTTGGCTTTCTTTAGTTAATCGCTCAACCTGAGCAACCATAAGTTTTTGATTCTCGATGGTTTCTTTTAGGTTGTCATTTTGCTTTTGAATGGTGCTTTCAAGAGTCTTTTGATTCTGAATGGATTGTTCTAACCTTATTTGAAACGACTCCAGTTCAGCTTGTGACTTATCGTAATACAGCTTAAATGCTCCTGATAAAGCAACCAAAGCGATCCCTAATCCTATGCTTAGTTTAAATCCCATGTCGTTAAGCAACCGTCCCTTTCTTCCATTTCTTCGAGGGTGACTTGGTTTTGCTTGGACTCCATTTAACTTTATCTGCCCAGTATGCTGCTGACAGTTTACCTTTGGCTATGTTTTTAGCATGGCGAGATTTAAATGCTTTTCGCTGGCCAACTGTTTGATTTGTCTTTACACCTTGCTCTCCAAACCGAATGGTCTTTATTTTATCGCCTTGTTTAGCTACAACAATATGAGATTTGGTAGGGTGCTTTGGAGTTCGTCTGGGCTGATTAAATCCACTAACGCCAGCTCTAGCTAGTCTTGGATCTTTTTTTGAATCTGGATCTGAGGCTGTTCTTCTTCTCATTATGCGGTCC
>CEOA01058505.1_pt1 | contig 11798 bp, 42 predicted proteins | sample 530251 | NCBI WGS metagenome assembly CEOA01 (sample SAMEA2619838, study PRJEB7988) | marine metagenome | biome: marine biome (ENVO:00000447); feature: surface water layer (ENVO:00002042); material: "saline water (ENVO:00002010), including plankton (ENVO:xxxxxxxx)" | depth 5 m
CGTTAGATTGAACCGACTCATGAGTATGCCAGCGCTGGGTGGTGTGTCATCTGTTGCTAAAACATGGATCAGATCCCCGGCTTTTAATTTTATATCCTCACCTTTTCCCATGAAGATAAATAGAACAAGTTTTCAGTACGCCCTATATGGATCTTCAAAAGTATAAAATTCGAAGCCGTCCACTTCGTCTTGAAGTTTCTCAAACACCTTTAGAGTACGCTCACAGTCTGCCAATGCAGTGTGTGCTTCGCCGGTCCATTGAACCTTAAAGTGTTCGCATAAATAATCCATACGGGTTTTCTGAAGTACGCCAGCCCACTTTAACTCATCTGCCATTGACTTTGTGTCAACGTAGGGTGGGTATTTAATTTCTTTTAACTTATTTCTTTCACACATTTCATGGATAAAGTTTAAATCGAATATCAGGTTCTGCCCAATAAGAAAGTCTGACTCTGTAATTGCTTTTTGAATTGTGGGGTATGCTTCTTGAAATGGAATCGCCTCTGCCCACTTCTCTTCTGCGTATCCGTTGATCTCCAATGCCTTGGGAGAAGCCAAGTGAATGGCTTCTGGTTTGATTTTCTGATCGTACTTGCGAAGCACATATTCATTTCCATCGGCATCCACAATATAACTAATAAAAGCAATCTCAATAATCTCATGCTTTTTTCGATTAAGCCCTGTTGTTTCAGTATCGATAACCGTAAATATCATAATATACAGCCCCGCCGATGAAAGAGCGAGGCGTTCTCCTTTTAATTTTTATTCGTCAGCAGCCCAGTTGATATAGGACATAAGACATTGTGTCATTTGCGCGTCATACTTGGCGTCATCAACATACAAGCCCAGCCGAGCGGCTAGCCGCCGCCCACGCTTCCATGCTTCAATCTCCTCTGCAACCAGAGACACCCGATAAGCGGCAGAACGCTGGACGCGACCGTCGGTGGTCTGAGCGTACATTGGATGCTCTTGACTAAACTTTTCTGAGGTTCGATCAACCAGCAAGTGACCACACTCATGAAGCAAGGTGTAGAATCTTGACTGTGCATGCTTGCGTGAGTTAAGATAAATCCTCTTCTTCTGGTAGATAATCGCGTCCTCAAGGTCGGTATACTCAATGACGGCGAACCCCTTTGTGGCGACCCAATCTTTAACCGCGTCGATTTGGTCTACCCAGTCCGCATTATCAAGAGGGCAAGTCAAGGCTTCTCCTTTGTTAGAGGCAACAACTCTTCCTACATTCATAATATAACATGCATACATCAGCGCGTCAACTGGTGTAATGTCAAAATTAATTTCGCCGGACAATTTTTGACCTACGACTTCAGTTTATTTTTTTGTTCAGGCGGGTAAACCATTTCCAAAGATTGCATGATCTTATCATAGGCTCCTTGATGAACCTTGATAGCGTCTTCGGTTGATGCGCTTCCGTGCATCCCTTGCCATATGTCTAACACTTCTTTACCGACTTTGGCTTCTTCAATTCTAAGAATAATTTCTTTTGCCGTCATTTTTCTTCTCCTTAAAAAAAGGCTTAGGGAGGATCGCTCTCCTCGCTTGCGATCTTGCCAGTCATCCGTTAATTTTTAATCTGGTGCCTTTCTCTCAATTCCTTTTGCGCTCGGTTATGGGTTCGTTGATGACGATGAACCCCGCATATACCATGTGGCTCCCTAAGCCTATCGATATACAGATCTTTCTAAAACTTGTATATCATTATTTAAGTCGCCTATCTCGTCTCTAAGTAAATCATTTTCATTTTCTAACGATTCAATTCTTTTAAGCAGCAAGTCAATCTTAAGTCGTAAAACTTTAACAGAGTTTGTCTTGCGATAGTCAATAGCCTCAATGCTTTCGGGATCCATCTTTTGCACCTACACTAACTGGTGAATCCCGCCATACGCGCAGACTTCAGATCTTGTTCGGATGGCATAAACTCTTTGTTGATATGCCGACACGAAGCGCATCGAAAAATTGGAATTGGAATAACTCCACCCGGCATCCGCTTTACAATAAACACGGTGTCGAATGTGTTTGCATTACACTTTTCACAGACCACATCTTGTGCCCCGCTCAAATCCATTTTTGGCATCCCGCCCATTTGATTGTTCATCTTTATCTCCTTGTGTAGAAAGTATATCTCTTATATTTGCGAGTGTTAAGAATTTTCTGAAACTACTCGCAACTCAGCCTCAAAAAATGTTTGTTTCTCTCCGTTGACAAAAACAAGATAGGCTACACCGTCACCTCTTTCAAGGTCCATATAGTAGTCCGAATCGCCGGGACTCGCAAACTCCACCTTGTCAAGCACAATGCCAACTGCGTTGTTGAAGTTCTCCGTCTTGTCTAAGTGGCTGGTAATCTTTACTGCGCTGCCTATAGGAATCATTCATCCCGCCTTTTAACCTCTTCGCTGAGAAGTTTGCCGCACTCTGGGCATTCGGCAGGTAGCCTGTTGACCATTCCCCACCTACAGTGTATGCATAGCCATCGATGATCACTCTTTCCACTATTGAGGGTTACTACTTCCACCGGGTCAATATTTTCTTTACTCATATCTCTCGCTTTGCTAATAATTTCAAGGTTCTTGTCGCGGAGGTCACCCAAGCACCATTCGGCATTTTTGGGATTGTATATCACCACACAGTTTGAATCTTTTTGAGATACCTCAATCACTATTCCATATTCATAGATTGGGTCATAAGGGTACACCATGCCAACATCGTCGGCTGCAAAAGATTCATAATCTACAATCCATCTTACCAGATCACCACGCTTTATAGGGTCGCTCACATGTTTAAATATAAGCAGTACTAAGTAGTCGCAACCTTTTTTATAATCTCAGAATCATAGACCCAAGTTTTATCACCCGGCTTTTTAAATGGGATCGACCATCGCTTTCTCAGTACATCAATCTCAGATTGATAAACCATTTCGGCACGCCAGCCTTTGTATCCGTCCCAAGAGCCGGTTGACTCTTGTATTCTCCGCTCAAGCAATCTGACGTGAAATTTAGGAATAGCCTTTCCAGTCATGCTTCTGATGAGAACTACATCGCCTTCTTTATATGTCACTAGAATGGACTCCCGTCGTTTACACGACCGTTGATAATAAAACCTGTCCCTTGTTCAATTGCATCCACCAATCGCACTGAGGAAACAGGGAGCAATGTTGTGAGGATGGTGCTCTCGTACCACAATTTAAAATCTTCGAATGGAATCAGATAATCTAGATCGCCGGCGGTGGTATACAACACTACGTTACCCAGCCAGTTTCTGGAACTGCTGAGTGTACGACTAGAGGCGAGATAGACAATTCTATCTCGCCACTCAAACAGGCTTTGCTGACGGCTCATCACCGTGCTCGGAGAGGAGGAACACCGGGAGGTAGTTCGCCATCAACCAAGCCACCGTGCTTTGCGATGACCAGTGCAACAGTTTGTGATGGCACCCATCCGTAGACGGTTTCTGTTGGTCTACCGGGTTCTTCTGCGAATTCAATCAACAACTCTTCTGTTGCGCTTGGAAAGCCAACCTCTACTGCTGTATATTTTTCTGCGCCGTCCCTGCGAGGAGAGCAGTAGTTTGTAGAACTTGCTTGCACGCTCATGCTAAAGCCGTCAGCGCACACTGCTCGTTTATAAGTTTTACGATCAAACATACTTGTTCATTCCCTTGTTTTGTTGGTTAAAAATCTCGTCTGCAAATTGCTTTGCATCCTTCAGTCCAGAAGAGCGCTCGCCAGATTCAACCATTCGGGCATACCGGCGAAGGAGTTTAATAAATTCAATCTTTCCAAATTTTACCGTATACATCCGGCGTGACTGCTTATCTAGATACTCACCAACAAGATGATCCATAATCTTGCGAGCATCGTTCATGCCGCGCTCATCTTCAGTATCGAAACAGATAACAGTTTTCATTTATCCCCTCGGGCTCAAAAGAGCAAGTTGATCTTCGGTATACCATCGCTCTTTACACTCATCGCCGGCGAGACGGTAGACAGTCCGCATGCGAAAAATACCAGTCTCTGTCGCGCCCCAATCGCCATGCTGCGGGACAATCTCATCCCGCTTATTGACAATAACTCGTTTTGTGCCTGTGCCCCAAATGGCAACAATGTCTCCGACGTTCATTTCACTTATCCCCTGCTGATAATCCGAACATTTGCATCCCGAAAGATTTCTCTTTGACCACTGATGCACAGGTATCGTCTGACGCCGCCAATGAAAGGAGAACGCTCAATCCTATAGACAACGCCTGTTATATCTGTCTTCCACCCACTGGGCGAGTAGACTTGAACCAAGTCACCCACCTCTGCCCATGAGCCATGATTGTTTTGGTCGCTACGGTTCACGCCGCACTAACCAACTCAAGGTCACGCTGTGGGAAGCCATAGTTATAACGCGGAGGATATTCCTCACCCATCCAGTGAACCTTAACGTAACTCCCAGTATCCATCACAAGACCAGTCTTGCCGGCATAGCCATTACGCTGCGCTCGCTTGTTGTCCTTGCCTCGGACAAGAGCACCGACCGGAAACTTTGGTGCTGGGGGCTTCAAAGAGTGAAGCATCTGCGTGCAGTTGTCGCGGAAAGAACCAGCAAAGTAGTCCGTCATCAAATCAGAATGGTCATTGCTTCGACGGATATGCCAGTTGTGGGCATAGGCTTCGTCCTTCGGACCATAGTTACCTTCAGCATCCTCGCCGTAGGCTTGCTGCGTCAGGAAAGAGCCAACGTAGTTTTCGTAAGTGAAGTAATACTTCGCATGATATTTGGTATTCACACCATGCTCGTCCTTCGTAACTTTAACGCCGAGGTATTTCTCAATCTTTTTAATTGCTTTCGAAACTTCCACTTACTCACTCCTTGGGGCTCTCCCCATCAGTACATTCATATTATCGCATAGATTCTAACAGAAGTCAAGCGATAACCGGACAAAAAATGTCCGGCACCCAAATTAATATTGAACTCCGTATGGGGTAATCGGCAACACCGCATCAAAGATGCTTCCTCTTACATAGTTCAGCGCCGGAGCCTTCCAAGTCGCTGCCTTAAGGATGGCACCATCCTGCGCCCGAACAAAACAGTAAACGCTGGTCTGGTTGTCAACCTTCGCGATTTTAATATATTTTCGCCCGCCCATGATTCGAATAGTGGGGGGTTTTAGATTACTCAAGTTAGCGGCAAAATGTGCATCCACCAGTTCTTGAATCCGGTTAACAAAATTAGGCAGTTCTTCCTGCACCATCGCGGGACACCGGGTTTCATCAATAGCCATTCGGGGATCTTGGTTCATCACTAACTCCTTCTTACATATATAATATAGCATGTACACAATGCGCTGTCAAGCAAAAACCGGACAGAAAATGTCCGCTAGTAATTTTTTATTTTTGCCGCGCATGTATTGTACGCTTCCTCGCTATGATCATTGGCTTCAGTCATACAGTCCATGACACTCTCCAAGAACAGTGTGCGAGGGTGAACCCACATTGCCCACCAACCAGCAGCGAGACTAATGCACACAACAGAAAATAAAATCATATCTCTAATTTCGTTTTTCACTTACGATCTCCAACAGTCCTGTGGTCATCCAGTTCGTTCGACCATCAACATTAACTTTCACAGAGTTACCACTAACATCAAGCACAATACACAAGATAGTATCACGCTGATTACCTTTGGCTCGATAGAGTCTCACCAAGTCACCCACATTCATGCACCACCTCTAGTTCAATAACCGGAATAGTCATCTTCCGCTCCTGTCCAAAAAATACAACAGCATGCTCTTCAGGCTCCACAATATCCCAGTTGATCTGCCGCCCGAGTTCGTGAGTTCGCCAACACTTCTTTTGTAGAAAGTCTATTGCGACCCCAACACTGAGGGAACCTTTTCTAAGTCTAACTAAATCACCGACCTTCACCAACTACCTCCACTCCATCAGTGATCCGACCCATCGTGGTGGGTGTTCCGTTAACCGGCGGGTAAATCATTTGCGGATAATCGCTCCGTTCTCTACCTCCCGACACACAACGATCAACTTCAATAACATATCGCTGACAGCCTTCAAACTCGTTGAGCCCGATCACGACGCCCTCCATATAACATGAACGAGGTCCGTCAAGATCCCGCATATAATGAAAGTCAAAAGACCGAACACGATTGCCAATTTCAATTTCCATTTTTATCTCCATAGGGTGAACTGATTACTTGTAAATATGTGTCGTTGATAGTGTGTACATGAGATTTGCCGTGGGCAGTCCACAAGACGCGAAATCTTTGTTGCCCCGGTCGGTCCCAAGCAGGATCGTTTGGCAGAACTTCAAGCACAAGACCAGAGCCCTGCAATGTCCCAAACTTGTGTTTAACTAAGTTACCGACCAGCACTAACCACCTCAAGGTCACAAGGAGAGCATATCACATTTCGTGTATGGTCAAGCGGCTTCACAACCCACTCTAGTCCAAAGACAGAGGAATGGTGGTGTCTAACAATCACAGCCAACTTCTGACCGTAATGTTTTGTTTGAACTTTTACTAAATCACCGACTTGCATCAACCAACTCCAAACCATCTTGGGCGAGCACCATGATGTGACCCGCAATCAAAACTTCCCAACACTTCACAATACGGGCGAAGGGGCGAACAATAAGACCAACATCTCTGACCGACCCGCTGGGTCCGAAACCCTTGAGGACTACCAAGTCACCGACCTGCATTAATCACCTTCCACGACGGCTTCAAACTTATCAGCACGATCAAAGATTTGTGCCAACTGATTAACCACTCGACCGTCGATCACATTATCGACAGGAGTTTGGAACTGGACTTTAAACCCACCCCACTCAGCATTATACATAGTGTGTTCAACAACGATACCAACTCCACCCGTTCGCGGGTGTCGGACCAAGGTTCCTACGGTGATTGCTGGCTGGTTCATTACTAACTCCTTCCGCTCAGTACATATATAATGTAGCATAGGAGCGCAGCACTTGCAAGGTTTAAATGTAAAGAAAATGTCAAGAAAAATTAAATAGGGGTCATTCAGCATCTTCCTCACTATAGAACTCTGACACTAGCCCAATTCTACCGGGATGCTCCCAGTGTATTTTTCCATTGTTCCACAGCACCTTATAAACTCTATCTGTAAACTGCAAGTGCCACGTTGTCTGGTTTTTGATTTCCTCTACTTCTAAAATCAGCCCAACCTCATCTTCGTCCATGTGGGCGATGTTTTCTTTGTAAATAATCCTTACAACCAAGTCGCCTATTTTCACTTTGCTCTGCTTACAATCTTAAGATCTGTTCTATAGAAAAAATTAATCCACCGGTCCCGCCCATGTGTTGGTCCGTTGTTTCCAATCCATTGAACGTGGTATCGATTGTCGTATCGGCTTTTCTCAACCCTCTTAAGCAGCCCCACGACCTTTCCTTCGCGAACTTCCTTAGTCCATGTTTTGAGTGAAATCAATTTACAGCCCCGTGCTGAAAGTGTCACCAGATCTCCCGGTTTCATATTTTCTCCAAGTTATTTATTTTCCCAATCACCGTCGTCAAACAGCGCCTGTACTCTTTTATTTAGTTCTTCAATTTCTTGTCTGCGCTCTCTTGCTTTCTGCCAAGATTGGATCGTTACGCCGACAACCAAAACCGACACAAGCCCGAGCGAGAATAATCCAAATATAACCACGTCCAGTGTTACCATTTCATATCATCCCATACGCCCCACCAGACATATATCATCGCAGCGTTGGCGGCACAAACGAGCAACAGCCCGCCTACAATAACTTCAATGTTCATCGATCACCTCAAACACCACATGGTTTGGATCGCATACAATTTTAAAACCCTTCTCATCAATCAATATAACGTACCCGCGTTGAGCGTCAGTATACTTACCAACCAATACAAGCCCATCGGTCCATGTTGCCCTAACCTTGTCACCGATCTTCATTGATAGCCTCAAGCCTTTGCGCCTGCTCTTTTGTGTAGTGCCATTCACCATTTATATTGTCCCACCGGACCACAACATAATCTTTGCTTATCTTGACAACCTCGCCAAGCGCTTCGTCATACTTCCACATTGGAGCCATGCGGACTCGATCTTTAACTTTCATTTATTATCTCCACTTCATATTTCTTCACATCGATCATGCAGCGAATCCCCCGGCACAGTCCCACATATATGTAATCTATATCTGGATGCCAATCTCGCAAATCCTCTGAATACAGACTACCAGAAAACTTTTCAATCACCAGTGTTGGCGGTGACCAGTCATCGGGGGAACCAAACGCCATGCGGAACTTAACCAGATCTCCGATCTTCACTTGCCCGCCCAAAAAATATCAACATGACCGACGGGCACCTTAAGAACAACCATGCGCCAGCCTTGCCATATAGGCAGCAAGATCTTGCTACGGGTCTGCTCGTCAAGGTTTTGATCTGTGTCTTCCATTTCCAGAATAGCGCGAATAATATTGCCGCCGTCATCGGACCAGAAGTCAACGGTGAAGCGCCCCTCCCAGTGCATTGCAATATGCTTCATAAGGGAACGCTTCGCTTCCTCGCGGGGAGCCTTGTTCTTCTTGTTGAAATAGATATTAGCCATGTCACTTTAATTAGGGTTGAGTGTTGTCAATATTGCTGTTATTGCCGTTTTTCGAAAAAAATTATTTTGCGTTTAAAGCCCTCAAACGCTAATCATGCTTTACTCACAATTTCTAAAAGTGCAAAGTCGTTACCACGCATTAGTTGCATAGCATTGATTCCTTTAATTTTTGGTCCCATCCATCGGACATGGACAGTGTAAGGTTCTTCGTCAATTGCGATAATCATTCCCATTTGCTCCCAAGGCAAAACGCTTTCGCGAATTCGAACGAGGTCACCAACCTTATAGTCAAGAACAGCCATGCGTTATAAATAGTACAGCCGCCGATGCATGAATTGCAATTTAATTTTTTTATTCTTCAACTTCATCGCAATCAATATTGTCAGGACAGTCAGTATAAGAAACATCAAAGTGGTGCAATTGATCTCCGTCAATAAGACGCAGCCGCCCGAACACACTTACAATATACTTGTCTTCATCTTTGTTTGGCTGTTCCATGACCAACCCTACAAGTTGCTTCAAGAAAGGCTCGGGCATATCGCGTGGAATGTCGATCTTCACCATGTCACCAGTTTTAAAATTCATCAGACAATCACCGACAAAATAATAAGACCAAGAAACATTGCCAGTGGGGCAATCCAAAGCATATGCACATCACTCTTGCTCTCGGGGGTCATGCCCCGCAGCAATGCCTTCCAATACTCTTCCATCATGGTAACACCTCCGCAATCCTATCGCGAGCAAAAATAAAATACCCGCCAACATCAGGGTGCTTCAACTTGACACTTTGGTCTTGCACCTCAACAACAGTATACACCACATCGCCATACATTTGCAATGATTTTTCGTGTACCATCATTCGAATCTTATCGCCTACTTTTACTTTCATATGCCACTTCCAATTGGTCTTCGTACCACCACCCAGTCGGGGAGGACTCCGAAGACCACAGTATTTTAAAACTTGCCGGGACCGACCGGTCGTCCGTGTCGAGCACCAAACCAAGACATTCAATACCGCGTGCAATATCATACACACCATAAACCAGATCGCCAATTTTCATTTACGATATTCCGATTGTCTTTGTCGAAAAAAATTTTCTACCACACTTATGCTTATAGCCAGCAATAAGCCGCTACTCATCAGTATGCATCCGAGCCATGCAGTCTCAGATATAAATTCACTTAGTTCCACTTACTATCTCCATACTAGCGTAATGCACTTGATATGGATGCATGCGACCATTAATGACCACGATCCATTGACCCGGCACTTGCTCCCGAACCAGTAAGCCAAGTTTCCCTTTGTATTGAGGATAACTCGCGTCACATAGTTTGACGAGTTCACCCGGCTTCATGATCTCCACCACAGTCATGCTTTATCTTTTGTGCCTTACCACCTTTAAATTTAATCCACAACCCCCACATGATGGGTACCGCCAACCAGTGGAGGCAGAGTATCCAAGCGGCAGGTGCGCCGGCATAGAACGCGGGATGAACATGATTTCCAAGAAATATAAAAAGCAAAGGGAATAGCACATCCTCGATAATCTCCCAACCGATAATGATAACTACCAGCGCCACCCCATTTTCACGCATCGTCTTTTTAATGTTGCTCCACTTGAAGTGTTCCAACTTATGAGACAATCTATGCTTAAGCCATTTAATCATTTGAAGAACCTACAAGTTTGAGATAAGAAAAATGCTCGGTGGTTTGCTTTGTGTCAGCCCACAGTACTCTAAACCGATGCCCTGTCGAGAATCGCGATGGTCCAGATACATCTTCTAATACCAGACCGGGGTTCGCGTAATCTTTGCGATTCATCACCCAAGAGTTCGTGTGGAACATAACTAGATCACCGACATTTATTTCTTCTCTATCGGTCATCAAGACTTGCCTTTGTGATTTGCATTGCCGGCGTTATAGGCAACATGGCGCATCGGTCGATTGCCGATAGTTGTTTGCGAACCGGATAGGTGGCACGACTTGCCCTTGTGAAAGCCCGTGACGGCTTTCCAAGCCTTAGAGTAGGCTTCCCTATCCGCATCGCTTTCAAAGGCGACTATGGACATGCCAGCAGCCTTGCCATCGCCTCCTTGCAGTCCTAGATACTTTACGGCAGTCTCCGTGCCAAGTTCCTCCACGCAATCTGGGCATTCATTAATCTTGCCGCCGGCTTGACGCTTTGCCCACGAATCGGGGTCGAACGGATAATTGCAATGCACACACTCTCTCATACTTCACTCACCTTTGAAATAACTTTTAAATACTGGCAGTCATACCACTCTGGATCGCCCCAGCCAATCCACTGGACCAATGCCAACAAAGCACCGCCGGGGATGCTGTCGTCTTCTACTGGACCAGATAAAAGAATACCATGCGCTATCGGCGCATCTGACGTAAACTTGTCAACAACTAAATCTCCAACATTCATGTGTTGCACTTCCCCTTGTGTTTAACCTTTCGCGTATACCGTGACTTGTCTTTGTGCTTACCCGCGCCACTGCGGAAGTGGGCTGCGACCGCCAACCAGTTACGCGGTTTTGGTTTAGTGACTACTACTTTGTTTTTCATGATCCTGCGACCTTAAACTCTTTAGATTGCTCCCAACAACCAAAGCCGCCCATAATACCGGGAGCGATAGGAACGTCGGGCGCAGCCGGATCTTCCTCAACCAAAAGAACCCATGAACCATCGTCATCGTCCATAGTAGCCGCTACCTCAAATACCAACTCCGCGTCATCTGGATGCGGGCGAACGTACTGAACTAAATCTCCAACTGAAACAAACATACACTACCTCCTATGCACTAGCATTATCGCATTTCTGCAATCTGCTGTCAAGTGTTTTTTTTAAATCTGAAATTATTTTTTGGGGGATTTTTTCCCTCGCTTCTTTTTTACGATCATCCCAACTGGGCTGCTGTTCTCATCGTCCAACCAAATGATTACTTCTTTAGCGCTCTCCACCCGTTCGGTCTTATGGTGCCCGATTTCTTTCGCCGCTTTTTTTAATGCTGCACTCTCGGATGAATGACTGCCGATCAACTCGCCTTGAATATAGTGACCGTCGTATTTATAAACTTTCCACATGATTCCTCAAATCTCAAAAATTTCCCGCAGATCGAAAACTGCCTTAGCGCAGGATAGGGGGTCCAGTAGGGGGGTGGGACATAGATTCCGGTAGGGGGCT
>CEOA01037008.1_pt1 | contig 11768 bp, 19 predicted proteins | sample 530251 | NCBI WGS metagenome assembly CEOA01 (sample SAMEA2619838, study PRJEB7988) | marine metagenome | biome: marine biome (ENVO:00000447); feature: surface water layer (ENVO:00002042); material: "saline water (ENVO:00002010), including plankton (ENVO:xxxxxxxx)" | depth 5 m
TAAATCATCTATTTCCATCATTCAGCCTGGCCTTGCAGCGCTTGTACAAGCGGCGCTACGTTACGCGCTTGCTCAGAGTTTTCCAATTCTTGCTGCGCTTCTTGCTGCGCCGCCGCTGCCTCTTGCTGTTGTTGACGTAATGCAGCTACTTGCTCATCTGATAGAATGACTTGCGCCGGCAAACCGGTGACATTGATGATGTATTTTACTAATCCATCGTTATCGAGATAGTCTGTTATGCCTGGTATAGCCTCGGCTAACCCGGTCATAAGTTCAATTCCGCGCACTAGATTTTGTAGGTCGCCTATCTTTTGTGCCTTTGCCAGCGGTGATACGTACTCAATATCTATATCTTGTCCTTGCAGTTCTTCCGGTGCTGGCGGCAAAACACCCTGAGTAAGAAGCAATTCAAACGTCCTATCGATAAGAGGCTTGAGTAATTCTGATTGTAATCTACCGAGAACCGGCCCCAGCAATCGTAATCGCTCTTCTTGCATTTGCAGCGTTTGTGTTGCTGTCATTGTTCTATCTGTCGAGGCCAACAGCTGATCGACATAGAATATTCGCCGGATCTGTTCTTGCCGCCGCTCCTCCTGGTTAAGCTGCAATAGGTTGTTTGCGTCTGTTTTAAGGGGCTCGATACGATCTCTTGATCCCGATCTATAAAAATTTAATGCGCCTGGTGATGTTCTGACCGGTAAAACATAGCCATCATCCGGAACCATAAGCGGCGGATCCAGCTGCTTTTGCGCTGCGCGTATACCAATCTCGGCCATTTTCGACACCATCATCGTGTCAGCCAAGCTTGTATGCGCCGGAGAGTGTCCGTAAACACTCGAACTATCCTTAGTAAATCGTGGTGTAGCGATAGGCATACTATCAAATCCACTTTCTTGCATCAGTGTTTTGCTGTCGAAACAATAGTGAATAGAGGCAAAAGGCTTATCTTTTGCTGCTTTTGCCAAACCTCCACTATCTTGTCTTGGATAGATCGCGTTTATAATAGGAAACTTATCTAATGGCTCGTTCTCTAATGCTTTACGTATTTTTTCTGATAGGTTTTCTTTGCCGAACTTTTGCTCGGCTTGCCTAGCAGTAAGCTCGTACTTTCGATATACAGTATCAACACGGCCCTCATGGTTTTCCGCTATGTAGATCTCCGCAATGTGCCGGGTAGAAAAGCGGATATCCTGGCCCATTTCTTTCTCGATCGCCAGCGCTGCCGTTCCAAAAACGACAAGATCGTAATATAATTCGTGTATTTCTTGCTGAAAGTTAGACCGCTCTAACTCCTGGTACATAATCTCTGTGCATCTCTCAAGCCATTCGTTTAACTCATCGACTTGCTGAAATGCTCTGTTTCTATACCGCATAGAAAACCACGGCACGCTAGGACTTGTAAGAGTGCCGTGTAAGTTTGCAGCTAGCAATTCGACCGCATGTTGTGCGGTAGAGTCGTATATTCGTTGATCTTTTCTTTCGCCTGGTGAGCGCTTGTTTATAATATCGGCTTTCCTGGGTAAGAAAAAATCAGCAACCTCTTGCCATCTATTCTCGATGTTGCTGCGTTGTGTCGCTAGTGTTTCATAGCGCTTGTGCAGCATTTGTACTAACTTCGATGGTTCCATATCTAACTCTTTTTATTTCGCTTGGCAAAGTTTCGTGCAGCCTCCGGACTACCAAATCCCCAGGCTTTTAACGCGAGTGCCTTGCGTGTAGGACGGCCTTTTTCATCTTTCATTTTGCCACGCATCCCGGCAAATCTGGCGGCAAAACTGACGCGGCGACCACTCGTTCCCGACTTCTGCGGTCTTTTAAGATTGCTGCCCTCAGTGCGTTTAAAAAATTTTCGACCAGCCTCGTTCAATCCGCCTTTTGGATTCTGGTATTTCTTGGCGACCATTAGGCTTTTTTCTTGTTTTTCTTGCTATCCGGAAAACCAGCTTGCATGTTCTTGTAGGCTTTCGCTGTTATGGTAGACTCACTTTTTGGCCTGGATATACCAGCTTTCTTGCGTCTGTTGATGTTGTAATATAAACCCTTTTTTGCAGCCATTAGTAACCTCCGGTCATAAGTGTTTTGCGTTTCATCTTTCTACGATTGCCGCCTTTTGCTCGACCCTCAAACCGCTGTTGCATACGTTCCATAGGATCGATATCCATCGCCATCGATATGCCGGTCTTGCCTTGTGGTGACAAACGGCCCATCATACCAGCAATATTCTTTGTTCTCTTAATTCTCACGATATAAGACCTTTAAGCTTACGCTTCTCTCTAACCGGAGCATCGCTCAATAATCCTTGTGACGATGTTAAGATTGTTCCTTTGCGGCCTTTTTTGCCGGTTTTCATTGCCTCATCTTCTAATTCACCGGATGACGCTGGATCGTCGGCAACTGTTGCTGGTGCGACCGGTGGCTTTAATTCTGTTGTCGTGCCGCTTGTTTTTGTTGATCCGCCGCTACCACCGCCACCGCCGCCGGTGACTAAAGATGCAGTGCTTTTGTCCTCGTATCCTCTAGTTTCTCTGACCGATCGACCGGTATTTGGATCGGTACGCTCTCCACCTGGATCACGCATATCGGCCATCGCTGCCATCGCTTTTTCGTTTGCTGCAACATTTGCTTCAAATCTTGCTTGGCGACCCTCCTTACTCATATCTATGGTTTGTCCTGGGCCAGCCAAAAACCTATCTAATCGCGTTGGCTCATTAAAACGTACACTCTCGGCAAAATTCTGTATCGCTGCGCCGGTATTACGACCAAAGTCTGTTCCTTTGCCCTGGCTAACATTGCTGATAGCATTGAAAAAATTGGTAAAAAATCCCATGATATCTCCTAAAAAACGCGGTAATCATTCATCGCTGTTTGCTGCATTGGTGCAAATTGGCGTTTATTTTCACGCAATCCTATGGCGCTATAGCGAAAAGCATCCGCGCTATGTGATGACCAATCGTGTTTTATTGTTGTAGAAAAGGATCGTGTGCGCTCGTTATATACGCGATGATATTGTCGTAATGCCTCAAGGCCGTGTTTGCAGTTATCCCGGTCAAACCAGGCACGCTCGATAAGCAGCTGCGCTGCGTGTATGCCGTCATCTATTGGCAGCTTTGGTACAACCCTAAAATTTATTCCTAGATCCCAGGCTATCTCACGTCTGCTTTTGCCGGATCCTAACTCGCGAACTTCTATATCGTGCGGCGCATAGTGGCTATCATAAAGATACTCACGTTCTTGCAGCATCCGGGCATAGTGCGGTAATCCCTCACCTCTTGCCTCGTAATAATCTATAAAATGTACGGCCCGGCCTACGACCTGGACAAACCAAATCGCTGTGCTATCGCCGACACCCAAATCCCAAAACGTGTCCACACGTACACTGGAATCATAAGGTACTTTCGATATGCGCCCATCTTGAAACGCTTTTTGTAGTTCTTTTCCAAAGATCGATCCTGGTACGTTAGCGACCCAAGAACACTCGTACTCCTGGTTATACTGATCTTCTGACATACCAATCCGCGCCGACTCCAGTTCGGTATCTGGTAATATCCCGGTTTTACTCGCTGGGTACGTTGCAGCGAACCAATCCTTAGATGCGGTGGCCGCCTCGTATAGTTCGAAAAAGGCATTGTGTCCTCTTGGTGTACCAATAAATAATGCTTTGCCCTCACGATCCGATAAGGCTGGTCGTATAACTTCCGGGAACAAGTTCTCTGGCATATCCGCCGTTTCGTCCAAAACGGCCATATCAAGGTAAATTCCACGGAGGCTAGCGGGATTTTCGGATCCGAGCAGTTGTATTCTTGCACCATTCGGCAGATCGCAGCGCAGTTCCGTTTCGTGAAAACGCGCCATCGGTATATTAACCGCAAACTGTTTTAGATAATCCCAGGCAACTTGTTTAGCCTGGCGATACGTCGGTGCTATATACGCATATCTTGGGTTTGGTTTATCGCATAAGATAGCCTCGCGCAGTAAATGGTTAATCGCCATCACTGTTTTGCCGGCCCTCCGGTGCATCACCACTACCGCCCATCGATGTTTGTCCAGCTGATCGTGTAGTTCTTGCTGCACTGTGCGCGGTGCGTATGGGATTTTTATTTCCATGTTTTAACTCTCGCCGCAGCTGCCGCAGCATGAAATCTCTATGCAGCCGTTTTCGTTCTTGGTTCTTGGCAAAGAACCTCGCGTTTTTTTGTAATAGCGTGTCGCCTATTTTTTCTTCATTTTCGACGCTACGATCTTCTTCTGTAGGTCTTTAGGTAAGGTCTTTTGTCCAGCCGTTAAGATCGATTTCTTCTTCGCTGGCATTGCACTCTTGGATTTTCCGTAATGTCCGGGCATGTTTGTCCTCCTCAAATTTAATCAATGCGTTTAAATACCACTCCGCTTTGCGGAGATCTTCGACACCATTCTTATGCTTATAGCGCCATAGATACTGCACGATAGTTCCCTGGCAAAACGCACCAAAGCCATCGCCTAACATAGAGCGCAGCGCATCTATACACTCTATCTCGCCATCCGTGTAATGCGGCGGTCTGTTTACGTTATCCATTACGATCAACAATTGTTTTTAATTTAGGCTTGCAATACGCACTGTATGGACTGCCTGTGCCTTTCTTGTTGATTAACGACATATGCCAGCTGCAATCTTGATAGTTGCCTATCTCAGCCTCTTCCATCACTTCTGATCCCTTTAATATAACCAGGATAAAAACTACTGTTTTCATTGACGGCCTATAAATTCTGTTTGCTTTGTCTGCATGTACTTGGTGAATAAATACCAGCACACATTATCTTTACCGACGTGCTTGCTATCCGGGATCCACTTGACACGACCGACAGATACTATCAACCGGCAATAGGTTATTAACTCTCTCGCTTGCTTAGTGTGCATCCAATCCGCATCAAAAAGCAGCCATGTGGGTTTTAGCGACATAAAATACTCAATCATCGGATGGAGTAAATCACGTCGCCAGGGAGGATTAGTAATTATCGCGTCAGCCTCTAATATCTTCATCTCGTCTAACTCAAGCGCATCATGCTGCACTATGTCGGATCTACGCGGCTCTATATCGCTCTTGTAGCAGCACATAAGGCCGGCAAGCTCTAACATATCAATTAACTGTCCATTGCCAGCACACGGCTCGCAAAACAGCTTTACATCCGCTTTATCCAGATGCAGCAGCAATGGTTTGATAGCTGACGGAGGTGTCGGATAGAAATCTCTCGGTATCCGGTCAAACTCACTTCGTTTACCCATGTAGTCCTCATTGTGAATGTCTGTGTCCGGATTGGGTTATATATGTGTATGCAGCGCGCGGTGCGGTCGCCGGGGGTAGGGTCAGCCGGTATATGCTCAGATATGCAGCGTAACAGCCACCATCCCCCACGCTTTGCAATAAAATAACTACGATTAGCAGCTATTGGCACAAGATTGGCACAAAACAACGATATCGCCCTGGACTCGCGCGTGCGAATGACCGCACTGTCAGTATGGCCTAACGGAAATTAGCCAGCTTTGATGTCAACATCGCCTTTCTCCCAGGACAACGTGATCGTGCCACTCATGCCTGGTGCTGCCATATCTTCTGCCTTATTTCGTATGCCTTTCGGTTGCAGCTGCGTGTGCCTCTTCTGCAATGTATCTACCTTTAGCCGTCGCATTTGTACCTCTGCCATCATATGCTTTGGATCTACCGGTAAAGGTTTGTTGAGAACTTCGTCGATCTCTTCCTGGATGCGCTCTCCCTGGATAGCTTTTGCTTTTGTATACATCTCGTGTGCTTGTTCATCTTTCTGAATAAACCGGTACACAGTATCATCGCTTGGCATCCCATCGATCTTTGCTATCTCGCGCATTGACTTGCCGCTGAGCAAGTGATCGCAGATCTGTTCCATTAATTCTATGTTCATTAGCCGTGACATTGATCCTACCTATTGACCAGGCATAAACCGGTGGAGCGGCTTACACCTGGCAAACTATCAAGAAAGTGATATGAAAAAATAACTACCTAAATCTATTGTCCTGGCAGACATATGACACAATATCAGCAGTAATATCGCAAGATCTTGGCAATTATAACGCAAAGCGTACTATATTTCGTGCTTTCGTGCAATCAATTTGTTATGACTTTTTGCGTCAATCTTTCTGGCTGCAACTTTATGCGATATGCAAGCTTAACAATTGCGTCCAGGTAATTTGCCTTGACGCGCTTTGCTGAGATCCGATCTTTACTTACTTTGCTAAGTTTTTCCCAGGCTGGCCCACGTTCTCGAATGTATCCATTACGCAGCACCGCTGAATAATTAACGGCCCATATCAACCGGCGCTGCTCTGTATCGCAATATGCCAGGGAGATATCGAGCGCCAAAAAATACCGGTCAATATCTTTCGGTGTTGCTTTTGGTGGTTTTGGTGAGAAAGCAGCTGCATTGTATGCGTGCCAGGATTGTTCGTACTCTGGCCAGCTGGCAAGTTTGCGTTTGATGATTGCCGGAGGCAGTCTGCGCTCTGTTGCTGCGGCCTCGAGAAACAGCGACTCAAGCCAGGTTACGTCGTATGGAATTTCCCTATGCAGCATACGTGTAATTACACTGTAATATATATGTAATTATAACGTGTAGCTGACCGGGCGCGGTAATTACCGAGGGTATCAACTATTTGCATCTTGTAAACAACTTTTTGCATTTAATTAAAAAGCGCTGCCAAACGCTGCTATTGTACTGTGCAAACAGCTGGCCATATCTGCCGGTCAAATGCTTATCGATGTGAGAGTTTTGCATCGATCATGCCCCAGCTTAGTTGCAAAGCATCTTTTGAAATGACATCGACTAAGTGACTTTCAGTGTAGCAATTGCTGTACTGCGGCGGCACGTCATGCAGCTTTGCTATTCTAAGTAAACTCCAACCCTGGCTAATTCGATAGTCGATGTATTCTCTAGCCTCTTTTTTAAGATCCATAGATATTCCTCCTTGCTTGAAATAAAAAACTGTCTGTTTGTGAATGATCTTTCATCTGCACCACTGTGCCTAACACCTGGCGCACTTCGTCGAGTGTCTTGCATACAGCTGTGACACAGCCAGCTGTTGATAATGCTTGCAGCGTTTTGTTTTGTGCTGCCGTTATTGTGTTCTTGCCTACTTTTAGCTCGATAAACACCGGCGGCTTACCTGGACAAAAGATCTCGAGATCCGGCCAGCCAGTACACATGCCAGCTTTCTTTAGCTTGACACGATGCGCCACATGGCTTTTGCCCTCGTTTGGTGAATGGTGAAATATCGATCCGTCCGGTAAAGCAGCACGCAGATAATCCGCAACCAGGTTTTGCAGCTGCGCCTCTGTCATACGTCATCCTGGTAAAAATCATTTGGCTGCACTGCGCCATCTGTTGCGACCTTGATCCGGCGCATGTATTCCTTGTTTGGATGCACTGCTCGAGCGGCCCCTGGATGATTACGATCCAAACACCAGCGATGCACAACACCAGCACCAGGCGCATCAAGCAATTCAGCCAGCTGCCGATACGTCAAACCCCTATTCTTGCGCCATTCCTCAAGTTTCAAATCAATGTTCCCCTACGTTAACAAATCAATACCCGGATCAATGTTCTTGATTTAACAAATTAAGTTACATTGATGTTAAAAGCAATACTTATTGTGTAAAAGATAAATATGATTGACTTACTTGGATTTATTAACTACGTTGGTAAGTCATGTAACACTAATTGTTACGTTTATTATTGATTTAAAAGATGAACGGAGGATAAAATGATTGATAATATAACTAAATATAATCGACTAACCATATGTATAAACGCAGACATTAAATATTATAAAGTTGTACTTGGCACAATTATTCAAGCCATGCGATACCTCCAGCATGCAAGGGGGCCAACATGGATAACAACAACGTAATAAACTTTTTTGGAGATATGACAGAACAACAAACGACTGGGAATTTAAAAGCACTGGCACGGCGCGCTGGTCTTAGTGGTGTGCAGATCGCAGAACAAATGGGTATGCGACCGGAAACAATATCACGTCATCTCAATGGAAAACAAAACATAAGCATCGAGGATGCAATGCGCTATGCAAAGATACTGAATTGCACAGCTGAAGAAATACTGTTCCAGCGCAGCATGTGTCCGATCATTGGCGAACTAGCGCCGTCCGGTATATTTACGCATTACGGACAGAACGAATCAAAGATACGCTATTTAGCTGGGCCACTAAGCTTTCAATCGTATCACGGCGCATATTTTGTGCCTGGATGGTTTACAAAAAAGAGAACAGCTATTTGTATTATTGATACGCGACCAATAGATAAACGCTACGTCCACAATCAAGCTGTTGGTCAAATTGCACTCAATCACGTCAAAGGTCTTGGAGAAGATGGTAAAGACGTAACAGTGCTAGGCTATCCATTTGAGAACAGCGATTTTAAAACATACACAGTGCGGCGCATTGTAAACATGGTTGACTCCATGCAAAATAATGAACGCAAAAAACACGTTAAGTATCCAATAATGGAAAAAGATTATTTGCCGGAGTGTGAATTGATCTGGTCAGTGCCGGTATCGATGACGCTGTACGATCCACCGGCGCTCGGTTTCGAGTGCGTAAAAGATAATTGATGATCCATAAGATCTATTTATTGATTTTAATTATTGACGCATAGTAACAATATTTGTTATCAATGTAAGACGCGCCGTCGCTCCTCCTAAAATTAGTTCTGCGGCGCGTACCAAACTTAGAGAGATAACATGCCGCTGCCCGAACTGACACCCGACTATGCTTTACGTTTTGATTACCATCATCATAGCAATCCCATGTCGCAGCCTCGAGGACGTAAGCTGTTCGACAAAATAATTGTCCGGCCCTTGCTAAATAAGCTTTGGAAAGAGGATCCGGATCGTGCCAGGCAATTTGATCCCAATCGTGCAGCATCCCCACGGATGGTCGCTGGTACAGCTACACAAAAAGCCGTAGACAGTGTGCTAAATATCGATGATGCGGAACCCATGAAACTTGCTGAAGCGCACTCCTGGGCCAAATCTGAGGGGCTAATTTTTCAGAATCGTCATTTTATCAGCGATTTTCTCGGAAATAGCGACGAAATGGAGGTTGAACTCTACAAAGAGGAGATTCCCCTGGTTATCAACCATGCGCTCGAGGGATTGAAACAAGCCATGTCCAGGGAGAACCGATATGTCGGTGAGATTATACTCCAGGACAAGCTGCCAGGATGCGAACTGCCGCACAACACGCGGCCAGACTATGCGCGACGCGGCGATCTAAAAACAAAATGGAGCAGCGTAAAACGTAAATCATATTTACCAAATAATTTATCCGGGCCTTTCGAGCAGAAAGCAGTATACCAGGTCGCCGGCTTTTGGGCCTTGAATGGTCAGCAGCCGCCGTTCCTGGTGTACGCAAACTACAAAGAATATAAAGTATTTGACCAGGACAATGCACCAGAGTTAAGCGACGAGAACTTAGCCAGGATTGTAAAAGAAATTGCCCGGCATCACCAGGTAACAGAGCAGCTACTTAAAAAAGCAGACAACCAGGACGATTTGTTCCGCATGATCGACCCGGAATGGCACGACGGATTTGCCTGGACGCTGCAACCAGAACTGAAAGAATTAGCAAGGAGTGTATTTAAATGAAAGATCAGCTGCAAGCAGCCATGCAAGAGATAGGAAAACTAAACGAAAGTGGTGTGGTTACGCGAGGTAATAAAAAATATACAACAGTTGCGGTACGTGTAGAGGTATTTAGAAAATACTTTCCGGACTACTCTATAAATACCAGGGTAACAGTTGACGACGGCAAGCGTGTGATTGTTGTTGCTGAAGTATTCGCACCAGGATCTGACCGGCCAATATCCACCGGGATAGCAGAAGAGATACGCGGCAGCAGCAATGTAAACAGAACGTCAGCTGTGGAGAATGGCGAAACGTCAGCTATCGGCCGCGCGTTAGCTAACCTGGGATTACATGGCGGAGAGTTTGCCAGCGACTTCGAGATCGAGGTTGCTGCATTAAAAGATGCAACGATGGATATGAACGAGGCCATCGAGCAAGCCAGGGAAGAGGAAGAAGATGCAGCAATGGAAGAGTTGCGGCAAGACAGCGATACGTTTTATGTAAATGAGGAATTTCATAAAGTTCCGGACGATGTTGAGGCAGAAAAAACGACCAGCAAAAACGATGATATATTTCAAAAGTTTGTCGATCGCATGGTCAAAGAATTTAAGTTTGCAAAATCTATCGGGCAGATGAACGCAATATTTAATACAGAGCAAGCAAACTATCGACGACTAAAAAAAGAGAGGCCAGGAATGGCACAGATCATTGAGGATAAGTATGACGAGATGGAAAAAAAGTTAGGGAAGTAACATGGAAAAAATTAAGATCGGCGGATCAAAACCGCACTTTGGAAATAATAATTTTAGATTGATGGGCGGATTGAAAAAGGATGTAGATTATCAATGCGCTGCCTGGTTGCAGTTTCGCACCGGCAAAGGTGAGGATGGCCGGCAGCTGCCGCAGACTAACGAGCAACGTGCTGCGATCCAGGAGGCTTATCAAACACTGCTTGACCTGGCAATGAAACACGGCAACGGACAGTTGCAGCTAGGACTAAGCATAAAAGAAAAAGGAGAGCCCGGCGGAGTATGGCCTGTCCTCGAGCGGCCCCTACTCTTTCTCGATGTTCCGAAAGATCTACGAGAATATCCGCGACCGAACTTTGGTGATGATGATGACAATAGTAAAACTGACCGCCCCCAGTTCTAAAGGATTGTATACGCTATCTGAGGCTGGCAAGCTGTTGTTCCCAGGATTATCAGAGGCAGCTGGTTATCAGCGACTCCGGCGGATCCTGGCGCATGGTGACTACGAGATCCACAAGAGCGGCCGCACAACGTATCTTGCCAGGCATGAACTCGAGCGATTAGGCGCTCAGATTAACTGATGAAAGTTGGCGGCGAGTATCATTACAACGGCTGGACAATATCCTGGCGCAAGGCACGTATGGAAACATTTGAACTGCGTTTAGAAAAAGATAACTATGAATGGGCCGACTATTTTTGCTTGAAAGATCTTCGCAAAAGAAAGACGATTATGTATTACGTTTTCCATATTATAAAACAGTATGATGAACACCAAAACATCAATACAAATTGGCGGTTCTATAAATAATCATAAATACTTGTAACACTTTCTGTTACTTTTTACTTGCAATTGTTGACGCTATGAGTCAATAATAATGAGTAAATGGATCAAGTGATTCGAAAATATCCCCCCCAAGACAGACAGAAAGGAGCGAACATGAGCGCTTTTGCATTGACCGGAAAACACGACTGGGCCGATGCCAAAGGGCCATGCTGCGGTGTGCTAGCTTGCGCGATAGCGACACAGACTAAATTTGCCGACGCATGGTGGTGGTTCAAAAAAACTTACGAGAAGTGTGCAAGCCCTAGATGGAAAGGCAGCACTTACACTCTTTGGTACAAAGCTTTCTTAGACAGACACAATGTCGATTACGAAAGACTTAGCCCTGGTAAGTTTGGCGACAACTGGTACAAAAAACCTTTGACTTACTTTGCTAGGGTAAAAGCAAAGCCAGACACTGCATACTTAATCACTACTACTGGCCACGCCCAAGTGCTTTACAATGACATGGTTGTCGATCAGAGAGGTGCAGTTCCCATCCACGAGTATTGGGGCAAACTCAAAAAGGTAGATGCTGCGATCGAGATCAA
>CEOA01036698.1_pt1 | contig 11724 bp, 16 predicted proteins | sample 530251 | NCBI WGS metagenome assembly CEOA01 (sample SAMEA2619838, study PRJEB7988) | marine metagenome | biome: marine biome (ENVO:00000447); feature: surface water layer (ENVO:00002042); material: "saline water (ENVO:00002010), including plankton (ENVO:xxxxxxxx)" | depth 5 m
GTTAAACCACTACAATCAAACAAATGCTTCCAAATGTCTTGCGTTTTTTGAAGCGCACCTCTTTTTAGTGCCTTTTTTGTACTTCTGCTCTGAGCATAGGTTGGATCTTGGGCATATTTTGATTTATAGTAGTTTGATGTGTAAATTCCTGCGCCACCCCAACCATATGATTTACCAAGTTTCTTTTTAATTGCATTAATATAACATTGCCCATACAATCCAAGTAAATCAACCCTTCTATCTGGATTTGTTGTCTTGAGAGCTTTGATTTTTTTATCCAATTCATCTCGACATTTAACTAATTTTTCTTTTTTAAACGGTCTTTTCTGCTTTGATTGTGATGTTCCAGCCGTATATCCAGTTTTAGGAGTCTTAGCAGTCCTTCTTTTATCTCCTTCCGTTAGATTAGCTATCTTTCCTGTTGGCTTCTCTTCTATAATTGATATTATTTCGCCATCTTTCAGACTATCACTTCCAACTTTCTTATATCTGCATTTGATTTTTATACCGGGAGTTTTAAGACCGGGTTTTTTTGAAATTTCTGGACTTGCACAGGTAAATGTTGGGTGCAAAAGCGCCAAATCTTTATATGTTTGTGAAGTTGGTGGGAGTTTTAGTGCCAATGGGTTTGGTATATGGGCAGAAAGCTCGTCGATTCTAACTTTAAATTGCCTTAGAACGTTTTCTTCGGTTAGATCCTCTGGATCTGTCACCTCTAATAAAACTCTTCCAACAAGAGATTGCACACCTTCTAAAATATCTACTTGTCTTGAGCTTTCAACAGACCCAACAATAAGATTACCTATCTCTGTTTCCCTTGGATCTATTGGATCTGGAATGTCGGCATCCAAATGTGGGTTATCTAAACCAAAAGTCTCCAGAGAAGCCTCTGGATCTGACTTTTTAACATCTGTAGAGATCTTTCCTTTCTTTGAAAGGAGGCTTTTGGCAGAGTTTGACATTAATCATCGTTTCCCACTTGTTGTTCGTTGAGGAGGTCATATAGTTCTTCGTGATCCTTGTCTGATAAGTAAGAATCGGATGCCTCAGTTTTATTTAACATTGATGCAACCTTTACAAGTTGCTCATTTGATCTCTGCAAGGTCTCCAAATACTTTGCTAAAACTGGTCCTACTGTTTTGTGATGCTCTTCATTTTTCCTAACATACTGCATTGCTTCTAATAACAAAGAGTGAGTCGCTGCTCTATCTTCCCGAATGTTTGTTACCGCTTCAGTAATATACTCTTGAACCTTATTCATACATCACCCTCATTCCACTTTTTCTTAAAGACTCGGTATCTCACTCTTAATTTATTCAAACTGTTAATTACTTGCTTTGTGTTCAGCCCCGTAATCTCTCTCAAGTATAAATAAATAGCTTTTTTATTAAAAATTTCTATTGATTCGCTTTCAGATAATATAATTTTGATAGCTTCTATAACTTTTTTTTCATTCTCTTTTAACTTTTCTTGTTCCCATTTTGCAATCTCTTTCCACAAATGGCTCCAAAATTCTCTAAGCTCTCTATCTGCATGATAGGTATTGTGGGTTACGAGCTTTGCATTTACAGTGGTTTTATTAATATCCTCATAACAAACTTCTCGCATATTTCTCTGTGTATTCTTTTTTACCTTCTGGATAAACCAGTTTTTTGTAATTACAGAGAAGTAAGAGAAAGCTTTTGAGCCCTTGTTTACATCATATTTATCTAAAATTGTTGTTAAATGTATTTTGCACTCGTCTTTCAGCGCATCTATATTTGGCAGGTTGGTAAACTTATATGTATACACTATTTTATCAACCATTTCACTAAAAGCAGGTTGAATAAATTTTACATATATTTCTGTCCTTGTTTTAAGGTCTTGGCTATCGACATATTCAAGAATCTTCTCTTCGTGAACTTTCGTAAAGTAATGATTCTTTTTTCTTTTACGCCTCACTTTCTTCATCTAAAATTTCTCCTTTTGGCTCTGTTAATTCGTACACTTCTTCAAACTGCTCTAATCGTTCCAAGACAAGCTTACTGTGATCTATCAAAGCTTTTAAGGAGGTATCTCCATAGTACGCATTAGTTTCATACAATCCCTCAAGATGACCCCTGAAGTCATCAAAAGTATCTTTGACCTCTCCTATATCTTGAGAAGTATCCAACAATAATTTTAATAAACGATAAATATACCACACCGTAAAGAAATTTACTAAAATAGAAAAGAATAAAAACACTTGTACCATTATTTGTATTCTCTGCTTTGAAGTTCTGATTTCTCTTTCTTGATTTCTTCTTTTGTATCTTCAATAAAGTTTTTGAGTATGTTTCCGGGCTTAGATTTTCCACTTTGCGTTTTGTTCAATGAAAAACCTCCAGTTGGAATTCTATTCACTTTTCCCTCGCACTCGCTACAGTTTTCTATCTTATCATTAATAGAGTGAAAGACCATGACTTTGTGTTCACAGTCCTCACATTGATAAACATATCTAGGCATTATCTTTCACCTCAGTGATTATTAAGGAAGCCTGCCTTCCATCTACCACATGACCAATCCACTTATACGAGATGTCCTTTTCTTGCAATAATTCCTGAAAAGCTTTATATTCATGATCTTTGTACCCAACATAATTATAGAACTCATCAAAAATTATCACAGTACCTTTTACAATTCTATCGCTCAGGTGGTTAAAAATGGTCTTTGCTGAAGAATATAGATCGCTGTCAACGTGCAAGAAAGCCAATGGCTCTTTGTGCTCTTTAACAAAGTCTGGTAGTGTGTCCTCGAACCAACCTTTAATATATTTTATATTCTTTGCCGGTGGCTTTGGGATTTCTCCATTTAAATTAAATGCACCTTTTTTGCCCTCTTTCTGCACTACCCCTGTTTCTGAACAAGCCCAGTCTTCTGGTAATCCCTCGAAAGAGTCAAACCCGTACAAGACTTTATTTTTATCTGGCATAAAGCTTGATATTATTCTAGAGCTAGTTCCGACCCATACGCCAAACTCTAACCACATGCCGTCCACTTTAGCTCTGCTGACGGCATCATAGTAAAAATTAGGAGATTTAAATGGCGGTCTCTTTTTATAATATTTTAAACTTTTGTCAAAATCATCAATTAAAGCACTCAATTACTCACCCACCAATTCTTCCTTTGAAATAGGAACTTTTACAATCCCCGATGGTTCAACGCCTGTTGCCTCAACAACTGACTCATAAACTTCAGAATCTTTATCAACCTTATAGATAGGTGGGTTCATAACCAAAAGCTGATCACCTTCTGTAACTGCCATATCAAAATCCTTAAGCACTGGTACAATATCTGACTGCTCTAATAGAGATTTTTGCAATGCCATCATAACTGCACCAAGTGCTTGATCGGATAATTTAAATTTTTTCATATTCCACCTCCATCTGTGAATTTTCTCTCTTGATTAAAAAATACCTCTGAATTAATTGCTTTGTCGCAAATAAAAACATCGTAATGAGGCTTGCCACAACTTGCTTTGTGATACTTAGCGCCCCAGTTTCTTAATTGATTGTGGACCAACTCAGTCCAATCAATACCAGAATTAGTTCCCCTAGCCGTCCAGTAAATAATTGTGTGACCCTCTTCATAAAGTTGATTAATTCTCTCTATGTTTCTCTTGATCGGCTTGGCTTTTGTATAATCTCTAAAACCAAGATGATCTCGAAGGTTGTTTGGTGTCTCACAAATTGTCTCATCAATGTCTACCATGTAAATCATTTTTACCTCCCACACTTAAAATGCCATCTACGAATTAATGGAAAATCATCATGAAGATAAAACTCATTTTTAAGCTTATCTAACAATCCTACCTGTTTTAAATGATGAAGAGCCAATCTATGATTTGAGATTGACCCCTCGTGATCATGTGTTTCACTACCTAAAGAATCATACTTATCAAAATTATCAAACAAAGTTGAAAATAAATCCATGTTTTTTGAATTAGAAAAAAACCACTGATCTATCAAACCCTCATCATTATATGGATACCCAACTAATTTTTCTATATAATCGCCTTCTTTCAAATCATAGTTATAATATAATCTATTTTTAATTTCTTTGCCGTTCAAGTAATATCTTCTGTTCCAGTGACCAACATAGAAAGCGTTCTTGTCATATGTTTTAAAATCCATTTCCTTTAGCCAAGCAATATCAAATCTACTAACAAAAACAAAATCATATTCAAAATTATTTTCAATTTCATATTGTGTTTTAAGTTCTACAGATTTCTGTGTGCTATACCACTTGCTCATGTGATTATTCATTCTAAATCCTCGCCATGGATTCTTATCCCACCATATTTGAGGCTCAATGACATGCTTTTTAGGATTATATAATTCTAATATTTTATCCTTCATGTCTACAGTCCAAGAATGCACAAACACATCAACATCGTTTTTATCGAAAATATTTTCTTTAAAATATCTATGACCAATCTCCAGAATCTCCTCTGAAGATCCTTGACCGGATTTTCCAGCATTGCCCCCAACAACACCATTTAAACAGAAAGCTATTTTCATTTACAGTAATCTCCCGTCTTTTTTGGAGCATATATATGTTGAATCGGGATTTTTGAAAACTCATCCCTTGTGATAAAACCTGTGTCTTTAACTTTTCTCATAGCTGATACACACTCTTCTCTCGCTCTTTTTGGTCTTTGTAGGTCATGGTTCCAGACCTTATTCTCCAGTAGTTCATAACCGGCTAACTTAGCTAATTGTGCAAAGAAATCTTTATCATAATAATATGGACAATGTGGCTCTTTGAAACCTGCTTTTTCACCATTCCAGTTGTTTGCTCTGGGAACCACATGATAAATAAATCCTCCGACCTTGCAAAGCTTGTGAACATTCTCAAAACACTCATACTGTTCTGGGACATGCTCTGTCGTCCCAAAATTAGTGACAATATCAAACGGTCCACCAATTTTTTTAATATCAAATTTTTTGGTTAAATCTATTGCGTGTGCGCCATCTCTACCATTAATGTCAACAGAGCAGTGAGAACCCACTTTCACAATTTGTTGAAAATAGTCTTTTGCCAAGTAACCTTTTTTCCCTATCGTTCTTAAATTAGGGATATTTACAGTTCTGTGTATTCTCTGATTTCCTAATTCACACATTTTTGCTTTTGATAGGTTTATTTCGCACTTATCTGCGAACACCTCAACTAATTTAAGTGTATCAATATGATTGATTCCCATTATAACACCTCCCCAACATCGTAAAAATAGTCAGATTTATCATATTTTGTTGAACAAAGCACTAACAAAATGTCCTGACCTGTGAGATATTCTTGCTCTGCCCAGATCATGTTATCATAAAAAACAGAGTCTCCTTCTTCAAGAATCATTTCTGTTGTTCCGTCCTTGGACACAAAAGTAACCCGAATCTCACCTTTGATACAGATTAAATATTGTTTATCCGTATAGTGACCGTGCTTTCCTCTAACCTCTCCCTTTGGAACATTTGTAATATAATACATTCTCTCTGGTTTAAAATTAAGATTATCATACTCGACAACACTCAGGATACCTGTATCTTTATCACCATGTCTATTGAACATGCTCTTTCACCTCTTCGATAACTTTTTCAATCTCTGCTTTTGTTAGCAACTCGTGAAAAGGAATACTAGCAGTTATTTTCTCTTCTTTCTCTGATTTTTTTAACTCTTGTCCTGTATTGTAACAATCCATCAAATGTAACGCTTTATAGTGAACTCCACATTGAATGCCTTTTTCTCTCATTTTAGAGATAAAGTCCTGATTATCTTTAACACGAATTCTGTACAAATGATTACTGGTGTTATTCAATCCAAATGCTTGGTTATACTGGTGTTTAATTTCCTCAAATCTTTCAGTTTTTTCTGGTAATTTCTTAAAGTTTTCATTTGCAATATATGCTTGGATAGAATTCATGTATGATTTCCAGCCCGGTAATATTATTTTTCTTTCCCAGCTATTGTCTTCCAAAGACATTCCGTTTCTTGATAGAATTCTAATTCGATCAATTTTGTCCTTGTCGTTTGAAACAACCATTCCTCCATCACTACTTCCGACAGGCTTAGTTGGATAAAAACTAAAGATCATGATGTCATCATCTTCTGCCTGTTCCTTAAATTGATTTTTGTATATTTGTTGTGCAGAATCAATTATCTTATAATCCTTAAAATAACACAAAGGGTAAGACTCTCCAACCCAATCTACATCATCTCTAAAGCCGACTGCATGACCTGCACAGAGAATTGCATTTGCTACTACAGGAGGAAGGATACTTGGTATTGAAACCATCATTGGCAGTTTCTCATATAAGCAAAGAAAAATAGCAGTCGTTGCGCTGTTTAGTGAACAAGCATACTTAGCACCAACAAAGTCTGCTATTTTTTGCTCAAACTCCTCAACAATCTTATCGTTCAAGAGGGGGTTGAACATATTAGTATCTATCACATAATCATTGACATGAAGAAGTTTTATCATCGTACCACCATATCCTTAAACACCTGAATATTGTAATATTTTGGGTCACTAAAATTAAAATCTGCTAACGGAATATTTTTTAATAATTCTGCAACAGAATCTCTTGGGCTGTATTGTGGATTAAAATCCAATATTTTTTTGGCTTTTGTCTCATCTGCCAAATAATTTCTTACATCCTGTCTATTTTGAATTTCCACATCTACTTCAATGTCATTGGCTGATAATTCTTTTTTTATTTCTTTTGCCAATTCACCTATAGTATAGTTTCCATTTCCAATATTAAAGATTCCTGTAACGTCTAGCTCGCTTTCTATTGACTTGATGTATGCTTGAACCACATCTCTAATATCAACCAAAGGTCTCCACAGCTTTGGATTATGCACCACAATCTTTCCTTCGGTTAAGGCATATTTTGTCATCGTGTTTACAACCAAATCTAACCTAAGACGAGGAGACCAGCCTCCAACTGTGCCTTTGCGAAGTGAGATTGGTCTAAAGCTATCATCTTCCATACTTAAAATTGCAGATTCACCTTGAAGTTTTGACATTCCATAGGGATACTGAGGGGATGATTTTGACCATTCTGTCATCACCTCATTGTCTGTAAAACCATAAATACTGCAAGAGCTTGCATATATAAACCTTGGTACACCCACCTTTTTAGATAGATAAGCTAAATAAGCAGGAACTGCCCCATTTTCTATAAAATTGCCCACGGGGTCAAAATTAGCCATAGGATCATTGGAGAGACCAGCCATGAAGATAACAACATCAAAACCCTCTATCTCCTCTTGTGTAAGATTTTTAATGTCTTTATTCCACAGGTCGACACCATCTGACAGATGATTACCAAACCACAACAAATCAACAACGGTAACGTCATATCCCGTTTCGATTAGGGTATTTGATAATTTAGTCCCTATGTATCCGGCTCCTCCGGCAATTAGTACTTTTTTCGACATTAAATTCTCACCATTCCTGCTGGAGTATCATTAATGATTTTTCCTGTTTTGGTCTCATATTTCTCGTATGGTCCCAGCTTAACACCCATTTTATAAATTTTAAACTGTTCGTAATAATCATGCCATATTTTAACTGCCTGAGAATTCCAAAGCATGTGGGGGAATCTGGCACAGTTTTTATCCTCATCCTCACCTTCCCAAACTTTTCCCCAAGGCTTCCTTCTTCCACTATAGTGAATGACTTTTACTTTATCTTTATTTTTTAAAAAATGCTGATCACTTCCTTTTCCGCCGCCTCCCCAATCTTGGAAGTTATAATCTTTAGAGACATGTTTTATCTTATCAGAACTTTTTCGAAATAGTACTCTGACTGCCTCCTGATCTCCACCGGGATGATTTCTGATTTTAGAATCTCTTCTAACCATATCAATTAATTTATGATAAGTTTTTGGAATATGTTCTTTGCCTACCACTAAAATACCAAGGTTTGGCGAGCACCATGCCATTGGTTGCTTCAAATCAACTATCTCAGAAAAATCCTGAACGCATAACATATCCGCATCAAAATAAATAACTTTCTCATACCCCTCTTGAGAAAAAGCTTCAAAGGAAAGATATACATCATAATTGTCCTTTCCATAGATTGTTTTTGGTATCACATCATAGAAAGAAGAGTCTTTTGGCTTTTTAAAAATAACTGAAGGGTAAGCTCTGGAAATAATCTTTTTATGTTTATCATTTAGATTATTATATGGAACAATAATATCACAATCTTTAAAATACTTAAAGTTTTTTTCTAATGACCATATCAAAACTGCGGTTGCTAGTGCAAAATCATTTGAAGCTGGTATACATATAGCATATTTTTTCATTTTAAACCTCTGAAGCTCTCACTTTTGACTCAATTTTTGACTTTATCTCTTCTGTAATTTTCCCGTCAATCCATCGGAACGTGTCTTTTAGTCGATCAAACTTCTTATGAGCGAACACATAATGACCACTCACCCTAATACACTCCTCACGATTATCAACTTCCATGTCTAATTTCCAATCTGGTGGCAACCATTTAACCCATTTTTTACTATTATAACATAGTTTAAAAAATTTATTAAATAAGAAAGGTACATTTTCCTTAATATGCCCCAACAACACCTCGGTTTCTAACACACCAAACTCAGGAGCTATATTCAAAGCACTTAATCCATTTGAAAATCTTTTATGTATCTCGGATTCTGATAGATAGTCTCCGTTGTGTTCTTTACTCATGAGACCGTGCTTGTTGCAAGTATCAATCATTCTCTTACATCTATCATTATCGTACACACCGACATTCTTAGTCCCAACAATTCTCGTTCCAGTTTGTATGACAGCGTACTTTACCTTTGTCCAAACTTCATCACCTACATCTTCCCTTAATTTAGATAAAAAATAATCTAATTCATCAGTTGTGTATTTTTTAATTGCCTCTTCTGTGCCAACTTCGAATTCGACAGATGGATTAAAGCAGTTACAAACTATAATCCACTTTGCAGTCTCTCTAATTACCTCGTCTAAGGTAGTGAATTTTTTCCACGGATCAACGTGAACTAAGTTAAATCCTGACTTGCAGTCGGTTCTAAACGAAATAATATCTGCATCTTGATGTGCATCTTCCTGCCCCTGTAATCTTCCTCCGTGGTCTCTCTGTAGGAATACATTGCTTGATTTTTTCTTAACATAATCAGCAAACTCTTCTGTCGTCCAGTTATTAACATAACCTCCATCATACTCTATTTGTCTTCTGGAAGGTATTAATCCAATTGGTAAACTTTTATTATTTGCATATTCTGATACAGCGTCAACGATATTTTTACTCATAGGACCAATATATATTTTAGGATATTTTTTATTTCCCACCACTCACTCCACAATCAAATAATCTACTAAAGGCTTCTTAATATTAGAAAGCTTTTCTATATCTTCTTTTTTTATCTTATATGATGGAGGTTTAAATTCCTCTGGATGCATGACATAGTTTAATGTCAGCATTGTTCTATCTGCTTTTTCTGGCTTTGTTCCTCTGTGAAAGCAAGTTGTTGTCGCTACAATTAAATCGCCGACCTTAGCCGTCAAGTATCGAACACTATCTTTTCCATAAATGTCTTGCATTTCTGCTTTTGACCAACGATATTTAGCATCCCATCCAGCAAACTTTTTGTTTCCACTGCCCTCTACAATTGTTAGTGGACCACCATCTTCTTCAACATCGTTAAGATAAACAAAGAATTTTAAAAATTTGACACTGTTTGGATCAACATGAAACAACTGATGTTTTATTGCACCTTTTTCTGTAGCATAGCTTTTTCTAAAATTTAATGTGCCAAACGCCGGTGTGCATTTAAAATACTCTGATGCAACATCAATTATCATATCATCAAATGCCATCTCGACCGTTGTTGGACAATTTAAAAAAGGCTGATCTATAACCGTGAAATGCTCATTATGTTCTTTTAAATTTTTACCTAACCTAACCTGTAGTTCAAATTCATCTGACAATTTTTTGATTGTCTCGTGGGGAACCACCCCTCTAAAAATGTGAAACCCGTTTTTATTAACGTTCTCAATTGCTTCAGAATATTTACTTTCATTATATGGGTATTTTTGCCTTCTTGCTATACAATACTCATTATATCTTAGTACGCTATTTTTCCCACCACGATGAGCGTTTGGATTCCCCTCACTAAGCCATACTACACCACGTTTATGCATTTATCACCTCAATCCAATATATATTCTTTTACGTTCTTCTCTGGTAAATAAGAGTGAGTGTCTTCATCCACATATTCCTCCTGCTCCTCTAATACCGGTCTAATAAAGAAAAAGATCGCATCTCTAGCAGGAACTCCCTCGTCTGGAATTGTGCCTCTATGAATCACGTTTGGTGTTAAAACAGCACAAGTTCCTTTTCCACCTACAAGTTGCTTAAATGAATAACCTTCCTCAAGCAACTCTGATACAACGTCTTCTGGAACTCTGGAGCTTGGGAATACCTGTCTTGTTCTTTGTTGAGGACCGATTCTGGAAGATTTAATCTTTGGAACCTCTCCTTTTGGATCAGAAATATACTCAAAACATCCACTCTTTTCTGTAACCTCATTCAAATACAGAACCAATTTTAAAAACTCAGGTGGGCAATCATCATAATGCCAAAGCCATGAAGAAGTTTTATTTTTTTGCCCTGCAAGATTTCTATATGGATGAACAAACTCAACCTTCAAGTTGCTTTTAAAAACCTTTGCTTCGATTTGAGGCATCACTAAATCAGCAAATTCAGCTATCTCCTCAATATCGTGCCAATCGTTCAATCGAACAGCGTGTTGATCTCTAAAGCACCCTTCATATTCATCAAATTTCTTTGATACTTTTTGCGCTATCACGTCCACTAATCTTACATATTCTTCGTTTTTTTCAATAACATTTTCAGCTATCGTCATATCATAAGCTGATTTAAAGTTGGACTTCTCGTCTATAGATTTTGTATAGTTTTCTCTGCATTTATCATAATGTTCTTTATAAGTTTTCATTTTTTCCCCCTTTGTAACTACCATGACCTTTCCAAGAACCTTTTTTATTATATGATGGGTCGATTGGACGACACATAAAAATGGCACGATAGCCTGTTGAATATGCATCGTACAAATAAGTCAAACGAACATCTTTAAAATGATTATTCAGCAACCCTGCAATATCAGGTAAAGAGTAGTTGTAATGTTTGTGACCAACTGGTGTCTCAAAAAACAAATATTGACACTTTTTAGACAAGTTGGACAAGAACTCATTAGCATCATTCAACTGTGGATAAAGTTGGTGTAGTACCGAACTCAAAATAATGAAATCGTACCATTCTTCGTTGCCCTTTAAAAACTCGTGCACACTCTGAGCATGAAAACTGATATTATCCATTTTTAATACTTTATCTCTGATTTCACAAGCTAACTCTACATCTTCAGGGGTTATTTCAATTCCTGTCACCTGTTTTGCGCCGTGTAAAGCACACTGAAAAGAAAAATAACCCTGATTAGAGCCAATATCCAATACGTTTGCACCCTTGACCCTATCCAAAGGCATAAAAGGTATTTTTAGATGACTATCATATTCAGATTTATCAGACGAATACCCCTTCATTAAGAATCCATTATCAAACCTCATTGCCTGATAAATACTTCCTTTCCACTTTGGAACACCGTCTTTTGGAATCCATTTCTTGTATCTCTCTAGAGCATTTTCATA
>CEOA01021559.1_pt1 | contig 11717 bp, 14 predicted proteins | sample 530251 | NCBI WGS metagenome assembly CEOA01 (sample SAMEA2619838, study PRJEB7988) | marine metagenome | biome: marine biome (ENVO:00000447); feature: surface water layer (ENVO:00002042); material: "saline water (ENVO:00002010), including plankton (ENVO:xxxxxxxx)" | depth 5 m
GGCGCACGAATTTGGAGCTCAACCTCCTTTTGCAGGAAGAGCCAATGGGCGCTGTCACACAGCTCCAGATAACGATCATTCAATCTGCGGACTACAGAATCCCTATACTGCTGGAGGTCTGGGAAGTAATCCATTTGATCGAAGATTCTCTGTCGTAGCTCCGATACATTCATACAAAACCTCATATACAGAAGTGGGGGTAGATTGCTCCACCCCCACCACTTCAACAACAAATCCTCGGGGAGGAAGTGGGATTATAGATTCATTGGGTTCATCAAGTACACTGTACTATCTGCCGTTGCAGCACTTCCCTCAACAACAAGAATCCCTACGGGAAGAATGAATACATCTGCAGAATTCCCAGTAACCTCTGCTTCAGTGAGCTGACCAGAGGTAGTTGAGCTCTGCAGAAGAGTTCCACGATTATCGTTGGTGTCAAGAATCTTGGCAAAATCACAGAGTCCACCTACTTGAACTGACGCAGGCTCATAGTTCGTACCAGAGATAGTGATTGCTTCCGCGCAAATACCAATCGCTTGACGAAGAGCAATGGTATCATCTGCATCAGATGCATCTGATTTGGCTTTTTTGACGTAAAGTGTTTCGCCATTGGTTTCTACACTTAGATCAAAAGCAACAGCATCACCTTTTGCAAGGGTCTCTGTAGCATACAGCCTAACAAAGCGAGCTCTTTTTTCTCCGACCTGCTCCGAACCAAATGGTCCTGATGCCAGTCCATCAATTTTTGAAACTAAAGACATGTTATTCTCCTAATTAGAATGTTTCTGCGTTAAGAATTACGCCGGAGCTTGCGAAGCCCTCGACCCACAACTGGCCACGGACCAGAACTTCAGCAACGCGGACATTGTAGCCGTTACCAACATTCATGAAGTCAGACATTGAGAAGTAACCATCACGGATGACTTTAGACCAGCAAACGTAGATCGCATTCAAGTCAACGATGTAGAATGAGATCTTGTCACTTGAGAATGTTCCTGATGGAGCACCGTCACCAAGGTGGGTTGAAACGTGAGCTGGAAGACCACTGATCATCAAGTTCATGTTCGCACCGTCGATGCTGTCGTTTCCGTCCATAATCATATATCGTTCGTTAGCTTGAAGAGTACGCTTGTAGTTTTCAAGACCCTTTTCAGAGCAAAGAACGGTAAGGCCAGACAGCTCATCAATCGCACGAGCTTTTGCCTTGATGATTACACGATACAGACCATTCAATCCAGAAGTGTTGAATGAAGATGCAACGTCAAATACTTGGTTTTGAGCTCCAGGGAGAGCTGAGTGAGTTGACTTGCTGAAACCACCAATGCTTGAGGTTTGAGTAGCATCCTCAAGGTAACCGTTAGTTACAGAGACACCGTTCAAAGTGTTCCAGTCGTCATACTGAGCTACACCACCGAGAAGCATATGTCGTTCAAACTCACGCTTTGCCTTGTTCATTGTGGCCTTGGCACGACGAGAAGCAAGCTCGATAGTTTGAAGATCTCCACCGTTCAGGTCTTCTTCAACAGAAGAAATACCGATTGGGTAAGACACTTCAGCTGGAGTAAGGACCATAGGAGTCAGAACACCAGAGAAGCTGAGGTTCATCTGCTCGTAACCAGTTTGCTTTCTGGTCGGGCTAGAGTGATTCCCAGTCTGGAAACTTCCAATCCACTTGTGACCGGACCCTTTACTTGGTTGACCCTCTCCGTGAACACGATTGTGCTCAGCAAGAAAAGGAGTGACAATGTGACGTAAGTCACGAGCTTCTTTTGCAGCTTCAATCGAAGTAGCTGACAAGAGCTCATTATCGACTGTAAGAGAAGTAGTTGGCATTATATGCTCCTAATATTAACGTGATTTTTGTTGAGCTCTCAGAGCTTGAAGCGCTTTGGGATTGTCTCGTAAATACAATATACGAGCCGTGTTGCCCCGTATACCCTTGTACCCTTTTTCTGTGACCCATTTTGGTACAGGATCATTATTATCTTGTGTAGAACTTATGGTTGAGCGTTGAACTTGCTGGGCGCTCTCTCGTCTACGAAGCCGTTCCTTAGCGGATTGTTTCTCTTGAGCGGCAACCAATTGCTTTCGCTCAACTAACGCGTAAGCATCTGGCAAAGAAATTGAATTTCCTGATTCTTTTCTTTGTTCCATCAGCTGACGAACGTCGCTTTTGAACTGCGCATCTTGCATTTTGGGGTTCGCATCAACGAAATCTTGATACGCAGCAAGTTGCTGGGCTCGACGTGCCGACTGCTGGATTGGCTCTTGAAACTGGCGCATCGCCTGAGCAACACCTTTCTTGATCCGAGCTTCAATGCCCTCATTCGACATTGGATCGGGAAGCTCTTCCTCTGGAGTATCTGCCATCTTCAGATACTCTTGGAACTTGGGATCAAGCAGAACTTGATTGAGCTGAGCTCGATTTCGAATCAAAATCTTGTTCTGATTCTCAATCTCCTCCATACGCTTGTCAAGAGCTGATTGGCGTTCAGTGTACTGTGCTTCAGCTTGCTTGGCTTGAACACGCTGTTGAGCAATGAGATGCTTCATCAACCCTTTCATAGAGTCGGGAAGCTTCTCAATGCTCCGCTCGTCAATGTTCTCAAGCAGCTGCGCGTTGGGCTCATCAGGAATGTCTCCCAATGCATCCATCAGAGAATCGAAGCGAGAACTAGTATCGGCGACTGGAGCGCTCTCTACCTCAGGGGCAGCCGTCTCAACGACCTCCTCTTCAGCTGGAGCTGTCTCTACCTCAACCTGTGGTTCTGCTGCTTCTTCTTTAAATGAAACAGGTTCTGCTATTTCTGCTGCCGGGGCTGCTTCTACCTCGACAGGAACATCTGTTGTCTCGCTCACAATTTCCTCCTTACATCATACCTGCGATTGCTTCGTCTTCGTCACTCATACGGCCAACGGGTGGACGGCCAGCTTCCATTTCAGCTGCACTCATCTCTGGCTCTTCCTCAGGGGCTTGTTCGCCTGGAGCGGGTGCCTTGAGAGCTTCCATCAGCTTCTTGTCTTTCTTAGCGCGCTTGAAGTTGGCGATAGCCTTGCTCAGAGCAGTGTCGCTAACAAGATCTGGTCCAGCCATGTAATACTTGTCTCCACCCTCTTGCATCTTGACAAACTCCATAATCAAAACGAATGGAACGTAGACTTCTCCTGGCAATGGTCCGTCGAGCTTCTTTTCACCCTCTGGTGCCGAGTAATCCATAATTTCCACAGCTTCATCGACAGAAGAGACAAAATCATTCATAGACTCGCTAAATTTCTCAATCTTTTTGTAGGTATACGGCTTGTCCGGTGACGGAGCAGTAGCTGCAATCTGTTGCATCTGAGCCTGTTGCTGGGCCATTGGGTCTTCAGCAGGTGGAGGAGCCATTCCTCCTTGCTCCTGCATCATCATTTCGTCTTGAGTGATACTCATTGTTCAATCTCCTGTACGGGTGGTAATTCATTGAAAGGGTCTATCTTGGGGCCAGTACCTTGATCACGATGTCGGAACTGCTCTAGAGCTCCTCTGTCTTTCGCTTCTCGGTACTCTGCATAAGCTGCAGACTCTTCTACCTGCTTCTTATGGTCTTCAACTAACTTGTCATCGGCTTTTTGCTTTGCTTCTAGCTTATTATAGTCGCTTGAGAAGTCAATGTCTCCATCAATCGCAACCACGCCCATCTCTTTCATCACCTCTTGACGATGCTTCTTGCTATGCAGCATTCTGCCCAAGCCCCGATCAAAGTAAGGCCAGTTGGTATCCTCACCAAATCGGTCGATGCTCCAGCCACCATAGTTGAAATGCATAGGGCCTGTGCAATGTGGACACTGTCTGGGGTTGAGATTCTCTGTCAGATCATCGCGAATGATGTTGATCTCTGCAGAATGACCACAGCTCTTGCATTCAAATCTTCGCATCTTCACAGATGGCTTGCCCTGCACTTTACCTACGGTTTTCACCCAGTGTATAGCTTGCTCAGGACAGCTCGAACACTGGACAACTTCTTCAGTTGCATCAACGCGCCAGCTAAAACTAGCGTGCGTAATGTGTCCATTCGGACAAATAAACTTTTGACTGCTCATAAGCTCTCTCTAATCGCTTGTGTAAGCGCTTTGACTGCTTCCGCTTGTTGCTCAGGCGGTAGGGTTTTGGCTTTCTGGATAGCTTCCATAGCCTGTGGATTTTCTGCAAGCAATTGCTCAAGTGCAGCAAGTGCTTGGTCGGGTGGTAAAGATTCAATCTGTGCCAGAACTTCTTCTGGATTCTGAGCTTCTGGCTGACCCTCTGGTGGTGCCTGACCCTCTGGTGGTGCTGCCTGAGGAGGTGGCTCAGGAGGAGCTTCTGCTTCAACTCGTGCAGCTTCAGCAAGAATGTACTCCATCGATAGGTTCTGAGGAAAGTCAAACTGCTCGTGAATGGTCTTGAGGATCTCTCCTGCCATCACGCCCATCGCGTTCTTTTGCTCCTGAGATACCTGCAGCAACTGAATCATCTTGTCACTTAGCGCGAGAATGTTGTTTCGCATCTCACTCTGCGCCATCGGAGAACGACCAGCTTCTGTGAACCCAATCTCGAAATCACTGTCGATGTCTTCAATCGTGACCTCAATTGCTTCGCCCTCAGGTCCAATCAGCATCAGGCGTTGCTCTGTGCGAGCTTGCTCTTCTTGCTTACGCTCGGGCTCAACCTCAGCCGCCAAGTCCATAATCTGCTGATCTTCTTCCTCTGTGTCCTCAAGCTCGTCTCGAACCTCATCGATCCCCTCGCGCACAGGGGTATCTTCGGCATCTTCGACACCCTCAAGGTCTCTCTTGGTCTCGAGTTCATCCTGATCGAGCTCCATTCCCTCATTGTCAATGTTGGCTTCAGCGCCCTCACTGTCTCCAGGGTCGTAAAGACTAGCTACGTGAGCAGCAAAGCATCGCTTGACAACTTCAATCAGGAACATATCGCGCATCTCTGCGTGACGTCCAAATTCGCTCTGTGTGTGCCCCTCAACCGCTGCAATCTCACTAGCGGTGGCCTTGGTCACCTGACCCAATGCCGCAGGGCTAATGACCGTATTACGCTCGAAATCAGCTTCCGCTTGAGCTGCTGTCACCTGTATGTTTGCACTGATCGGTCCGTGACGAAGAGGAACGACCACATTCGCAAGGTTACCTGCATATTGCTCATCTACCTCGATGATCAAACCATCTTCACCAGACTTTAGATCGGAGTATGCATCTGCATCTAGAGCTCCCTTTGGTGCCAAGTATACCCGAGCATCACGCCGAGCTGACTGAGCCATATAGGAGCGCATCGTGTTGATCTCTTTCTGCTGGGGCAAGAGCTGTTCGCTGTAAGCTAAACCCCGATAAGGATACTCAGGCTCGTGCTCGAACATTAGAGGAACAATGTGTGGCAGTGCTTGACCATTGGCTTCAACCAACGGCAACGGGCCCATATAGACAGGCTTGACCTCTCCATCATATCCGTCATCCAAAACGTAGATCTCAAGACGACCATTGTATTTGGTTCCATCTGTGTCGTAAAAATCATCAATCAGGTTGCAAAACTCAAGCACCCTCACGAACGCCGTCGCATCTGACTCTGGGGTGTCGCCCTTGTACTCAACCCTCTTTGTTCCAGTAAGATAAGCCCCGAGATAATCATTACGACTAGTACCTGTAAGGTCTTCTGAAAGACCGTATTCTTCAATGACCTCCTTACGAGGACGATAGGAAACGTGACCAATAAAACGAGCATCATCACGATCATGAACATCAGAATCCAAAACCATTTCCCAATACGGGAACACACGCATCCAAACACGGTTCAACCCCTCTTCAGCTGGGTCGTAACCAATCTTCGCACCAGCTCCCTTATAGAGTAGCGCCTGACGGGAAATGTTCAGAATTCTTTCTCGCATAATCGGCTGATTGAGCCAGTGATTGACAAGCATCTCCGCTTTCTTGATGTCACCAGTCGTGTAAGGGCTGGGGCCAATCACCACTTTCATCTTTCGTGGATACAGATTGGCAAGATAACCAGTGAGCGCTGGCTTCATTCGGTTGACCTCAACCTGGTCAAGTCGCGACATCTCATAGGCCACGTTCAAGTCCTCTTGACCCTCGATATAGCGCCAGAACTTCGTGGTGTACGCAGCCTTTGCAAGAGCCATATACGGCTGCTCGTTATGCATACGAGAGTCGTGAGCTCGAACGTGGTCCATCACCATCTTTGGTGTCAACTTGTCCTTTGAAAAGTCATATCCAGCTATGTCTTGCTTCTTCATGGTATCGCCATCCTTATTCGATCAGCCGGGTTCATCCGGTAAAATCTGTCTCGGAAATTGTTCTTGTCTCTCCCCGAGAATGCTGGACAGTATCGAAGCGCCCAACACGCCAAGATAAATGCATCACTGTGGTCATCGTGATAACCATCCTGCCCCTCAATTTTACCCTTGACCTCCCGTACATGCATCAGCTCTTGTATAGTCGTGTGATCGTTCAATGACAACCCATCAGCGTTCACTAATTGACGTGCAAAACTGTATGCAAGCTCCTTGTTTCCTCTGTGTGTTGTCCAATCCTGACCTTTCTGGTCTTTCCATAATGGTATACCATATTGTGAGAGCTTTTTGATGACAACTCGACCTGCTCCACCAGTGTTCGATTCACACAGCACTCGTGCCTTATGGTAGTATGCCGAGAGGTCCGCAACCATCTCGCCAAACCTGTCCTCTCCACCCTGGTTCACACTTAGGACAGCTACTTGCTCTCCATACTCCGACATCACACACGCCACAGCATAGTCACCACCAGTACACCAACTGGGATCACAACCAATCACGTAATCTGTATCGAGCTCAGGCTCCATATAGATACGCCTCTCTCCATTGATCGCTGGCGGTAATTCGTTCAGACAATCATTCAGATAATCCGAATCGAACCAACTACCCTCCAAAACTAAGAACCCATCCTCAATCGTCAAGGGAAACTCGCGCCTGAATCGTCTTTCCCCCATTCCCTCAACGCCGTAAATCATCTCATGGCGCCAATAAAGCTGCGCCATATCTAAGCCGAACTGTCGACTGAGCTGATACTCCTCTTCGGTAGGTTCCCAGCCTTGGGGCGGATCAGCACGATATGTGCGATGGTCGCTCCAGCGAGAAAATATGAACTTGGTTGATGTATCACCATTGCGCTCTGCTGCCTGTGCAGCCAGAACACGCTCGTGATAAAAGTTGCCAGGACCGTTCGGGGTGCTGACAACGATAATCTTGGAGTCGTCTCCTCCGTGCAAAGTAGATCTGATCCCCGCCCAAACCTCCTCAGGGTGGGGCCAGAACGCGAGCTCCTCCGCTACGAACCGCTGATACGTCCAACCACGACCGTGCGTATCACCACGCGCCGTCATATGGTCAATCAACGCATCCGTTCGCTCACTCATCAAGGTCTTGTCGTTCTGATTCATCTTGAACGGGTTCGCATCCTTGAGAGCTTTCGGTAAATGGTTGTAATATGTACAGAATTTCTTGAAGATTGACTTCGTGGTCTTGTTGTGGTCAGCAACAACAATCGTTCGCAATGGCTTGTTTGCACAATAAGTAGCCCAAAATGTGTGAGCGCAATTCGCAGTAGTGATGCCGATCTGCCTAGGCTTCAGCACCACTACTGTCTTGACAACAGGATCATCCAAGGCCTCGATCAGAGCAACCTGCTCACTGTACGGTGTGTTGAAATACCGCAAGTTTGCATCGGAATCCTCAAATCGCAACCTCGGAATGAACTCTTTGCTGTCCGCGAATATACGATCAAACTTGGTCACGCTTCAGCCCAGCCGTTGACCCCTTGATCAGCAGACTGGAACCACTCCTCGAGACTCATATCGGTTGAGCCTTGAGCTTGTTTCGCCTGTGTAACCAACTGGACAACGACCTTGGCAGCCTGAACATCGCCCTCAGCCAACGCCATCATCAGCGTTCGATTGGCTTCAAACTCAAGTGCGCGCAGATCCGCAACACAAATACCAGCATGCTCAGGAAAAACCTCGGCCCACCAGTCCAAGAATCCCTCCATCTGCTCCCAGTTCTTCCACTCGGATAGAGAGAAGTCTGGAATCTTTCGTGCCCATTCACCAACCATACGGAGCCCTAAGTCATATAGACCTCGAGCTGCCTTACGAGTGGCTTCCATCTTGATCGTAGGATGAAAAATCATTTTTTAGTCTCCGAATTTATGATCACTCCGTGTTCGTTTACCAAACCATTACGCACGGCGGTCCGCGCTCTCTGATCAATCTGCTGATCAGTGTGACGTAAGTGGGATGGTCTGCGAAGATTGTACTCGCGCAAGCGTTGCTTGCACTTGACTATTCTGATCAAATCTTCGGGAGAACTTTTCATTTTCGTTTCCGTCTCTTCACTGTAGGTGCTGGTTGCTCTTCTGGAGCTGTATTATTACTTTGCATTTGCTCTGCCAACCCTGCCATAAGTTCAGTCATCTGAGACAGCTTGGCACTGAGCTCATCAATCTGGCCTTGTTGAGTTGAAATCTTCTCTTCTTGTTCCTTGATAAGAGTGTCATCAATAGCAGGTGCTGGGGTTGCAGTAGGTGCGTTACTTGCCATCAGTTTAGCAATCATTTCTGGGGTCAGCTGATTGGGGCGATCAGCTTCTCGAGTTACTCGACCCATATCATACCTAAGGTCTTGATTTCCATTCAAATCTACAAACTCAAGCCCCACAACCAGATACTGGATCTCTTCAGCAATCTCAACCACACCAGAATCTGCATCTGACGGGCGGCCAACTGTTCGACGAGTAACATTGTCTCGGCGTTCAAGACGTTGCTCAAATGCACAAAGCTCCCACTTACCGTTGGGCTGAACAGTCTCTCGCATCTCGCGTGTCCACTCAATGTTCTGTTCGATCATAAATACCCAGGTCGGCATATCTACGTGACCCAAAACACCAGCCAAGTGAAACTCAGAAACATAGGACCACCGTCGATTGCTTTCCCACTCTGACTTGGGAGCATCAGTAAGATGGTGACTGCACACATTCTCAACCGTTTCTCTCAGGAGCTGCAGGTCCAAAATCTTTGGGTTCTGTCGCTTGTCCGTATCGGGACGTTCTACAAATTTATTGCCACGTCGCTTCTTACGAGTCTTTTCAATTATTCCCTGTGCCATTTAGATTCTCCAATTGTTGTTTTATTGACATTAGTTTCTGAGCTCTCTCCCGTCGAGCCCAATCCTGTTCCCTCTCTTCCAAATCACCAACCTCAGCTTCGACTAGCTCTTGAGCATACTTTGCTGCAATCTCTTCCTCTAGTTTTCTGCGGAGCTCACTTCGTCTCGGGGGAAGCTCTCCCCGAAGCAAACACAAATCTTCTTGAAGCTCCAACCTCAAGTTGTTTGCATCTCGTATCAGCTCACCAAGGTCTCCGTCACTGATCTCAAAATGATCGGCCCATAGCACCAACACCGACACGCTCGGGATCTTACGCTTGATGCCGTCCTGATACCAGTGCCAAGCACTCGTTCTTCCACAACGCCCAAGCTCGGCTGCTTGCTTCGGACTTTCAAATTTTTTTAGCATATCGGATAAAAGCATATACACTAATACACTAGAATGTGTTACCTTGTCAAGGCAACTGACACAAACAACTTTAGGAGATAGAAAATGGGCAAGTTCCAAATCATCAACGCTGGACAAAGTCGAGCAGAAACTTCAGTCAAAGGTCTCATCTACGGAGACTCTGGTGTGGGCAAAAGCTTCCTCGCTGCTACCGCACCACGTCCACTCGTGCTGCTCACCGAAATGAACGGCCAAGCAAGCATCTCACACTCTAACCCAGGTGCAGGTATCATACATATTACTGATGCCAATATGCTCGCAGGAGTGCTCAGAGACATCCAAGAAGACCCAGACACCTACGAAGACTTCGATACCATCGTGATCGACAGCCTGACCGAGACACAACGGATGATCAGAGACCGTATCCTCTCTAAAAAGAAGTCCGGCTCCAGTATGCAAATCCAAGACTGGGGCAAAATGGCCGAAGATATGAGAGCTATGGTGCGACGTATCCGTAACCTCAAGAAAAATGTCATCTGCATCTGCCTGATGGAGAGCGAAACAGAAGAAAGTACAGGCACCAGACACCTCAGACCAGCATTCGATGGACGGAAAACTGGCTCTGAAATCGCCCAATACTTCAATTTCGTAGGATTCCTCTACGCTCAGCAAAAAACTGACGAAAAAGGTGGGTCAACTGTGACAAGATCACTGATGGTTGAGGGCCCAAGTCGGGTAATGTGCAAGCCATGCTACCCCGTAAGTGGTATCATTGATGAGCCAAATATCGCTCAAATCTTTGCCCAGATCAAACAATGAAGCCAATACACCCATCAACAATCAAGCTGAGGGATAATCACTGCGGTCACGCTATCGAAATGTGGAAACAAAACGCCCCCTATGAGCGTGATGTCTTCCATACAGGCGTGGCTGCACACTATGTCCTAGAGATGTGCGCACTGAACCCAGACGAGAACGTTACTGTAGTTGCGCAAGAATGCATCCAGGAGCTCACCACACAAGGTCGCTCCTACGATGACGTGCCTGAACCACCTATGCCTGTAAATAGAGCCGTAGAGGGTGCTAAAATCGCCACAGATTGGCTCCAATTCAACACCCTGCCAACCGAAAACGCTTTCTTCGAAGAAGAGTACGCTTTCGATAAGGACTGGAATGAAGTACCATACAACTCAGATGAAGCCGTATTTCAAACAATCCTCGATGTCGTGGAAATACACCACGAATACGATGAGCAGATTGGAGAAGAAATCAAACACGCCATCGTCCGAGACTACAAAACAAGCTGGGCTGCAGACAGCTCTGAACTCTATACAGTCCAAAGACACTGCCAAGCTCTCGTCGTATGGCTCAGACACAAACCAGAAAAGATCACACTGGAAATCGCAAACCTGAGAAGCAAAAAGTTCTACAACAGAGTCATTCGTCCACTTCACGACGAAGAAGACCTAGAGGGTGAATGGAAAACAACCATAAACACCTATGTTGATCTCCTCAGTCAACCGCAAAGACCATCGCCTGGTACAGGTTGTGTCAACTGCCCCTACACCAGATCCTGCAAATACGCTGACCAAGCATACGCAAACGGTGACGACATCCTAACTCAGTATGCTGTCGCCAAAGCTCTCGTAGATAAGCTAGCCCCACAAGTGAAGAAGCTCGTGAAAGAGGAGCCTGTCCAGGTTGGTACAGGATACATCGGGTACAAAACCAAAGAGCGAACGAAAGTTCTGCCAGAAACTGGTGAAAGACTGACCCAAATGTGGCAGGAGCAGGATGGAGATGTGGCGCATCTGGTGGAACACCTTGAACTCGGGGTCACGTCCCTAAAGAAAATACTCCGCATCATATGCAAGAATCCTCGTGAACGAAAAGAGCTTATCGAACAACTCACCCAAAAAGAATCCTACGCTTCATTTGGAATTCATAAGAAATGAAACACCAATGCCCTCACTGCGGCTCAACCAATCTCAGAACAATAGCCATCATTGATGTCAACACTCAAGAAGTTATTGAAACGACAGACGTCGAAATCTGGTGTGATGAATGCGGTGAAGAAATAGAAGAGCTAAAAAGCAAACAGGATAAGAAATGAAATATCAAATCATCTACGCAGACCCACCGTGGGATTACAAG
>CEOA01010475.1_pt1 | contig 11709 bp, 16 predicted proteins | sample 530251 | NCBI WGS metagenome assembly CEOA01 (sample SAMEA2619838, study PRJEB7988) | marine metagenome | biome: marine biome (ENVO:00000447); feature: surface water layer (ENVO:00002042); material: "saline water (ENVO:00002010), including plankton (ENVO:xxxxxxxx)" | depth 5 m
ACATATGTGGGGCACTGCTGGGTTATATACCAAACGCAATGCACGACACACACGTACGTGAGTAGTACCTTTTACGCCGAAGGGTGGTGTAGAAACTACACCGTAGCAGTATGCTTTTACGCCAACCTTTTACGCCGACCCTTAGCCGGAGGCATACCTTTTACGTGGCCCTTTTACGCTCTTTTAGTCACACACGGCGCTCGAAAAAAAATTTTACAGAAAAAAAGTTATGACCTCTGTCCCTATCCCGTCAGCATGTCTGCGTTCGATCTAGCGTGGACGTTGCTCAAAAGCACACCAAGAAGGAGACCCAAAGGGAGAGGCGAACCAGAGCGGCCTCGTAAACGCACCGCTTCACTTCGCACTGGTGCTCAATCAATTGATACACAAAGTAGACAGGCAAGAGATGACAAATCTGCTTTTATGGAACCCTATCAAATGGAGGGTATGCCGTTGAGTTATCACTATGACTATGGAGATAGAAAAAATGTTGAAGAGATTTTATTTGACGAGTATGGTTATGGAATGGATGACGAAATGGCAGAGGCTTTGCTACAACATTCACCTGCAAGTGCAAATCTAAGGCAATATCAATATGATAAAAGAAGACCAGAGCCTATGTATGATGATGAAGGTAAAGTCATAGGTGATGTAAAAGATTTCTAGTTCACAATCTTCAAGTCCTTCTACGGCTTCCGCTCATACATGAGCGCGTTCAATGACGCATGGATGTTGCTCAAACAACGATCCCAGCCTCAGATGTCTCTTCTTCCATTTGGATTCGCCACTGGTAATCCTGCTCAAGATGCATTGGCCTATCTAGGTGCTGGTCCCGGTGCTCAGGAAGGGCCGATGACAGTTCCGCAATCTGAATTAGACAATAGGTATGAAGAATTTTTAGATAGGCAAAAAACCAGAGGGGTTCCGCAATACCAATTAGACGTTACCCGCGATGAAAAGAGTTACACAGATAGCAAAGTAGGTCTTAAGCCATACTTAATGGCAGATGGTCAAAGTGTTGGTAAATTCCCAATGGCTCCTACTGAGACTGCTAGATTAAGAAGGGATATTACAAGAGGTAGAGGGCATCGACCGAAAGATGTTGTTGCTCATACCAGTGGGCCTATAGATGAACTAATCACTGATTATCATGGTAATACTCATTTTATGGACAGTACCACATCCATCCCAGAGGCTTCATTTTATCCAACTGGAAGCGCTATAGATGATGAACATCGGGGTAAGGGATTATACATAAGATCGCTTTTATCACTTTTATCAACCCCAGAGGCAATGGGTCTTTCGGCCAAAGATGTAGCAAGAGAAGATGCACTAATGAGTGACGCACCATCCTATAATTTGTCAGAAGTAGACCCTCAGTTATTCGATGAATTGTATGGACAAAGGGGCCTAATGTCCCCACCTTCGCGTACTGGTGGAAAAGGAGGCTCAGATAGAAGTCATGAACTTTTAAGTGAACGATACAAGAAAATAATGGATTTACTGGGTGAAGATTTACACACGTATGGAGAAGGTCAGACTCTTAGCAATATTATAGATATGGCTGAACGTGGTGAAGGTATGTTTAGGTCTCATGGAGCAAAATTAAAACATAATTTACTGGAAGGTTCTATTTCCGAAGAAGATGCATATAGAGGTAAAAAACGTCCACTTGTCGACCCTGAGACAGGAGAGGCGTTAAAAGACCCAAGAGGTAAAACCTTCTTCTATGACCCAATATCTGTTGATGTAGGAAAAAACCCACTTGAACGAGAAACTTTTGGTGATTTAAGACGATTCGATCTTGCAGGTCTTCCTGTAAGAGTCAAACGACCAGTGACTCCTACCGAGCGCAAGCGATTAAAGCAAACAAGGTTAGGTGATTTTGAACCCCCTCTACCTGACATAGATTTAGGCGATGGGCCTGTATCCGCGGAGTCTATTATAAATCGTGAGCGAGAACGGCGGGGGAGGGAACAACAAGCGATGCGTAATCTCGAAGAACTTACCAGTCCGCGTCGTCGTGATCGTGCGTTTACACGCCAGCGAGAGCAGAGGATACAAGAGGCAATAGACTCACTGGGAGGTCTTTTTACTTCATACCAAGATGCTAGACAAATGGCTGGGGATGGATTCAATGAAAGACTTGTAAATACCGGGCGCGACATTGATATCAAAAATTCACTTAAGTTCTTTAATGAACATATGACTAATCGTACTTATGATGAATATGGAATGGCTTATCCTAACGCCGTTGATGACTTACCAAGAGATATGTCAACAAATATATCACAGGATGTACTGTTCTTAACAAATATGCAAGATGAAAACAGTCGACCAGATGCTATAAGAGAGGCATTAAGAAGAGCAGAAGAGCAATTTCGAGAGCAAGATGGTGTACCGGGGAGTAATGTCTTCGATCCCGACATGATTGATGTCTTCGATCCTGACATTGCTGCTGAACGTACTATAGGTTCAGGGGCTATGAGGCGAAATTACATACTTGAAGAAATAGACAAAGCCATAACAAGAGTGCGTATCTTAAATCACCATTTACGCACTTACCCTGAAAAATTAAGCGGAGGGGGAGGGTCTCTTCAACAAGAACAGGCACACATATTGTTAAGGAATCATCTTGATGATTTGTTCCATCCAATAGGCGGTTATATGATGGGTTATAACGAAGACAGAGTATAATTGACCTCTGGAGAGGTTAGTGTTAAAAGTAAACCACTGCTGCGTTAAGTATGATTGGCCTGACTGGTGTTATTTTAGTAATTATTTTCTTGGTCTACATCGGTTTAGTTGGTTTGTACTATTACGCCATGCCTGATACAGAGCCGTTCGTTGTTTATGAAAGCGAAGAAGAGTTTGAAGAGATGTTCATAGAAGGACTTCGGAGGTCCCAGCGTTGAAAGTTAAGATCTACGAAGTTGGACCTCGTGATGGGCTTCAAGCCCTATCCCATTTTGTAGATACCGCGACCAAAATTGAGTTGATTAATACTCTGTATACTGCTGGGCTAAACGATATAGAAGAAACCAGTTTCGCGCATCCGCGTCTAGTACCACAAATGGCAGACGCCGAGGATGTATTTAGTGGCGGGTCTGTTCTTGTTATGAATAAACGTGGATATGAGAGGGCAAAATCTGTAGGTGCAAAGAAGATTAACATTGTATTTTCACCATGCGAAGAGTTCAATAAACGAAATTTGGGCAAGACAAGAGATGAGTTGTATGAACAATACTCATCGTTCATGAGTGAAGTTGACAAAGAGAGTGTCCGAGTCTACTTGTCCATGGCGTTTGGCTCTCCATACGGCGGTGCTGTAAATTTTGATTTGATGAAAGAATGCATAGACGATGCGAAAATGTTTGGGAATACCGTAGTCTTTGCAGACACTGTAGGAGTAGGTAGTACGGAAGAAGTTGCCATATTTGCAAATATGGCTTTAGAGATGAACATGACCCCAGCACTTCATTTACATCACACAGGAGATGAAGAGCGTGCTATCGATCTTGTTTATGCTGGGATTAATCATGGAATTCGTGAGTTTGATTCAAGCATAGGTGGTCTTGGTGGTTGTCCCTTTGCAGAAGAAAGTGGAGCCAATCTTTCAACTGAAACTTTGGTGCGCTATCTAAATGGATGGGGGTGTAATACTGGTATCCATCAAGACGATTTAATCGCTGCACTTCGTATTGTTTCAGACATACGATTGAAAAGCGTAATGGCTATATGATGCACCCTCCTGCGTAAAGCAATGTCCGCGTTTGATACCGCTTGGATGGTACTCAAAATGCCACCTCTTCCAAGAGGCGTACAGGATGTAACTGGACGCATTGGTGAGCAAGAGTTTGGACCAAGAGGTTCAAAGAGTCTATCAAACCGAATGGCGTTTAATTTAGGTAAACTAGGTGGCGATGCAGACCAGAAAGAACTTAGAGATTTTTTAATGCAATACGGAGATAATCCAGAAGTCATGGACATGCTCGCATCAAGATTTGGTATGGAACCCGGCTCAATTGAATTTCCCGGACGCATGATGCCTCGTGACCCAAGTAGCACAATGCCAATGCCTGATTTACCTCGTGGTCTACCGGACATGTCAATGATGCAACCAGAAGGTGCAAGAACCCCTGCACCTCAACTTGCAGAAAGAGCACCAGACCCAAACACTGTACCACCTGCTCCTACTGGTGATGTAGCAGTTGGTAGAGATAACACTCTTGATATGCTCTTAAGTCAATTTAGTGAAAAGCAATTGATGGCTGAATTAGGTAGAAGAAGGAGAGAGCGACAATGAATGCAATAAATTTTGCTTGGTCTATTCTAAAAATGCCTAGAGAATCTAGCCTTGATGATGATTTCAGAGCCATGAGACAGTTTGTTTTACAAAACCACAACAATCCAGATCCTCAAATTCAAGAAGATGTTGAGAATGTTTACCGACATTTGACACAAATTATGTCTGCAAGACGAAGTGGAGCACCCGCCCCCACATTAATGAAACCTCCAAGAATGGAAGGAACTGGAATGGAAGGAAGAGCCATGGGTGCTGGAACTCCGACACCTTCCCAACTGCAACCATCTTCACGAGTAGAAAAATACGACCCTTCAACATACAACCAACCCGGTCAAGCACTTCCTATGGGACAAAGACCTCCGAAAGATCCTGAAATGGCTCGTCGAAGTAGACAACAGAGAACCATGGAAGCAGGTGCTGAGAGAGGGAGAATGCAATCTCAACGTGACAGAGTCATGGATGAAATGAGAGAGGCTGGAATTACTCAAGATGCAATGGGCACTTTACCGTTTCAAGAATTAATGCGTGCTAGTAAAACTCCAGAAGGAATGGCTAGAATTCAACAAATGATTAGAGAAAGAAGAGGTGCAGAACCAGCGGGCACTGCCCCACAAACTGATAGAATCCAGATGAGTGAACCAATGGATGCAATCGATGCTGCATGGGCTGTGCTAAAGTCTGTGTAGGTGTTTGAATGCCAGCCCCAGCAATTGGTGCTCTTGTAGGAATTGCAGGTCGTGCACTAGCAGGTCGTGCTCTTCGTGCTGGTGCAAAAAAAGTCATTGGTGATGTTAACTATGGTTTAGGTGAAGAGGAAGAAAAAGAAGAAGAGGGCAAATCAGGACTACCAATACAACAGGCAGTTCAAACCATTCAAAGCGCACAAGAAGCCCAAAATCAAAGATTGCAACAGCAGATTGACAGAACTCGTGAAATAATGAGTACCAATAGCCAACAATTTCAGAAAGAAGATGTTGCTACTTTAATGACGCAGTCACCGTCAATCAGTGGAATATACCATCATGGCGGAGAAGAAGCATATGAAGGTGAGCAATGTACAATAGAAGCATGTAAAAATGCACCGACAACATTTGTTGACTATTCACATCCTGTGATTAGACAACCCACTCATAATTATCAACATCATATGTGCTCTTCATGTGCTGTAAAATACAATGCTTTACCCGCAGAGTATGATGTAAAATTAGCAAGTGAACCCATGTCAGTTGGTGATGTTCTTGTCAAAGATCGCAAATCACCCGAAGCGCTAAGACGTAAAAAAGAATATGATACAAAATACGAGTCATCCCCGGAACGCGTAAAATACCGTGAAGAACTAAACCGTGAGCGTCGTCGTCGTGGAATCTACGGCTCACATGACCATATGGATGTTAGTCACACGGAAGGTGGGGGCCTAACTCTTGAAAGTGAACACGCGAACCGGGGACGGCACTTTAGAGACAGAGGAACTTTACGTCCTATTGCTAAATCTTTGAAAGACGACCTTAAACTTCTACGCAATCTTTTGGCAGGTCCGATGGATGAACAAGATGAGAAGATAGTCATGGCGTTAAATCGTACGATTGACGAGCAGTCTGAGGAAGAAATACCGGAAGAAGAAAAACATCATGAGTATTTTGGTGGCTCTCATCGAATCGAATCTTTACAATAAATCTAATTTATCTTAAGTCTAATCTAACTCTTTATACTAATTAATATAATAACTTAGATTATACATTAGATTAATCGGATTTATTATTCACAACCTTTATGTTGACCCCCTCAGTGGACAATTCAGTGGTCACTATGGATGAGTACGAACAACACGACGCAGAAATCCGATTGATGGGGCTAATTCTTGCACAAAGTATCCTTGTAGCAGTAGCAGTGGGAATCTTTAGTTCGGGAGTTTGGCTTCCGGGGGGAACAGGAGCGTCTGATTGGGTAAATGGATTGACTTATGGTATGGGGGCATTGGCTGTTCAAGTCCTTGCCTATTACGTTTTCAAAATGTTCTTTGAGCAACAAATGAAGGAGCGTGTGAGAAGCACGAATCTTGAGCGCCAAAGAAATTATCAGTATAGAAGTATGCAGCAAAACTTCGATCATCGGCGTGCCGAGATGGAGATAAGAATGCAAGAAGCACAGTTGGAACGAGAGTTAAGGTGGATGGAGGCCAACCCCGGTAAAATGCCACCCTCATGGGGAGTGAAAGGAGGTTCACCTTCTCTCGTTTCAGCATTTGATAATCAAGGTGGGGCAGCCGCCACTTTCGATGGAAGTAAAATTCCCACTCATGAAGCACATACTCCTGCTCCGTTGACTCTTGGTGTAAATGACGATGTTCCTCTCACAAAAGAAGGAAAACCCGATAAGAGATACTCGAAGAAGAAAGAATGAGGTTTGGCCCATGGGTCGTATATTCAAAACACCGTCAGACAATGCAACGGAGGAAACTCTTCGTGCAATTCATCTTGCAAATACTGTTGATACAACATATGAAAGAACTTGGGGCTGGGTAAAAACTGTCATTGCATCTTTCATTACCGCTTTGGTAGTGAGTGGTATTGAGTTTTATAATCCTGAATTTAGTGTCTATGATAATACTCTCGACTGGGGTGTGGGAAAATTACGCGATCTCATTAACTGGTTGAAGTGGTGGTAAAATGGTTGAACCGGGCAGCACCGCTCTTGTTGGCGCTGCCATGTGGGGTCAAATGCTCTATCATACATATCGTCCTCGAAAAGTGGGAATATATGGAGCACCAATGGTTGGAAAAACAACGCTTGACCGATACATGACGACTCCCGGTGAAATGGAAGAAATTGAAGAGCGGACAACACACTCTCGTATTTTAAAATTAGGAAACTATCGAATGCCCAAACCAACGAGAAAAAGAATATCTTGGAATAATGAACGTCGCCTTGTCTTTTCTTCTGATGTTGGGGGAGATACGCGATTTTGGAACTTATGGATTGAGGATATGGTCACTCGTGGTGTTGAAGGAGTTGTCTACATGTTTGATGAGCGTGCGTTCAAAGGTGATGATGGTGGAGAGCAAATAGCAGGTTTTCGTTACTTAGTAGACAGAGTCATATCCCGTGATTATCGATACCGCTCTTTGTGGTCGAGACTTAAGGGAAGAAAATATCATCCTCGAATAATCATGCTTGTAGCAAACAAAGCAGATCGTTTCTTTGATGATGCAGCATCGAAGTTATGGAGAGATGGTCGTATTGGTGAGCATAAGATATTTGACCCATTCAGAGATGATTTGATTAGACTACAAAAAGCGGGTATACCGACAAAGCGCTCTTTCATGGCAACCCGTATTGGTTGGAATGTAGAAAAAACTCTACTGGACCTTCTGACCATTTGAGTGACCTTTATGTGGAACAAGTGAGTGGGATATACATGGTCGCGACTAAGTTGGTTTCTACTGGCGGAGCGAGTCGTAGTCTAAGAACGACTGTGCCACTTTGGGTTGTAGAGCATTTTGAACTCTCAGCAGGTGACACAGTTGAATGGAAATTTTTAGTTGAAGATGGTAAAATGCAATTGATTGTAACGCCAAAGAAGGAGTGAGTTAAATGATGATGAGACAAAACGATCAGATATCACTCGCAAGTGTAAACGAAGCACACCTTGCTATGTTAGCCACTCAAGGTAATGAGCAAATTACTCAGGCTGCTCTTACTGAGATGGTAAGCGCACAACAGGCTATGCAACAGGTAGCGCAAAATCAAAACATCGAAGTTCCAAAAGTCAACTTTTTCCCAAGCACTCATCCTGACCCACGTAAGGCACGTCGTCGAGATATCAAACAGGCGTACAAACTTCTTCAACCAGCAAAGCGTTCGATATTCAATCCCATGAGATGGTTTGGAAATAAATATCGTTACGATAAAGACACTGGTGTTTGTGTTGTAGATGGTTGTAATGTAGCAGAACTCATTAAACACGATAATCTCTACATGAGAATTTGTGACGAAGATACAGGACGTAGCCTATGGGAAATGTATTGGCAAAACCCTGTAACTGGTGAACCCGAAGCATTCATTGCTCGTGACAAGGTAACAAGTGGTCGTAAGATGCGAGGTACATATTGTCCTGAACATCTTCATCTCTATCATTTGTTGAAGAAGTGGGAGGCTGAGGAAGATAAGCAAAATGAAATGAATCCAAATCGTCTTCGCGATAAGGTAAAACGTGGAGTTTCTATTGTAACAGTCCCAGTACAGAGTAATAAAAAGAAAGATCCTACACCAGCCATGCTCCAAAAATATGAACCGTTCTTTGCTGAACTTGAGCGTGATTCAGGAAAAACAAAAGGTATTAGTATTCTTCACTACAAAAACCCGGTGACTGATGTAAATGATGTAACGATGATTGTGTTTGATTTACGTATTTTCCAACAAGAATTACAGGCTCTAAATACACCAACTCAAGCATTTCAAGATTTAATCGCTCAACAGAACATTGATGCGTCACAGTCTCTTGGAGGTGAGTAGATGTTTAACTTCGGCCAACAACCTCAACCTTCGGGTACACTCAATCTTTCAGCAACTGGAGCGCCTGTTGCTTCCCAGCAGTCACTTGGTTTTACTCAACAAATGCAACAAAATCCTATGATGGGTGGGATGATGACTGGAATGGGTATTACTCCACAACAACAGCAATTTATGCAACAACCTGTCACGCCTCCGAGTGAAATGGAAATACTTAATGCACTTTTGAATTCACAAAATCCTATTCATCGCTTCATAAAAGATGGTGGGTTAAACACCTTGGTTGAAATTATTGCAGCAACAACAAGTCTTACGCTTCTAAATATTTTGAAAGAGGCAACTTTTGCGATTGACGAAGATGAGGGTGGGATGAAATTAGATGCATCTTCTCTTCCTGAAAATCTTAAGACATTAAGCACAGAAAATGTTACAGTGCTATTGAACAATATGATGGCTGTAAGCACACAAACTGTCCAACAGGCTGAAATGCAACGTCAACAAATCATAGCAACATCTCAACAATCCATGATGGGAGGCGCACTTCAAGCAGCGCTTGCAGATGAAGGGATGATGGAAAAGGTTGGTGGGGGCATTGGAAGTGTCGCTCGCTCCTTTATGGGACTACCAAAACAGTGATTGAAATGATGCCTACACCAAGAGATGCAATTGAAATCCCCATGAGGGGATTAACCGCCTCCAGTATTGATGTATTTTCTCCACCAAGATCGGTAATTGCTGATATGATAATGGTTCAATTCATTAGTATGATTGTTACATTTATGGCCCTTCTTCTCTTCAAAGGTCAAGACCTTTCTTCAACTGATGTCAGTCTCGCTTTGATTGGTGTTATGGGTGCAAGCCTGATGTTAAGCACCCTTTACTCAAGACTCACTCGCTAACCATTTTCCTTTTGGACAATCCATGCTGGGTAATGCTGCTTTAATACTCATGGAACATCCACATGCTCTGCACATCTTAATTCGTTTTATTAGATAAGGACATTCATCACAAATCGATAGACGTGTAGCATATTCTTTCTTTGTTACACGCCTCTTTTTTACAACATCTGAGGTCGCCTTTACAATCTCACGCGGTATGCGTTGCAAACGTCGAGGCATGAGTTTGCATATCTATAGTCTTGAAAAGGATTATGTTTGATGCTGCTTTAAGAACTCCATGACCGGAGCAGAGCGTGTCTCGAAACGCTCTTGTGCTTTTTGTCAACATCCTAGCCGTGATGAACTCGAAAAAGGTTTACTGAGTGGAGAAATATCCACAAGGGAGTTAGATAGAGATATGGGTTGGAGGCCGAATACGAGTGACCGACATTTTCGCAATCACATGGGTGAGTATCACATGGCTGCTAATCCTGAGTGCAAGGTTTGCTCAAGTCCCGATCGTGCTGAATATGAATCTCGTTTTTTTCATGACGGGTCTCAATCAGATGCTATAGCCGAAGAATTAGGGATAGCGGAATCTTCTGTGTATCATCATATGCGACATCATTTTCAACCCTTGGTACAACGTAGTGCTGCGGCGGAAGTCGCTTTAGTGGTTGGAAGTGAAATTGATGTACTTAGGGGAAATGTCGAACACCTCAATCATAAGTTGTCTGAATTGCTCAATGAGGGTAGCGTACACGAAGATGGATTCATCAGAGATGCAGTGTCTTTGCACAAAGAAGTAAGAGAATCTCTCAAGGATTTATTGAAGTTCCAAGGTGAGTGGGGTGCTACTTCTGAAAATGGTCAAACCCACAATACGATTAATATTCTAAAAGTTGAACTTAGTAAAGAAAGTCCTGAGACTTGGATGCGAGTTCGTGAGAAATTAATTGAACAGGTTGGTGATATTGAGTGAAATCTGTACCCATACCTCATCTTCTATGCAAATCTCATCCCGGTTATAGTATCATAATTTCACGAGATTATGGTCTTCTTTTAGAAAAACAAATACCAACTGTTCTTGATTATGCTAGATGCTTAACGGATAGTTTTAGTCACTATGGTGATTTTGAGATTGCACCCATAGGTATGTTTAGTATTTTATGTCAATCATTTCAAACTCTTCTTGAGTCAGATGAACCCGAAGATGTTCTTCCAGCAAGGACATCACTAAAATCAGCACTTCATCATTTGAACGATACCTTTGTTAAAATGAGTCGTGCGTTTCCACTTGATTCTAAAGTTCGTCAATTGTATGCTGATGTATCCCAATCCCTATACGCTTACGCGGACTCGCTTGTAAATGCCGGGTGTGAAACATGACTGAGGGAATGATGGGTCGCGGGTCTGACACTCGCATGTATAACCCTCGTTCAGAATCCTCTCATATGTTCCGTGAAAATCACGAAGAAGAGGGCACGCGCACTGGTTATGAAGATCCTCGTGACCTTGATAATCGTGCTGATAAACGTCAGGCTAAGAAAGAAAAGGAAGAAAAAGAAGAGAAGAAAATAAAACATATCAAAGTTCGTCGTCACCATCTCCATTCTGGGCAAGATGAAATGGACGAAGAAGAGTCACCCATGGAAAATTCTGAATACAAACCTCGTGGTTCTGTAGATAATCCGTCCAAGCAAACAATACCATCTGGTGCTGGTGGGTTTCTAACCAGTCTTGCTACACAAGCAAAAGGTCCGGGCGCTGCTGCTGGACAGTTGGTTGCAATGAGTGAACCGATGTTAGATGCTTGGTCTGAGTTGTTGAAACAAGATAGGCGTATCCCCGATGTAACTGATGAGTATGATTACTATAACTACTATGATACTTATGCAGATGAAGACCGACCTTTAGCACATATGCCTCATTCTACTCTTGATGCAAGATTAGCAGAAAGGGGTGAGGTTGGTGAATATGCTCATGATAACGATGATGAATTTGATGAGTTAATAC
>CEOA01005494.1_pt1 | contig 11690 bp, 13 predicted proteins | sample 530251 | NCBI WGS metagenome assembly CEOA01 (sample SAMEA2619838, study PRJEB7988) | marine metagenome | biome: marine biome (ENVO:00000447); feature: surface water layer (ENVO:00002042); material: "saline water (ENVO:00002010), including plankton (ENVO:xxxxxxxx)" | depth 5 m
AGCATTTTCGGGAACGGGTAATAGTGGTAAATCTGAAACTATAAGAAGTTTCTTATATACATGGACACAATATAAACAACCAAAAAAGACTTATAGGGATATTTTAAAGGAAGAAAATTTAGATCATTCTACTAAGACTTCAAAAGATACACAAATTAAAATTTTAGAATCTCTTATAGAACAAGTTGAAGGTTATACGGCAGAAGATTTAGTAGTTCATGATAGATGTCCTTTAGATAATATTGCATATACTATGTGGTGTTATGATAAAAATAAAGAAGACTTTACAAAAGATTTCGTTGGAGAGCAAATTGCTTTAATGAGAGAATCAATGAGACATTTAGATATTATTTTCTTATGTCGTTTTGACCCTAGTTTATCTAATGAGGATCCTGGACCAGATATGTTTATCGGTGATAATATTAAAAAAATAGATAAGCAATATATCACCGAAGTAGATAATATTTTTAACTCAATACTAAATCAGTATATGCAAAATCCTGAAGCTGATATATTTTTTCCAAAGGGTGATTCGCCTGTGTTAATAGATTTACCTAATAGTGCACAAGAAAGAATAGATTTAATTCAACAATATCTTGGTAACGACGGTACTTTAATTGAAGATGAACCATCTATTTTAAGTAATGTTGATGAATTAGAAAAACTTTTGTTACAACAAGAAAATGCTTTAGGAGCAGAAAAGAAAGAACAAGAATTATATAAGAGATTTGGTATATGAGTATAGGAGTAGGTATAATTACATGCAATAGACCTGACTTTTTTGGAAAATGTCACAAGTCAATAAAGAGAGAGTGGTATGATTATTTAGTTGTTGTAAATGATGGTGAGGATGTAGATTATAAAAAAAATGATCAATTCCACCATTATATAAAAACTAAAGGAGGTGAAGGTGTCGGTAAGGCTAAAAATAAAGCTTTGAGACATTTATTAGGAAAGGAGTGTGATTACATCATATTAGTTGAAGATGATATGCTTTTTAAAGGTGATATATTTAAAGAGTATATAAATGCTTATAAAAAAACAGGCATAGAGCATTTTATGTTTGGTTATCACGGTCCTGCTAATAAAGGTATGGTAAGTAAAGGTGAGCCAATGCCTCGAAAAATTATAGACTATTATGGGGGATTACAAATAGCTTTGAACGAACATTGTGTTGGTGCAGTTTGTTTTTATACTAAAGAAAGTTTAGAGAAGGTTGGTTTATATGATGAATCATACACTAATGCTTTCGAGCATGTAGATCATTCCTTCAAGTTAGCTAAGCAAGGTTATACCTTACCATACTGGTGGTGGCCTGATATAGCTAATAGTTTAGATTTTGTAGAAGAACAAGCATGCTCAGAAGAGAGTTCTGCTATAAGACCGAGAAAAGATTGGCAAAACAATATTAACGATTCGTGGTCTATATTTGAAAATAAGCATGGTATAGGACCTACAGATATTCCAGATACACCTTTTAATCAAGTTGCAGATTTTTTAAAAGTTAAAAAACCTAAATCAAATATTTCTTTTATAGTTCATTTTAGAAAAGATACACAACATAGAATGGATAATTTAGATATTGTATACAACTATTATAAGTCTATATATCCAAGAAGTGAGTTTATTTTTGTAGAAGATGATTCAGAAGAGAGAATTAAAGATTTAGTTAGACCGGAAGATAAGTATATATTCTTTAAAAATGATAGTACTTATAATAAATGTATTGGTTATAACAAAGGATTAAAACAAGCTTCTAATGATATAATATGCTTTTTAGATATAGATTGTTTAGTTAGTATTGATAGCTTAATTAAGGGAGTTAGTTTAGCTAAAAAGGGAATGATTATAATTGGTTATAATGGAACAGCAATTTACGTAGAGCATCCATTAAAAGATAAAATTAATAATAATGGTACTGAATTGTTTAAATTTTTATCAAGTTATATTGATGAAGATAATGTTGTAACTGGTTATTATGATAGACAAACTTACTGTGTTGGTAATACAAATGCCGTAGGTGGCTGTTTAATAGGTAGCAAAGAGACATTTAAAAAGATAAATGGATTTAATCCTAACTTTATAGGGTGGGGATATGAAGATAATGAAATTATTTCAAGAGCTGGTGCATTAGGAGTACCGGTAGCTAAAGTCGGTAATAATAACCCTAACTGGTTTTTATTCCATCTACCTCATGAAGAGGGTGGCGTCGCAATAAAAGACAAAGATAAACATGATTATTATCTTCATAATGAAAAAGAAGTTCAAAAAGTTGAAGCAATGAGTCAAGAACAATTAAAAGAGTATATTAAGTCATGGTAGAGGTAAATATTAGAGATAAAAATTTTGGTGGTGAGCCTTCATCGTGTCATCAAGGTGTTAATAAGTATGTAAAATGGAACTTTGGTAACAAGCCGGTAAGTGATACTTGCTTTATTACAGACATGTGTTTAGACGACGTGCATAAAGCATCTGGTGTTAAGAGAAAAGTAGCTTGGTTATTAGAACCACGAGCAATTCATCCACATATCTATCAATGGATAGAGCAAAACAACAAATTATATGATTTTGTTTTAACTTTTGATGAATATCTTTTATTAAAAGGTCAAAATTATCTTTATTACCCACATGGAAGATGTTGGATTAATCACTATAAAGAAACAAAAAAAGAAAATAAAATATCAACAATAGCTTCCGGTAAAAATACTACTGAGGGTCATCAATTAAGACATAAAATTATCTCAAAGTATAGAGACGATATTAGTGTGTATGGCCATGGCTACAATCCAGTTGAGTTTAAAGAAGAATCTTTACTAAAGTATATGTATTCTATAACTATAGAGAACTGCAGACAGCCTGGTTACTGGACAGAAAAAATTGTTGATTGTTTCGCGAGTAAAAGTATTCCCTTATTTTGGGGAGACGATGCTGTAAACGATTATTTTGATAAAGAAGGTATTATATATTTTGAGAACGAAGAAGAATTAGGTAACATAATAAAAGATCTTAAAGAGAATGGTAAAGAAATTTATAATTCAAAGAAAGAAGCTATTGAATATAATTTCAAAAAGGTTGAAGAGTACAGAATCCCGGAAGATTGGATGTATTTAAATTACCCATTTTTATTTAAATAATGAATAAAATTTGTATTATAAGGCAGCCAGCAGGATTAGGAGATATTTTACATCTCTTTAAAGTTGCTGTAAAACTTCTAGAGCAAAATAAGGTGAAAGAAGTTATATGGCCTGTTTATAGCGGCTACAACTATATAGGTGATTATATAAAACACCCGGGTATTACATTTATAGATAGTAACGAAGACTACCCATTTAAAGATTTTTTAGAATCTAATGAACCTCGTGAGATTATTAATAATGATGAGCTTATCTATATACCTTTTCAGATTGCTGATCAATTAGTTAGAAGTAATAAACCAGGTCCGTTGTACTGTAAATATGAGTTTGTAGGTCTAGACTATACAGATTGGTATAAGTACCCTAAGATTGAACGTAATTTAGAACGCGAGCAAGAATTAGAAAATTTTTTACAAAAAGAAAATTCATTTGATGTAGAAGATTTTATTTTAGTAAATAGATTTTACGGAACAACTCATCAGGAACGACGTGAAGCTAATATACCAAAATTTAATAATGAAATTACTATAAAAGAATATGATTTTGATAGACCTTTTGATTGGATAGGGTTAGCTCTTAAAGCTAAAGAGATACATACAGTAGATACTTCATTTTGTTGGTTATTTAGATTATTCAATATTACTAATTTAACTCTATATGGTAGAGGAATAAAGACAAATTTTGAGTATTGCAGAGGTTATTGTGATGATAGATGGGAGTTTTGTGGAGATTATTTTGGTCATGTAGATTGATTTTATAAACTTTATACTATAATATTATATGGTAAATTTACTTGTGGATGAAGCTTTTGCTTTCGACTATATTGCTATTTTAAAGCTTAAAGCTGATAAAGGTTATATAAGTGAAGAAAGTATTGAACAAAACTTTAACCATTTGAGAGACCAAATTGGTAGTGATCTATTTGATACAATTATTAATTCTAATCAATTTAAAAAATTATATGATGCTAATAGTGTAACTTTTGATGCTGTGGATGCCGCTAAAGAAGATAAAATGCTAGCTAGTGAAGTAGATAAAACAAATTACTTTAGAATGTTAGCTAAGACTGAATTGCAAAAACATTTTTTTGAAACTGATTTACAAGAAGTTAAAATCGGTTATGAGAGATTAAAATGAAAAAAAATATTATAGTAACAGGAGTAACTGGTCAGGATGGTAGCTATATGGTAGAGCATCTTTTAGCTAATACTGATTATAATATATTAGGAGGAGTAAGAAGATTAAGTGTACCTAATTATAAAAATATTCAACATATAAAAAATAAAAGATTTAAGCTAATAGATTTAGATCTTTCAGATGTTCATAGTATACACGAGTCTATTACTAAATATGTTCCAAGTTATTTTATTAATTTTGCCGCACAATCATTTGTAGGAGCTAGCTGGTCATTTCCACAACAAACTTTTGATGTTAATGCAACTGCAGTTTTACATATACTAGAGTGTTTAAGAAAACATGCACCTGATTGCAGACTCTATAATGCAGGATCAAGTGAAGAATTTGGAAATATTAAATATGTTCCACAAGATGAAAAACACCCATCTGAACCAAGAAATCCTTATGCTGTTTCAAAATGCTCAGCTAGGCAGTTTATAAAGATATATAGAGATTCATTTAATTTATTTGCTATTCAATGTTGGTTGTTTAATCATGAAAGTCCTAGAAGAGGAATTGAATTCGTTACGCGTAAAATTACTAACGGTGTAGCAAAAATACATTTAGCTTATAAAAATAAAAAAGCTGTAGAACCTATAACATTAGGTAATTTGAATGCACAGAGAGATTGGACTGATGCTCGTGATTGTGTAAGGCTTATTTGGGATATTCTTAATTTAAGAAGTCCTAATGAATATGTTATTGGTAGTGGTATATCTTATACCATAAAAGACTTTATTAATCCTTCTTTTGAATCTGTTGGTATTAAAGGTAAGTGGGTAGGAGAAGGTATAAATGAGAAATATATATATAAAGACGATGTATTAATACAGGTCTCTCCAGAGTTTTATAGGCCGGATGCTATTAATTCGTGGCAAGATATACGTACAGCTGATATAAGCAAAGCACAAGCTGATTTAAACTGGAACTTAGATTCAAGTTTAAAGGATTTAGCCTATAGTATGGTAGAGAATGATATTAGCCTTTTACAAAATCTTGATTAAAAATTTATAGTAGCTAATTAATATATATGTTAGTACATAAACAAAAATGTCGTGTTTGTGGTAATACAAATCTTAAAGAGGTTATTGATTTAGGAGAGCAATACTTTCAAGGTTGCTTTGTAAAGGATGGTGTACAACCACCACCTCGAAGACCGATGCCTAATGTTATTGTACGTTGTTGCCCAGAAAGTTATGAAGATGCTTGCGGATTAGTTCAGACGCTGCACAGTATCGACACAGATTTATTATATTGCAATTATTGGTATGAAAGTGGAATAAGCCAAACTATGCGCGATCATTTAAAGAGTATAGTTGATACTGCGTTAAATATTACTGGATCTACTTCCGGTAAAGTTTTAGATATTGCTTCAAATGATAATACTCTTCTTAGAAACTACCCTAAAGAATTTACAAAGATAGGTATTGATCCATCAAGTATTGCAGCGAGACAAACTGATAAAGATATTGAAGTTATTAATACAACCTTTCCTTCTAAACAAGTTAATAATTTAATTGAAGATAATTCTGCTGATATAATTACTTCAATTGCTTGTTATTATGATATTGACGACCCTGTACATTTTGCAAAAGAAATAAAAAACCTTCTTTCAGAAAAAGGAATCTGGATTTTTGAAGTAGCGTATTGGAAGTCTTTATTAGATAATTTAGCTTATGATTCTATAGTAAATGAGCATATAGTACATTACCATTTACAACCATTGCAGAAAATTATGGAGTTAGCAGATCTTAAACTTTTTGATGTGCAAAAAACTCCTACAAATGGAGGAGCTATTATGTGTTATGTTACGCATAAAGATAATTTTGAATATGATAATCGTGAAAGAAAGCAAAATATACTTAATTTAAAAATTGAAGAATATGAAGCATATTTAGATACAGATAAGCCATATATAGAGTTTAGAAATAAAGTCGAAAAGCATAAAGAAGACCTTACAAAATTAGTAGATGATATTGTTAATAGACAAAATAAAACTATTCATATATGCGGTGCTTCAACTAAATTGAACACTATTTTAAATTACTGTGGTATAGGGCCTGAATTAATTCCATATGCTTCTGAGCGCAGTCCAGAAAAACATGGAGCTGAAACTATAAGTGGTATTAAGCTCATATCTGAAGAAGAGAGTAGAGCTATGAAGCCTGATTATTACTTAGTTGGGCCCTACCACTTTAAAGATGAAATAATAAAAAGAGAGACTGAATTTATAGAAAACGGTGGAGGTTTTATATTCCCATTACCAGAATTAACAGTAGTAACTAAAGATAATATATGAAACACGATAAAAAATTATTAAAAACAGTTCATGGATCGCATGAAGGTATAGATAAGCAAGTATATACTAACAGCGTTATACCGTTAGAAGACATGAAAAAGATAGGTCGTCGGTTTATGGGAGCTGGAATGTCGCAAAGCTATTCAGCTATTTATTGGCAAGAATATTTTATTGAGTCGAATAGATTTCAATATATAGTAGAATTAGGAAGTCAAAAAGGAGCTTTAAGTACATACTTAGCTAATATGGCAGCAATTACAGAATCTTATTTCTTTGATACTTATGAAGCTTTTCCTTATCCACAAGAAGAAACTGATGGAAGTGATATGCAAGCCCGGGCTCATTATAATGGTACAGGTCATTGGTTTAGTAGAGAGCATGAAGGAGTAGGTCATTGGTTTGAAAAATTAGCTGAAATATCACCATATATAAATATTCACTATAAAAATGTTTTTGATAAAAAGACTTTTAAGCACATCGAAGAAAATATTAAAGAGTATAAAACTTATATTTTTTGCGATGGAGGTAATAAATTAAGAGAATTAAATTTATATGCAAGATTACTTAAAAGTGGAGATAGAATAGCAGTACATGATTGGGGTGTTGAGATTCACCCTGAGCAAGTACAACCAATTCTAGATAAATTTGATTTAGTTTATGATGAACCTTTTGCAAAATCTGCTACTGATTTAGGTACATGGATAATGCCTTTTCGGAAAAAATAATGAAATATAATCTTAATGATATTTGTTCTGAAGAAGAAGATTTATGGCAAGATCCTTTAAAGACAAAAATATTTTCATCACTACCAACTAACAGTATCATAATTGATGGAGGTTGCAGAGACGGAGATTGGATTCATGCAGTTACTCACTACTTAAAATTAAATTTAAATATAGAAAAAGAAAAATTTATTCTGGTTGGGATAGATCCTATTTACTCACCGAGTATTTTTAGATATAACTTTTATGTAGAGGGAGCAATATCTAATGAAAATAAAAAACAGGCTTCCTTTTTTATAGTAGAAAACGAACCTGGTTGTAATTCTCTTAAAAGACCGAGTGATTGTTTACAAGAAAGTATATACGGTAATAAAAAAAGAGAAATTTCTAAAGTAGAAAAAATTAAAACATATAGATTAGATAAAATTATTAGTAATATAATTAATAGAACAGAAGGCTCCCCCGGTTATCTTAAATTAGATGTACAAGGGTCGGAACTTGAGTGCTTAGAAGGAGCTGGAAAATTTTTAAAAGAATTTATGTTTATTGAAACAGAAATAGGTTTAGATAAAAATAAAAATTTTTATGATCAAGGTAGTAAATTAGATGAAGTAATAGAAGTATTAAATAATAAAAATTTTGAACCTATACTATATACTAAATACTCTAGCAGCCCATTGCCAGAAGGTGAAATAATATTTAAAAATAAAAATTGGAATTTAGATAAAAAGAAATGGATATAGTTATACAAGGTAAAGTATTTCCAAATACTTACGAAACTGCTAAATGTTATACTACATTAGATTTTATAGATAAAGTAATTATATCTACTTGGGATAATGAAACGTTAGAATCAGATAATAAAAATGTAGTAGTTGTTAAGAGCCCTGTGCCTTATACTCCACCTATGAATTTAAATTTGCAATTAGTATCTGTCAATGAAGGACTAAAACATGTCACTTCTGAATATACTATGAAGTTTAGAAGTGATCAAATGGTCATGAAAAGTAGTATGAAAATGCTAAAGAGATTTGTAGATAAAAAAGGTTTTGATTGCGATATAAAATATACTGATGGTTCAGGTCCTAAAGGTAAAATTTATGCGGTGGGTATGGGTAGTCATTTTCCTTACCACCCTCAGGATCATATCTTTTGGGGTCATACTGAAGATATTAAATCTCTATATAGTTGCCCTCTTTATAAAGAAGGGGAGCCAATAACACCAACATGGGAAGGTGGTTTTGAAAATGAAACAGTAAGAATACCTTGTTATTTTGGATCACATTATTTTGCTAAATTTAATTCTGAAGTATATGAGCATATAGAAAATTATAAAGATTTTTTATTAGATACATCTCCAAGTAGATATAGAGCTATGCAAATATCAGAAGAATTAAGAGATAAAATTTTTGGTGTGTTTCCTAGAATTAAAATGTGGTGGGAGAAATACAATACAGGATACAAGTATGATCTATATGAACCACAAGGAGAATATTATTATGACGAAGAGTGGGAATAAGCTTATTGCACATAGAGGTAATACTACTGGAAAATCAAAGCACGAGAATGACCCTCAATATATTTTAAATGCTTTAGATCAAGGTTATGATGTAGAAGTGGATGTAAGTTATAGAGATAAAAACTTTTGGTTAGGTCATGACAATAATAAATATAGAGTAAATTTAGATTTTTTAAGCGATGAAAGAATATGGTGTCATTTAAAAGATAAAGAAAGTTTAAAGCAAATAATTGACATTATAGGTAGCGAAGAAATAAATTACTTTTGGCATACTTCTGAAGATTTTGTAATAACTTCAAAAGGATTTTTATGGCATCATTCTAAATGCCCTCTTTCAGATCTTACAAGTAAATCTATTATAGTACTTCCGGAAAATAAAAAAATATTTCCAAGAAGAAATAAACTATACAAAAAAATAAATCATTGCTATGGCATATGTAGTGATTATATTAAGATGTATGTTTAAGCTTTTAATTTTAGATGTAGATGGGGTACTTACAACAGGCTGTAAAACATATGACCTCGAAGGTAATGTTATTAGTAAGGAATTTAACGATAAAGACTTTACTGCAATAAAACGTTTTAAAGAGAAGGGATTAAAGGTATGTTTCTTAACTGCTGATGATAGAGTTAATCGTATAGTAGCAAAAAATAGAAATATTGATTTCTACTACGTAAGAGAAATGACTAAAAAAAATAAAGTTGAGACACTTCCTTATCTTACTAGTAAATATAAAGTTACTTTAGATGAGATAGCATATATAGGTGATGATCTACCTGATTTTGATATTATAAAAAAATTAAAACATACTTACTGTCCAAGTGATGCAATACTAAAAATTAAAAACCAAGTTAAAACGATCCTCGAAAGAAGGGGTGGTACTGGAGTTATTGCAGAACTATATGATAATATATTTAATGAATAGTATCTCTCTATATGGGCATTTAACTACTGATACTATTTTTGATGGTAATACAACTTATAATTCGGTAGGAGGTTTAGGTAATGTATGGTTTATGTTATCTAAAATCTGTAAGAATTATCAAGTAAATGTTGAGCCTACAAATGTTGGAGAAGCATTAATTTTAGTCAATAAAGATAAAGCAGAAAGATCATCAATAGCAAATTTAAATAAAATAAAAAGAACACCAGTCATTAAAGATTCAGAATGGTCACATATACTTTACGTAAATGAATTAGATGATATATCATTTATTAAAGATGTAAGAAATAAAAGTAAGATAGTTTCTATAGATATTTGTAAAGGTAGACCATTTAAACAGTTTGATATTTTAAAATATATTGATTACTTTTTTATATCTGATGAAGATTTATTTATGGATGTAAATGAGTTAGCTAAAAAAGTTAAGGGTTGGGTTATCTTACATCATAAAGGCGGTAGTAGTTGTTTAAGTAAAGATAAAGTATTTGATACATCTACACCAGTTATTGATGGTATAAATGTTTTAGGAGCAGGGGATATGTTTGCTGCAGCAACAATAAACTGCATTCTCAATACAGTTGATAAATCTAATTTGCAGTATAATATAAAAGAAGCGCACTCTATTACTTCAAAAATTTTAGCTGAAATAAATGAAAAAAACTAATATACTAATTCCTATAGCTGGTAGAGGTCAACGTTTTGTTGATCAAGGCTATGTAATGCCTAAACAACTTATAATGGTTGATGATAAGCAAATGATTGATTGGAGTTTAGATTCAATTCTTAAGAAAGAAGAATGTAATCTTATATTTGCTATAAGAAGGGATCATATAAGTAACTTTTCATTAGATAAAATTTTAAAGAGTAGGTATGGAGATGATATTAAAATTATTATTATAGATAAGATTACTAGAGGGTCAGTAGAGACCTGCTTACAAGCAGAAAAATATATTGATAATGATAATCCTTTAATAGTATATACTCTAGATGTTTTCTTTGAACCATCTTTTGATCCTACAAAAATAGATCATAATATTAATGGTTCAATTTTAACATTTAAAAGTAACAACCCTGCTTACAGTTATGCATCACTAGATAAAAATAAAAACGTAATAAAAACAGCTGAAAAAGAAGTTATCAGTGAAAATGCTGCTGTTGGTGTATATACGTTTACTAAAGGTAGTGAATTTGTAAAGTATGCTAAGTTAATGATAGACTTAGATCTTACTACAAATAATGAATTTTATATTTGCCCATTATATAATTTAATGATTGAGGATGGTTGTACTATCAAGACTAAAGATGTAGAAAAAATGCATCTCATGGGAACGCCTGAAGAGCTAAATTTTTTCGTAACTCATACATTAAAAACTTTTGGTGATAAACCAATCGCTCTCTGTGCAGATCATTCAGGATGGGATCTTAAAGAACAAGCTAAATCTATTTTAGATAAATACGAGTTACCATATACTGATTTTGGTACTTTTGTTAATAAAGATTGCGATTATAATGATTACGTTTTTCAGGTTACAGATTTTATTAATAAAGGTAATTGTGATTTTGCTTTAGCTTTTTGTAGAACTGGTCAAGGTATGAATATATCTGGTAATAAGCAAAAAGGTATCCGAAGTGCTTTAGTATTTAATGAATACACAGCTGAATATGCTGTTAGGCATAATTGCGCAAATTATTTTTCTATACCAAGTAAATTTGTAGATAAAGAGTTATTAGATGATATGATTTATATCTGGATAACTACTACTTTTGATGGAGGTAGACATGCGACCCGTATTCAAAAAGCAGAAACTGGTAAGTAATGGAAGTAAAGCATATAGATAATTTTACTAATGGTTGGTTTATTGGTGATTTTGAACCATCATTATTTAAAAATCCTTT
>CEOA01108807.1_pt1 | contig 11673 bp, 11 predicted proteins | sample 530251 | NCBI WGS metagenome assembly CEOA01 (sample SAMEA2619838, study PRJEB7988) | marine metagenome | biome: marine biome (ENVO:00000447); feature: surface water layer (ENVO:00002042); material: "saline water (ENVO:00002010), including plankton (ENVO:xxxxxxxx)" | depth 5 m
GCAGCTAGAGATACTAGACTGGGTGGTTTATATGATAATAAACCTGTTAAAGTCAAAATTAAAACAGGATCAGGAAAAACTAAAATTGTAACTGAACGGGAAGTACCTAACAATCTTTCTAAAGATGAAAAAATAGCCGTAGTAAAAGCGTTTGCTGCAGGAGTTATAGATAGAACATTAATTGGAGCAGAATTAAATTTAGAAAATCAAAATATAAGTAACGCAGAAAAACAAACGGGAGCTACAGGAAGGTTTATAAAAAAATATATATTAGGTATGTTTCCTAAAACAGAGCAAATGAATCGATTAACAACTTTCGTAGCTGCTTATAGACTTGCTAAGAAAGAGGAAGGAAAACCTAATAACGGCAAATTATATTCTAATTTAGTAGATACGGTGCAAACCAATAGAGCTGCTTATAAAAATGCTCTTGAATATGCGTTAGATATGACAAGTAGGTCACAAGGAAATTACGGATATAATACTGCAGGATTAGCTTTTAAACAGCCTTGGCTTAAAAATCTACTAATGTTTAAAAAATATGCTGTATTTATGAATTATACATATTGGGACATATGGAAAAGAATGACGAAATCAGGGTTTTCAAAAATAGAACAAAAAGAAGCAGCTAAACAATTTACAATGATGTTAGGCACTGGTTTTGTAGCTGCAGGTTTATATGGAACTCCTTTGTGGTGGTTAACTGAATACATGATAGACCTATTATTTTTAGATGACGAGCCTGAATTAGATGCTAGTGAAGTTATACGAAATAAATTAGCAGATATAGCAGAAGAATTTGGTTTTGATAGAAAAGCAGGAGAATTTATATATAAAGGCCCAATACAAAGTTGGTTAGATGTAGAACTTGCTACTAGAGCAGGAGTAGGAGCCCCTATATTTCACCCTCCTAGAGCTGCCAAAGAAGAAGCCAACGCTATGTTTAAAATAATAGAAATATTTGGTGGCCCTTTAATGGGTATAGGCTTAAGCACCGTTGATACAATAGATCGTTTAAATAAAGGAGAAGATTTTACTAGAAGTGTAGAAGGTGCAATGCCATTGGGTATACGTAATTTAATGAAAGCGTATAGATTTATGGATGAAGAAACAGCCACTACTCGTAAAGGTATACCTTTAGTAGATGAAATAACTACGTTTGAAACTTTTATGCAAGCTCTAGGTTTTACTCCCGCAGAATTATCTAGACAATATGATATCAATAATGCACGTAGAGTATTAGACAATGATATTTCAAAGACTAGAAATAGAATTATAGCTAAATACACTCTTGGGTTAACTATGGATGATAAAGATATGATTGAAGAGGGTTTAGCAAAAATTAAAAAGTTTAATAAAACGTATGCAAAAGTAGCCCCTACAGCCCGAATAACTTATGAAACCATTGCCCAATCAAGACGTAGAAGAGCTAAGATATATCAAGATAGTGATCGGTATCAATTATCCGGTATGAGTTATAGAACTCCTAAAGATGTTCGTTATTACGATAAGGCTTTAGGTTTAAAGAATGAGTAGTCCAAGGAAGAAAGATAAATAAACAGTATTTAAGATTTCTTTCTTTATAGACTAAAGCACTCTCCATACACGTATACCCTTAACCTTATTCTCTACTACGTACCGGCAGCTAATTGGAACACAAGCAATAGTAGCCTTCTCCATAATTTGTTTACGTAACTTGTTGCATTGAATACATGGTATAAAAAAACTACTATCCTTACGGAATCTGACCCAGTTTATATAAAATAACTCCCCATCGACCTCTATGTATGACAGGTTTTTAGGGTAGTTCCGAGGAGTTGTCTGGCTCATCTATCTCCAATTTATTTGCATCAAAAACAACTGTAGCTGTCTGACTAGAAGATGGAATCCACCCTTTACCCATACTTTTTTGTGCTCTACCCAGACAAATACCCTTTCTTTTTAGTAGTTCAATTAGTTCTGGCATATCAAAAGCTGTGTGTTCTGCCACCCATTTACCTAGAATATCCAAATCTATAAAAATTAATCTAGTATCTCGTTCGTATCGGATAATTAAAGAATCTTTCGATGAGGAAGGAGTAATTATAGGCGAAGTGCGTAGCTCTTCATCCTTTCGTAAATCGACATCACTATTTATCATCAACATCTGTTTAGCATGTCTATTAATAAATGATCCAATCACACCACTAGCATTATTACTGAACATTTTTGGTTGACTCATTTTCTTCAATAAAAAATTCATCAGCCACGTATACACTTTATCGGTGTCAAATTCCCAAATATTTAACTCGTTGCCTACATGCAATCCCGTCAAACTTATGTAACCCATCGTTACCCAAAATCTTTCACGAGAAGTAAATTTACCCTCTCTTCTCATACGAGCTTCAAACTCTCGCATAATTTCCTGACATCTATCTTGATTAGCAAGTAGCCAAGGGATAAATTCTGTTGCCACAACACCATGATTCCTTGTATGTGCAGTTAATAATCTTTTATTATCTGACTCACTTAATCCATTTAAAGTAAAGGGTATCTCTAATAATCTAGCACTCTCGCCCTCGACCACAGGTTTGTAAGTCTGTAGTTTTTCCTCAAAACTCTTGTTCGTAGATGCAAATACAGGTAGTTTCCAACGTGCATCGTTAGTTCTTTCTTTATTTTCACTACCCATCAATCGGTTTGGTTCTGCCCCTTCAGATACTGCATAGGTCAATATAGATAATTTATCTGGTGGAATATTGGTCAATTCATCCACACATAAAGGAATAGACTGGTACGCTCCCATTCGATTCATCATTGAATTAGTAGTATCTTTCCCTGTCATAAATAACTGTTCGGGATCGCCCCACATACTTGCTATACTCCACATAGTTCCAGATTTATTATGACCGCTATCCTTCGAGAATAAACTAACCATGCTCCCGGCAATAGGTTCGTATCTGTATAGTGGTGCAGCTAAACCAAGACCGAGGCAGAACTGCCGCAGCTCCTCACCATCTCTAGCGTACAATTCCTGAGTAGCTTCTTTCCATTTACTTAGCTTCCCCTTGTGTGTAAACCTAGAGTTATGACTTAACAACCTGGAACTACTTGGCGTTTTACTTGCACCGCCAGCAGAAAATAATCGTTCTCCTAATATAAATAATTTGCTTTCTTTATCGAATCCCATCTGCTTATAAGTTTGTTCCGCTTTTGTTGTCGCTTCTAAAAAGTTTGAAAATCTAATTAAATAATTCACGATGCCTTTCGCCTTGTCTTGACTGGTTACCACTCCGTTTCTAAATAAAACTTCTTTTAATACTTGATCTGTGCGAAATGAAGTCATAGGTATTTCAAACTCAATTACCCCATCATTAGGCAGATCAACCCTAGCTAAATTTAAAAACCCTAAATCATAATCATACAATCTTTTATATAAATATAAATCATTATGATAAATTTCTACATGCTCTTCTTTCTCTTCACCATCATCTTCTTCGCTAGGCACGTAGTGTCGCCTATAAATACCGCCCTTTTCCCCTCTAAAATAAGGATGGGGCAATCTAGGGATGGTAAATAGAGCTTTATTTCCAGTCGATGCACTAACTTTCTCTACCTCAATCTCCTCGTCTTTAGCCTCTTTAATGAAACTACTAAGTTGCAATGGTCGTTTTACAGTACCTTTGATCGGACAATCTTTACATCCTTCAGCATTAAATTTCTCAAACGTAGCACAAGCCTGTGGCCCTCCTGTATCATCCATTTTATGTATAGCTGTATCTAGATTAAACTCAGGATGTTTATCAGACATTTTTTGTACCCACTCGTATTTATCTACACACACTTTTATAGTGGATAAAATAGCTCTCCAGATATCGTATGAAGTTTCTGCTTGGTTTTCGTAAGCTAATTTTATTTGATTACAACCTTCCCCCTTTATAGACTTTTCATGGATTTCAGAAAATCTAGACGCACTATTTTCAAATATGTTCTTAGTTGCCTGATCCATCAACGGTGCATTTTTAGGACGTTTTAATTTTACATTGGGAGATGGTTTAGGTTTGTTAGCTACAGGAATTAATTTGCGATAGTAATCAAAAGGTTTAGGTGTGTGTTTACCATAAATGTTTTTAACTTCTTTTTTTGTGCCGTCATTATAATTACTTGTATTTAAAACTCTTAGTATCCTTGCAGGGTCAGTAGGAATTTGTGGGTCAATAATTAGTCCATGTTTTTCAACTAATGTTTTAAAATCTAACGCTAATTCTGACCATATGGGTACATCCACAGCTTCATCAAAAACCCAATAAGCATGTAGCCCATTTCCAGAACGGTTAATTATAGGAAGTGGCAGTGTAGTTGTACTGCAAACTCTACCTATTTCTTGCACTGCTGTGCCATCATCCTCATAGGCATTTTTATCTTTACCTACATCAATATCAAGAAATAAACATTTAATTTGCGAAGTAAACTTTGCTTGTCGTCCTCTCTGTCCATTACTTTTTTCCTTAATTCTTCCATATTCCTCGTTTGTAGTGTCAAAGTTTGCCAGTGCAAAATATGCATTTGACCCATTTTTATCAATTAAACTAGCTTTTTCGATAATGCCCTTGATCGTATTACTAGTGTGATGAACAATTTTTGCTCTGCCATTTTTTCTCTGTTTAACTTTATATTTTGGCTCAATATCGACTATAAAATATTCCTTACCTCTAGCAGATTTAGGCAACACTTGTTCTAAAAATTCCAAGGAGTTTAAATTAGACATACCTACTCCTTCTCGTTTATAGTTTTAGCTCTATTAATAATGTCGAGTAAAACACTAACTTTTTCGTAGTGTTTAGCTTTATTCTTTTTCGGGTAGGTATTCCAACCTGATCCCCATCTATAAATTGTCATATGCGACACTCCCAACAACAGACTAGCATCTTCAATTTTTATGCCTAATTCTTTCAAAGATGCTAGTAAATCTTTCCCGATTTGACGGACTTCACTATTCATAAACCCTCCTAAAATTTAAGTGTGGGGTCACTTAGGCAAGGAGGTGTTGTGCATCGGACACAAGACCACATAAACACCAACGCACAATACTTTAACGCACTAAGCCCCCACTGGTGCGGTTATATATGAACCAAACGATCAAAACAAGCCTAACTAGATCGAAAGGCGGATACGAACTCACTCACACCCAACAGTTCGCATCTCTTACAACAGACTTTAAATTATTCCCAACCTTTTATTAAATCTTCAGCGGATGGAGGATCGCCTCCTTTTTTCTTCTTATTAACTACTTTTTTAGGCTCTTCTTTCACTTCTTCTATATCTGCTGATGCTTCTTTACCGACAGGGGCAAAACCTTTAGACTCTAATCCGTTAGCATTTTCTGACTCTACAGGCTTAAATCCAACTGATTTCTCATAAACTACAAATTTATAAACTTGTACGCCCTCTAACCTTGTAGATACTCCTTTTCTGCCATTCATCTCGTATGGAAACTGGAACACTTCAATATTACCCTTTGACCCATTGCCAAGTTTAGTAGCATCAAGTTCGTTAACAGCGTGATCCACCACCACAGGTGCAGGATTTTCTTGACCATTAGCACGTTTTACTTTTCTTTTCAATTCTACATACCATTTTTTTGTATCTTCATTGAATTTAGTATTTAAATGGTTTTTTTCCCACATTTCTTGTACAGCCTTATCAGTGGTCGCAATCTGGACAGACCATTCTTTTCCTTGCTTGTCATAACTCAATTGTGGTGTCACCAGTTTAGGCCAATTTAATTCCACATCGTTAAATATATATCTTCTTGCTTCGTTTAATTCTACTTTATCTTTCACTTGTATCTCCTAATAATTAATTTATACTACTTGATTCTGGATTCACAGGTGTAAACCCATAACTTATTGCTTTCGTTATATTAAGTTTTAATGCTTCTTTGGTTGCATCTTTACTCATTTGATTTTCGACAATGGTATATTCCGCTTCGGTTAACGACCTCACTGGCGTAAAAATTAATTTCGGAAATGTGCTATCTAAATCAAACTGTGCCTCACTCACAACGTGAGAAAGTGCAACATTATTACTCTTCAAAAACTCAGCGTAACTGTCCAAAGGCCACCGTCCAGATCGTCCTTTTCCAAACACAGACGTAGCTGAAAGGATGACTTGATATATTTGCCCCTGCATGTGATTAGCCATTACCACTGCTAATCTACGGTGAAATCGACAGGCTCTAGAATTACCTTGCCCCGAACCCTTAATGTCATTTTCACAATTCATGCATGACTTACTAAAAGGTGCATCTACATCAGCATCAGGAACTTTGGAATCACTCGACCAACAAACAGGACTGCCTTTATCTCCATAAAAACTTCTATAAACTGGAGAGCATCCAACAATTACCCATTGTTGTGATTTATTATCTGTCCGAGCTATTTCTTTTGTCCCCTCAACGCAACGAAAAATATTATCCTTGAAAGAAATCCGCTTCATTGCGACCTTGGTGGTCGCTTCGCATTTAACGAATTACGAACTTCTTTCAAATCAAATCGGTACATCCCACCTACAGTCACAAAAGGAATTTCTCCCTTATCCAAAAGTTTTCTGATGGTGTTCTCGCTAACTTGCAAATACTCAACTAACTCTTTCAACGTAGCTAGTTTCGTTGGAGTTTCTTGTTCCATTATTTCGCTCTCCTTACGGTTACAGTATACTCACTTGTTGTATTAATGCCTTTCGGCAACAACTCAGGATTATCCTCAGCTAACTGCTTCATGTTGCCTTGATGCAATCGTTTTTCTAATAATTCAGGCATGTTGTTATCCACAATGTGCTTTTGAACTCCATCCCAATCGGTAGCGTAATATCTAACCTTAGTACCTCTACTGATTGTGCCATGTTTAGTTTTCACACTGTCTGCACCAATAGTTTTGAATAATTCCAAAATACTTTTTTTAATCACTTCTTGTTGTTCTTTTAAAACTTGATCCTTATCATCAAAATCTTTAGCGAGTTCCTCCCTCGCCTGTCGGATTTTCATGTAAGTGATCGCTAGACTCTCTGCGGATGGGGGTTTTGGCTTTGAAACACCAAAATCAAAAGATAATTGTTCACCCATAAATTGTACCTCCTTAATAGTAATTGTTAATAAAATAGCCTACAAGTTACAGTTTATAGTAGTTTGATATACTACGCAACACTTTTATACAAATTAATTATATTCGAGTGGATATCGACTTTGTTTTGTAACATTTTGTATATCTTGCGTTCTACAGCACTTCCCTGTAGGTGTATCACGGTAACAGGGTTTCTTTGCCCCGCCCTGTGTGCTCTAGCATTACACTGTAGATATGTCTCTACGGACATGACTGGACTCCAATAAACAATGGTGTCTGCTCGATGCAAAGTCACACCATGCGATGCAGATTGTGGTTGGATAATTAGAACTTTAGGATTATCTGTTTCTTGAAATCTCTTAAAAATATCGGTTCGTTTGTTAGCACTTACAGACCCATTAATAACTTCACAGTTAACATTATTATTTTTTAGTTCCTCTTCCATTAAATTTATAGCGTGTCGAAATGGCACAAAAACAATAACTTTGTGTGATGATTCATCAATAATTTCCTGTAACACCGCCATGCGAGGTTTCACATTAAAACTAATAGTTTCCCCCTCGTCTGAATAAACTGCACCTCCAGATAATTGCAGAAGTTTATTCATAGCTGTGGCTGCGTTAACCATAGTTATGTCCTCTCCTGCTGCATTTACAATGAGTTTCTTTTTCATTAGTCTATAGTATTTATTCTGCTGAGGCGTTAACGGTACTTCTCTGGTTACGTAAGTAATATCAGGCAAATCCAAACACTCTTCCTTTGTATATCTAATTGCAGGTTGAAGAACGGTATGAACCAATCGTTTGGCTTCGGGTCTAGGCACAAATGTGAATTGACTCACTTTTCGCATAACCATCTCCCTCCACCGCCCTGCAAATCTTGGGGTATTCTCAGGATTGACCAACTTTGCCAGTCCAAAAGCATCTACAGGACTTTGTGATGCAGGTGTACCTGTAAGCATCCATAGATACGAAATGTCCTGGGCCAGTTTGTTTAACACTTTCCACCGTCTAGTAGACGTATTTTTGTAAGCATTAGCTTCATCTACAACAATTAAATCAAATCCCCCTTTAGCAATTTCATTGGCTACAATTTCTACCCCATCATAGTTTATGACAACAAACTCTGTTTCTTCTGCTAATATTTCTTGTCGTTTCTTTTTTGTTCCATGACAAATAGATGCGGTTCTGTGCATCGCACATGAAAACAAATCTGTCAACCAAGCTGAACTCATAATTGACAAAGGACATATAATCAAGGCTCTCTTAACCTCCCCTATGTTCATAAGATAATCTGTCGCCCAGATTACAGATGCGGTTTTACCTGTGCCTTGTTCGTTAAAACAACAGGCTCGTTTGTGTAACGTAAGGAATGAGGATGTTTCTATCTGATGATCGAAAGGTTTAAATTTACCTTGCCATTTATAATCTTTTTTTATAGGTGATGGTATTTTTTTATAACCTAATCGACTTAAAACTTGTGATTCTCGTATACCCCAATACACTACTACTTTATTGCCGTCTAAAGGCTTAGACTTAGGGATAGTCTGTAGAATAACATTAGGGTTACTAGCCTCTAATAATAGGGCTTTGTTTTGGATTATATTCAATTCAACCTCCTAGTTTGTTTATGCAGGTTTGTGATCTGCTCTTCTTTTAAATTTTCTATTTTTTTTACTGCTGATTAATCGTAAGTTAGAAGGTTTGTTGCTACCCCCTCTGGATAAAGGTTTTTTATGGTCGATATCTTTACCTTTTCGATTGACACCTTTTTTATCCAATGCTCTGCGATTCTTTTGACGTTTCATTCTCTTGTCGTGTTCATCTCGCTCCAATTGTTGTTGATATTCTTTTTTGTATCTTGTTTTACGTTTTGCTTTTGTATATCCCATTTAAAAATCTCTCAAGTAATTTTTTGGATTAAATAAACTCATACACCTATTATAGTAATAAATTCGCTCCGGTACAGGATCAAGTTTTAGATTGTGGTAACTGCATTTTAATTTTTCTAAAAAATCCTGTTGCTCCCCATCCAAGTATCTACCCCTAACAAGCATGTCAGGTAATTCTGGAATACAATTAATTGTTTTTTCGCCATTTACCATAATAATTTGTTTCCAACGATTTACCTGTTTCCAGTATGCGACTAGCATGTGCAATTCAGATTTAAATAAACATTCATCTACTTTTTCATTAATAGCTTTAGTTTTTACTTCGTAGCAATCTTTCACATTACAATACGTAATGTAATTAGGTTCTGCTTTAACAGGAATCAAAGTGACAAAAGTAAATATAAATATAACCACAAGTCCAATTAATATAATTTTTAAATTATCCATCAATGTTTCCCATTGTGTACGCACTCCAAGACTGGACACCACCCCTTACAAGTAAAATTAGGCACTGCATTCCAGACATTTGTTTCCATACATCTCTCCAATCCATTTACTTCCTCTATCCATTTTACCCATAAATCTGCTTGATCGCCAGTTAAATATTTAGCTTTTATTAGTGCAGGATTTACTAAAAATAACAACCCTGCCTTAATACTTTCTACCCACTCGTAGTGTTTGAATATTGCAAGTGCCATCAACTCCAACTGCTTTGTATCTCCATATTTAGGGTTTTTACCTGTCTTATAATCTACAATGACTGCTTTATTATTTTCTCTGTCAAGTATTAAAAGGTCTATGACTCCTCTGTACCAAACATCTTTAGCAAAAAACTTACAAGGTTCAAGATTTTTAGTTAGTCCCAATCGCAACTCACAGTGAACTTCGCCTTTGTTAGTTTCAAGAACAGTGTCGATTGGTTTTTTAATATAACTAAATGCTTGTGGTATAGGTACACCATCCCTCACATACTCTTCTGCGACTGTATGCACTCGACTACCGTAAAGTAATGCCTCAGATTCTTTTTCTTTTACGTCTTTTGCCACTCGTAAGTGATAATACTTTTTAGGGCATTGTTGAAAAAGACTAATACTGCTATAAGACCATTTAACCATTTACTTATTTTTTTCCCTACGAGTAGACGCTAGAAAATCATCAAGGTCTTTTCTTAGATAAAATGTACTCCTGCCAATCTTATGGTAGGGAACTCGCCTTTTATAAACTGCATCGCTCTCTAACCAAGATTTTGGTTGGCATAAATACTCACTAGCTTGATCTCTTGTAAGCAATTCGGGTTTTTTCATTGTTTCAAATTCGTTTTTCTCCATTACTTATCTCCTTTTATTTACAATCTCCATATGTTTTGCCAATTCCTGATTCACAATCTAAAGGCAACCCTTTCGCCCAATCAGGTGTCCATCTCATGCACTCCTCTACGAACCCCTGGGCTTTCACAATATCCTCATCACGTGCCAGTACACATACAGCGTCATGTACTGTTAGTAGAACTGCGTATTTAGCAGCGATCTTTAGCATCTGTTCTGATATAATACAACGAGCTAACCCTTGCACAATGTTCTCAACTGCTTTCGCACCATAAATAGATTTTTTAGTTTTGTATCGCTCATCATAAAAATAAATACCCTCCCTACCCCAACCATCCATTTCTTTTTTTGCATAGGGATATCTTATAATGGCATTGTTCGGCAAATAAAAACCCCTGTTGTATTCATCCTCAAGGCACACACGAACAACCTTACCCCTACCAATATTAGATGCAATCCCCTCATTCATATCTTTTAGGGCATTATCAACTTCTTTCCATAAATCAGTAATTTTATTATTGGTAGCTCTGTATGTATGAATCACATCTTGAGCAAACTCTTCGGTGATATTTACCCCTTGCATCTGTATAAAGTTTTGAAATTTCTTATACCCCATACCATAACCACAACCCAAAATTACAGACTTACCTATAAATCTTTCATCTTTAGTTATTTCGTACTCAGGTTTGTTATAAATCTTAGATGCCATAATTTTGTACACATCTTTCTTCTCCAGAAATGCTGTAACTAAATCTTCTTGCCCTGAGAACCATGCAAGTGTCCTAGCCTCAATTTGAGATGAGTCAGCATCAATAAGGGAATAACCTTCTGGTGCTTTAACTCCTTGTTTCAGTACATTTGCACCACTACCTCTGCTTGGTAAATTTTGCAGGTTAATCTTATCTGCTCCTCCCCACCTACCTGTGTGCGATGCATAGTATCTCAAAGGAATCGGTAGCTTACCCCTACCACCTATATCTATAAATCTCTGGGTGCGTGTTTCTTCTAGTGTGGACTTAACGCCTAATCTTGCATTAGTTACTGCCTGTACACGTACATCTTCATGTTCTAACAACTCTTTAAACGCTTCGTCTGTTTTAGCGAAAGCATACGTTTCTTTCTCAGTACGTGGGGATATTTTTTTGGGAGGAACAACCTGTAATTCCTCTAACACTTCAGCAAACTTATCATTACTCATTAAATATTCTTTGGTGTAACCACTCGTTTCTAGTAAAGCCTCTTTATTTGCTATGGTATTTTCTAGATATGTTTTCAATAAAGGTATGTCAACTTCAAAGACAGGCTCGGTAAACATCTTAAGAGTCAAATCCATCAACTGCAACTCTTTTTTATCGAA
>CEOA01015543.1_pt1 | contig 11650 bp, 23 predicted proteins | sample 530251 | NCBI WGS metagenome assembly CEOA01 (sample SAMEA2619838, study PRJEB7988) | marine metagenome | biome: marine biome (ENVO:00000447); feature: surface water layer (ENVO:00002042); material: "saline water (ENVO:00002010), including plankton (ENVO:xxxxxxxx)" | depth 5 m
ATTCTTAGGCAACTCTGTAACTGAATCTTCATCGTAGTCTGCTTCAAAAGCAACTTTGTTTCGTAGAGATGGGTTGATAGCACGACTATAAGTACCGTCGTAATTATCGGTAAAGATTACTACTTTGCCCTGTGTTACTAAGGATTCTCGTACATCTTCACTAGCCATCTTTAGAGTGTTGTCCATCTTACGGTATAGCAATTGGCCCCAATCTTTGTATCTAGGCACACTGATAAACATACCCTTTAGGGATTCAGCACCACTTCTTTTTAACTTAGCACTTTCGGATGCCAATTGTCTTGCTGCAACTCGTAGAGCAAACACTCCGCACTCTTCGTCATTCTTTCCAGCGTTTCGCCATGCTGAACCCTGTTCTTCAAGAACAGATTCCATTCTCGTTTTGAGAACAGATACATCAACACCAACATTCGTTGCCACATTCTTCATCATATCTTCGGTTGTAGTCATTCTATCACTTCCTGTGTATTTTCACCCAAATCGCTTAAGCATATAAATATTCTCATTCTACACACTCCCTTACAAAATTGGCGAGTATAAGGTCCGACGATATGCCGGAAATGAGGTCGCGTTGTGCATTTATCAACGCATTGACGATTAGTAGTTTCGATTCTTGTTTTGCATCAGATTCTACCATGTAGTCAAAGATGCCTCGTAGAGTATCTGCTAAGGGTTGCCCTTTGATAATCTTCAATGCGCCATCGAAGGACTTCTCTCGTACTGCTACACGAAGGAACTTAGCGTAGTCCACAACGGGAGTATCTAAGGAAAACAAGAACTTGTCTTTGTCTGCACCATAATTAACATATGCTTGTAAGAAATTTATAGCAGAGCGAGCATCGCTATGATGTTTTGCTATACGCTGAATAGTATCGTCCATCCTAACGAAACCAGCGACGTTTTCTTTGAGTGTTATCTCCCGTAAAATCCTTGCTATATCCCCTTTATAGTAAGGGCGGAAATGTATTACTTTGCATCGCGATTGTAGCCAAGGAGAAACCTTAGCGAGATTGTTACAAGTCAATATGAAATAACCATGAGCATTCTCCATAACTCCTTTGAGAGCGGATTGGGCCGCATCAGTCAATTGGTCTGCCTCATCAAGTAGGAAAATTTGTTTGTCATTACCTGTTCTCGTTCTAGGGATTAGTTCTTCTTCGATGAACCCAATACCCCTCTCATTCCTAGTAGAAGCATTGAACACATGAAGTTGCATCCCAAACTCATTAGCCAAAACGCGAGCAATAGTAGTTTTCCCTGTACCCGGTTCTTGAGAATGAAACAAGAAATTCTGCGATACATAACCCATATTCTCAAATTGGGCTACAATATCATCACGACCTATCACATCTTTGAATGTGGTGGGCCTATGCTTCTGTGACCATATCTCAGTCATTATTCACCACCACAAATCCTGTGTTCTTCTGGTAGATGCTTAACTCGCTTTTCACGCATACCTCTCAAAATATCCTTAATGTTTTTTAGTGCCGTGTTATATCTTTTGACTGCTACACTATCACCCATCGGTACTAAACCATCTTCTGCCAATTCTTGAGTGCTAGTATAATCATAGCCCTCTTCATCACCAATCAACATATTCAGTATTTCCCATTCAACGTGTTTCACACTCTTTGCTCTAATCATTCATCATTCCCCCTTACATATTGTACTCGACCAGTAAGGTTATAAACATTACGGTTAGCAGTAAGAGTGTGTCGCCTCATGAGCGAATACAATGAAGACAAACTTGTGATTCTGGTGGGAAAACTCGGTTTCGGCCACATACTGAACACTTCTCCATCTTACTCTTTTCTTTTGGTGTTGCTACGCTAGGACTTCTTGTATATGTGATGTCGTCCTTACTGTGTATCAACTCCCTATTAATATCATATATCGCGTGTTTGGATTTAACTCCTACGGCGTTTTCTACCTTTTCACTCCCTACTATTATGACCTGTGTATTTTTAGCAAGTAAGGAAGACAATGTGTGTGGCGAAGGAACTACTCTAACAGATTTAGTCTGTGTTAGATGTGTAGCCATCTTCTCCTTCGTCATCGGACCATGCTCCCAAAGCAGGTCTACAATCAACCTACGGATTCTTCGGTTGTTAGCACCCATTGACTTATGAATATATCAAACACCTTTATTAATCATCCCCCAAAGAAAGCCACATCGATGACTCTACAAACGCTTCCGCGTGTCTATGCCTTCTATATTCTTGCCAATCCCACTGATTAGGTTTTAGAGCAGTAGTCTTGATTTCAGCCTCTACTGGCCTTTGGATATTTTCACTGTGGGTAAATTCTATATTGGCAATCTTGTTGATTATTTTGGCAAGCGAATTCATCATATATTCTGCAATATTTGGACTTACAAACCAAACGAATACAACACCAATCAAAAGAGGTATGTCAAAAAGATAAGGGTTACTCATACCCAACCCACCACCTTTTCTTTTGTCTTCTTTAGATTCTTGACAGTATCTCCACCATCCCTAACTTCGTTACGAACCTCGGCACTACCATCTATGATTTCCCTCCAATACAAATCATTAGAACGAAACGGCTTAGGAGGCAACTGCACCTTAGACTTCTTCTTAGGCCAAACCACACGTTTGCCACTAGGCTTGATAGCATAAGCAACAATCGCGTAAATGTATTTATCTGCTACCTCATACTTACATTCATTCAGTAGTCTATGTAAATTTATATCATCCGGCCTATTCGCCTCTACAAACGAGAGAAGTAGGGGAACGGGAACGGATTGTATTTGTTGGTACACAAAGTTTCTATCTCGGACTCTAAACACACATTGTATCGCTCTAATATGGTCTTCTTTATCTTTGTTAAGAGAATCATCTACTATGACAAAATCAGAACTCTTGTCCGTAAGTTTCGGAGGCTTTTCAGTAATTATTACAAGACGATAGGAGATTAGGTCGCGCCATTCTAAAGCATCTTTCTCCGTGAATTTATCTGAATGGAGAATGAGTGTAAGATTAGCCACGCTCGGAGAAGTATTGATTTCTTTGAACATCTCGACGTAGTTGCCTTCTTTGTACGGTCTTTCGTCGGCACTATAAATCACTACTCCCAATAAGGCCACCCCTCTTCTATGATGTGGTTTTTGATACGGTCCATTTGTTTCCTACTGAGATTCCAAACCCTCATGACTTCTGCACTACTGATAGAGTAATGACCACAATACCATTTCAATCCGTAGGTATCTAGTATAGGTATGAGTCCAGTCTCATCCATAGCAGAGAACAACTTAGGCAAGTCGTCCTTGTAGATAGCCCTATTCACCAACTGTCGTGCGTGTGTTCTCCATTTGATAGGCTCTCCAGTCATTACAAATCCTCCCATTCTACATCTATGACAGTATGTGTAGGTGCTTTCAAAGATGCCATATGCAACTCTATTTTGTCTAATAAGTCGGGATGAGGTTCAAGAGTATTTACTAAGTTACGCATGAAATCATTCATACGATTCTCGGCAAGAAGCAATTGAGAATCTACCCCAATCTCCTTCTTCAATTGACCTACAAGTTTCAAAGAGGTATTTGCTTGAGCAACTAACTTTGTAGCATCAGCGACCCACTCTGATGATATACCATCTTGTGCCTTTAGCACTTCTAACTCATCCAGCCATCCGACCAAACGAAGGACAAGACCTTCTGCCATATCTAAGGTATTGATTGACTCTTCTCGCATCTTCTCTACATGGGATGCTTCTTCGGGGTCGAACTCTAAGTGATTATCCATATGATTGTCACAAGTACCTTCGGGCCAACCATATCTTACTTCTACTATATTAGGTCCGATTTCCCTATTGCTCAATTGAATTTCCAATTGTCTTTTACCAGCCAAATCACAAAAGGGACAAGGAGAAGATTTGAGAACCCATCTAAGAGTTTCAATGACTATCGGTTCACCCGACTGTGCTAGTCGTTCTTCTATCTCCCGTTGAGTTTTCATTTAGTTCTCTCCCACTTACAGTGCAAACATTCCCTATGCTTTGAAATCATTCCACAACATTGACATCTCATTCTTCTTCCCCCCTTACAACATCCCAAATGTAAACAGTACCTTGCATACCACTTTTGTAAAATCTAGCATCCTTCTTTAGCCATCTCGCGGCCTGATTGATAGTAACACCAGCCCTTGATGAACAAATAGATTTACCGTTCTTGAAAGTAGCGTAACGTAAAACTTGCCTCAAGGTGCAAGGTCCGTTATGCAATAAATATTCGTACATAGCATCCACCGCCCAAGGCGTTGTTCTTTTAGCCCTTGAAGTTCTAGGACTCATTCTTGTTCACCCCAAGGATTAGGCCCGCGCTCATTTGTAACAGGTCCGATACGACACATAACACCTCGTCGCCCTCTACCTTTCTTAGCCGAAGGCTCATACTCTCTATACCAAGGCTGCCCTTGTAGATTCTCAATAATCCAACGCTTTGCTGATTGATAGTCACCAGCAGTAACCATACGAGAAACCTCTTTGATAAGTGTGGACTTTGTAATATCTTGCATCCAAAACGCATCTTTCATGAGTAGTGTGTCTGCATCCATAACTCTCCTTCTCATCATCAAGGACTTGGCTAGAATATCTTCTAGTCGCTCATCCATAGTTACAAGCAACGGTTCACCCCCACGATAATTTGGACTCATCATGTGGTAGCCTATTGCTATACGCCTAAAAAGGTCTGCCTCAAACGAGCGTACCTTTGGTGATTCCAACCATGCTAAGATAGAGTCATCAAACAAAACACCGCTAGGAGGATTAGCCACCGCATCATCTAATCTAGTTCGTAACCATCCTTTGATTGCTATGGCCTTTTCTGCCAACGATACCCTTTCCTCGGTAGTCATGTTAGATTGAGCGTGTTGCGCTCTTTTGAAAGCCAACTCTTTCTCATCACTCATCTCAATATCTATGATAAAGAAACGACGGTCAAGACCAGAATCTAACTCAAATCTAGCAGGTTGCGTACCAGCCCAAACAGTGTAGCGAGTAGTGTACTGAACCCAACCAGCCTTCATACCTTTCTGCACTCTACCATTATCTAATGATGTAAGAAGTTGGTTTTTCATATCTAGGCTATGGTCTTTCTTGGAGGCATCAGACATAGATGAGAACTCTTCAAAACCAAGGAACCCACCGCATAGTTCTCTAGCGATAGGTCTGCCCATGATGTCGCCATCTTCATTCACTGAACCAAACATACCTGCTTCTGTTATACTGTTCGGTCCCATCATAGTTCTAAATCCTTCTCCCAAATCAGCGTTGAAATTATGAAGGAGTCCAGTGCCTTCTGCTAGGAACATAAGAATCAAAACCGATTTACCAGAACCCTTTGCACCACGAAGCATGATGTGGATTCTTGTATCAGGTAGTTGCGACATCGGAGTGTAGAACGGTATGTTACTATGTCTCAAAGGACAAGAGGTAATAGTAAAATCATTCTCTGCATCTACTAATGGAGATTCGGGGTCGAAGTCACATCTACTGCATTTGTTTAGTGCATTGAAGATATGCGCGCCAACAGAACAAACGAATATAGGTATCTTATCATCTACACCAACATAGTGATTTCTTTTAGCGAAATCCTTTACCTCTTCTATTATATCGAAACTCATATGTGATAGCCCCCACTACTGTCATTCTCATCAAAGAAAGGAGGATTCAATCTGCCGTCGGTTTCAAAGGAGTTCAATATACCTCTGAACTCATTTACTGTTGTAGAATCAGAATCAACCTTTAGTCCCAAACTATCTGAATAGAAATCTATTAGATGTTGAACGGCCACTTCATCTACGCCCATATTGTCACTCTTAACACAAATCAACATAGACAAATAACCATTACCACTATCTCTATCTGTTAGTTTAGCGTAAAGTTCACAGAATATCCAACAAGGGGTCATCAGTCCTAGTTCGCTATTCTGCACCCCACCTTTCATATCTTTGTCGTGGAAATCATACATAATCAAATCAGAGCCACCGATTGCCTTTTCACTATGGGCAACAGAAGTAAGCATGAATAACTGCTCTACACCTAATTCCAAAAACAAATTGACTACATCTCTAGCCATAGGATAACACCACAACCAATTAGTAGTATCTGTTGGAGTATTAGGTTCAGGCCAATTCGTCAATCTAAGGAGGTAAATTCTATCCCCCTCTTCATCTTCTAATTCGTACACAAGCCAGCAAGGTTCTAACAAATCTGGAATAGCGTTGAAAGGCTCGACAGATTGATACCTTGAGTAAATCCTAGCGACGGGTTCTCTACCACCGATAACACTCATGGAAGATACCAAAGAAGCATGACCTGACTCTCCCTGCATAAATATAATCAGAGCAGAAGGTTTTGTTTCATGCGCCTTATCTGTCCATATAACATCAATATCTTCGTAACTCTCCATCTCAGGCATATCAATCACCACCGTCTTTACCCAAAACCTGTTCGGATATTAATAACTGTATAGAATCTGCCATACTCTTAGGTAATTGTTCTAAGGTAGATACTCGGTGTTTAGTCGAGTCTTCATACCATACTGCCATTTCTTCAATGCTTACTGCTTGATATACAGGTATAGGTGTAGTGTAACGAGAATAAGTTTTCATCGTACTACCTTCTGGTATTGTTCTTCTGCTAGATTTTTCTTCTCCTATCTTACGAAAGAATTTATTCTTAGACAGTATTTGAGTTACTTGATTAGTAGTGTAAGACCCTTGGTTTTTTCCATAAACATAAGTCTCCCCTTTGTTAGTCTTTCTAGTTTTAGTCGATTCTAGTTCTTTCAAGTGTTCTATAATCTCATGAGTATTAGCACTCCCCACTTCATTTAAGAAGTTCCAAATTTTCATTTTCAACTTACTGTGTCTACATCTTCTTCTATTTGCCATTCTTTTCACTCTCCTAAATTAATTCAGAAATAATTAATCGCTACACCAATCCCCGATTCTACTAATTCTTTTTTTGTTTCATAGATGTTTCAGAGAATAATCCTCTTTTTCTAAACACACTAAAGACGAATAAAAAGAATTCGTAAAAACGGTGGGCTGGTAGCCATTATTTATTTCTAGTCACCTCCGAATAAATCAAAATAATTAATCGCATCGCGAGCATCTAATCTTTCAAGAATAAACACATCACTCATCTTTAGTCTACGAGTAGCACCATTTATTCTTGATTCATTTATTTTTTCTTTCTTACGCTCTGTAAATATCAAAGCACTACCTAATATACAGGCATCTTCCATTGTGATAAAACAACCCATGAATGTCTTCATATCTACTGAACAAAACGTACCTTCTAAGTTGATTGTTGGCACTGGCTGAACGAATAGATTAGACCAATCAAGACCTACATTTACTCTAGCAACGAAAGATAAAACAGGTTTCTTAGATTTAAAATATTGTCTTTGTGTGATAAGAACTTCATGATTGCCCTCTTTGTTGGGTATAGTTGCTTTGATACATATTCTCATACCTACTGATTCCTTTTCTTCATGAGGATATGGATTGGTAGTTATTGTAGCGTCGTAGCCTCTTTCTTGTATGGTCTGTATCAAACCTATCAACCATGCGTAATCTTCAAACTTCTCTTGAGTCACCGCTTTTATTTCTGTACTCACTGGCCCTCTCCATAATGTGACAAAACAACCCTCTGAACTTTGTACCAATTCAGTCAATAGTTCTGAAAAAGGAGTTTGTAAATCCATCATACTATCATAGACATCACGCCGATACGGTGGCGGAGATGGATGACATAAAGCAACAACCAAATCATACACTGTTCTTCTATCAGTGATATGGCCCATGAGTCTATCGTCTTGATGCAACAAGGATAAGTCACAAGACATAAGATTGCCCAATCTACCAGTAGTAAAATACTGAACCTTGATGTCCCTAGTATCGATTACTAAAGGTGCTAGATTATCTGTGTTCATTCTTACAACCCCCTTTGCATGGCTTTGTACTCTTCTTTTGTGTAATGGTCTTCAACTTTAGGAACAAACATTTTGATAATGTAAATCCAATGACGTACAAGTTCTAATTCCTTCGGATGCTCTTGTAAGTTTTGAGCCTTCTCTTGTAATACTCTTAGAACTCCTTTACGAAAAACACCACTTCTAATGATTCCTGTATAACTAACAACCCAATCAAGTTCGCCACCAAAACCATTGTGTTTGTAGAATTCACTCGTCATTTTATCTGCTAATACTTCATACCATTCACTCATTCTTACAACCCCCTTTCCTTCTTGATGTTTCTTAGAACTCTAGCAAATGCCTTCCACTTCTTGTTGTATTCTCTTGTAAATTGTGAATTGTTAGGCGGCTTGACTCCGACCCACGGAGCGATACCTAAGATAACATTCTCAAGCATCTTTATTTGATGTTGGTCATAATCATTAATCACCGATTCAAAAACACTATCCTCCATTTTACAGTTAGGACATAATACATACCCTTCTTCATCGGGTAATGTGTCCTCTTTAGATGTAGCCTCAAATTTCTCAAAGCAACCTTCACAAGTCATTGTTATGCCCATCAGATAGTCACCCCCAACCATTCTTCTGCCTCTTGTAAATCTTTGAGTCTGTAAGTCAATACTAGATTAGATTGCTTGTACACTGACCCCTTTTCTATACCATGCCAGCCTCTCATTAGATTACCAATGGTTCTAACACTAGGTAGATTGAAACCGATAGAATGAATCTGTCTTTTTGAATTGTCCCTTCTTTGTGCAATTATACCAATTATTTCATCTGCTGAAATAAATTCAGTACCGTTGTCTGCTTCTTCTTTCAAGGCTCTAAGTATAGCCTTCCTCACTCTAATATGTTTTCTTTGTCGCTTACGCATCTCTCATTCCTCCTTGTTAAATATACATTCGTGGTCAAGTATATAGTACTTGTCATTAGCAGTAAGAGTGTGTCACTCTTCCTCATCGGGCCAACCGCAATAATCGCACCAAGCAGTAGGAGTATCATCGTAATCTCCTTCTATAACAAGAGTGCAATCGCACCTAGGACAACTTCTATTTCTAGCATATCCCCAACCCATTTCATTCATCCTCCATTATTAGTTTCAACATCACTAAGTAACCAATCAAGTCATCTATGATGTCCATATCACTCTCAATACTATCGTTACCTCTAGCCAATCGTGATAGTTTGTCATCGATGCGTACTCTAACTCCGGCTTGTGAATCTAACTTTGAGAACAAACGAATAGGATTGTTCACACTGTCTCCATACTGCTGATTCTTAGCAATCAACAATTGACCTATGCGAGTTAGTAAATTAGTTACTTTAGCAGCGAAAGGGTCACTCATGCTATCGCCCCCTTCCACCATGAAGGGGCAGGTCGTCCCTTCTGCCACTTAGCAAACGTCTTGGAATGATAGTATGCTCGGTATGCTTTGACTGCATCTGCATCTTTGAACTCATCCGGCATAGCCTGAGCGAAGGGAGTCAATGGGCCTTCGGGAATCAAGTGAGCCATGTTAGATAGTATCTCGATACCATCAGCACAAAAATGAGTCTTGTCGAATCTCTTGGTGTATTCTTCTGCTAATGCGGCGGCATGATAACAAGCCCAAATGAAATTGTCTCTTGAGTCACCACAAAAACGGGTCGCGGGATGATTGTGGTAGCCACCCTTGAGAGGCGTACCTTTCTTAGTAAGAGGCATCTGCTCTGGTGTAGCACCATGTCTGATGACGGCACTACCTAGTTGCTGGTAAAGTTCTACAACCATCTTAGGTACGTGCTTGTCGCAATACATTTTGGCCGATACAATCGGGTCTTCATCTAGTACAAATATGTTCATCTCATTCATCCTCCTTGGTGCGGTCAGAGGTGGCTAGTGCCTCCCCCGACAACGATTCTGCTACTTGACTGTTGGATATAAATGTTTCTGTATTTACTATATCCCAAACTTTTCTAGTAACTTTACCTTCTCCAGTGTAACTAAAAACTCTCACTGTTTCATTAGAATGAAATCTAGGGTCACGCTTTAGAACAGTGGTCAATGATATAGGTGAACACGGAGAAATCTTTGGCATAGAACCATCTACATTTCTAACTGAGGTGTATAACTCATGAGCAGTAGCCGGTCCATAATCACGAATGTAATCATAACATCGGTCACGATAATTACTGTACTTGATAGCAAAGCCACCATACTTTTTTTCTGCTCTACCCATCATTCTTCCTCCAGCATGGTTTTGTACTCTTCTTCTCCTTCATTTTCCATAGCCACAATCAATTGTTTCATTTCATAAACTCTTTTGGTTCTACTCCAAAGTTTGTAGGCATTATCGCTCATCTTTTCTAATTCCTCAAGAGTATATCTATTCAAAATTCTGCTGGGCATCCTTTCTTTCATATAATAAACTAAGTCGTCTATCCATTCCCATTCAATCGGTTTCATTCCTAACATATCATTCACTCTCCTTGGTATTTATCCATTCTTGGTAATGCTTATAGTCTTTTTCATCAACAGTAAGAGTGTGTACATCTCGATAGTTTGCTCTGTGAACCCCGATGTCATATTCTACATCTACTGAATACAAAAACTCCCTGATTGTTTTATCGTCTATCTTATTACTTTGTAAAAGTTCATCAAGAACACAAACTATAACCCTTCTATCTGCATCGCTACCGTTCATAGCAGTATCAAGTATCTTAGAGAACTTGTTGAATCTAAGACTTTTCATCTTGATTAAGTGTGCATACTCTACTTCATCCATTCAGTCCATCTCCTGTACTATCTCTTCAATCCACTCTAACTGCTTATCTACATCAGCATGATATATTCTCTGATAGAACTCAAAGAAGTCATGTACAGTATTCTCTCCGAACTCATGAATCATGTATTCGATGTTTTCTCGGTCCATCTTTGTTACATCAACTGCAACATGAACTGCAAGTGCTTTCATTTCGTGATAACTCATTCTATCGCCTCCCATGTGAGGTCAAGTCCTTGCTCGACTATCGCCTTCGCTATAAGATATTGCTCATAAGTTATACTCTTTCCAGAACGATGTAAGTTCAATCCGTAAAACACAGTTTCGCTCATACTCATTCTACCACAACCATCCTAAGAATCTTCTGATTAGACCAACCTTTCTATGTAGGAGTGAATGATGTTCAGCAGTAATTGAGTCAAAACAGGCTTGTAGTTCTTCTAGTTGATTTTCTAGTGCTTCGACTCTATCTTCTAAGTCATCGTACTCTAAACCTTCTTTGATAATATCATAATCAATGTGGTCATCAATATCAAAATTATTCCACGCGGACTCGATAATACAATCTTCGATGTTGTATCTGATGGTATCATAGTCTAAGTGGTCATTGACTTGTTCAAGAATGTCATCCTCAATGTTATATCTAATATCATTAGCATCGATGTAATCAATAACATCAATGTAATCGGACAAATCCATGTTACCCATAAAGTTCTCAATGATAGGCTCTACCTCGGTTTCTAAATCACATTCAATATACTCCCCGAAATTAGTATTCTCAAGATGGCAGTCTACTGCTTTCTGAACCCATTCGGTATTAACCTCATCTATCACTCCTTCAATTATCGTTCTTTCGTTTATGTCTA
>CEOA01000999.1_pt1 | contig 11632 bp, 5 predicted proteins | sample 530251 | NCBI WGS metagenome assembly CEOA01 (sample SAMEA2619838, study PRJEB7988) | marine metagenome | biome: marine biome (ENVO:00000447); feature: surface water layer (ENVO:00002042); material: "saline water (ENVO:00002010), including plankton (ENVO:xxxxxxxx)" | depth 5 m
AGTTATGTTGAAGAATTTTGTACCCCCTGAATGAATTCTAATTCCACCATTAGAACCATTTAAAAATCCTGCACTAGCATCAAAAGATGTTGCAGTAACACCTGCATTAAAAGTAGCTGCACCTGCTTCTGACATATCAAAGGTAACAGCAGTTATCTCTGAGCCACCATCTGTTCCTCTTATAAATAAATCAGCATTATTGACTAAACTTTTGATTTCTAAATCAGTTCCTTGCATGTCAATTTGACCAACATTTGTGCCACCTGTTGCAAAAATAATTTGTTGACCTGCTGCATCAAGTACAATATCTCCACCAACATCAAGCGTTAAATCGCTTGTAGCACTTATTTGAGAAAAGGTTGGTGTAGATCCTACAGTCTCTATTAGATCAGACAATAGAGCTTTCTTCAGAGCATTGTCCGTGGCATCAAAGATAAGCATAGAATCAGCCCCAACAGCCGTTACCTGAGTTTGTCCAGATATTACTGAAGGATCTAAATATTCGCCATGTATCTTTGTTTTAGCCATTATTTACTCTCCAACTCTGCTACTTTTGCTTCTAGCTCTTGTATCGCTTTAACTAATACAGGCACGAGTTTTTCATATTTCATGCTATAAGTTTTACCATCAGGAGATAAAGCGTAAGTTAAATTAGTTTTATTAGTTCTGTTGTAACCTGCTGACTTTTCTAATTTTTCTACATCTTGAGCTTTAAAACCAATGTCTAATTGGGCTTCTTTATGTGTTCCATCATGTGTAACTGTAAGTAAATCTGTGTCCGGGTTTTTATCCCAGTCTACATAACTTGACCTTTTATCCCATTTAAACGTATAAGGTTTAAGGCTCTTTACAAAATCTAATCCTAAATCTAATGCTGTAAAATCAGTTTTATCTCTTTCATCTGATGCTACAGATAAAGAAACCTGACAATTAAGAGAAGTAATAGCAGTATCCCCTATACAAGCTATATTACTTTGTGAAGTAATTTGTCCTCCTGGTTGACCCGCATTACCTGCTCTATAGCCAATACCTATATTATTAGCTCCTGTTGTAACATTTTTAATAGTATTAGTACCTAAAGACACATTAAAAGACCCCGTAGTACAGTCCTCTAAAGCATCAACACCTATAGCAGTATTGTAGCCATTACCTGTTGTTGCACTTGTTCCTGCACGAGTTCCTATAAAAGTGTTATTGTGAGCTGAAGTTATTGCATCCCCCGCCTGACTACCTACTATCGTATTTGATCCACCTGATGTAATATTGTACCCTGCGTTTCTCCCTATACAGGTGTTGTGGTCATTGCCTGACATACTATTACCAGCACCATAACCCACGCAAGTATTCCAGCCTCCCGATGTGTTGGTTGACAAAGCATAATTTCCAACTGCGACATTGTAATCCCCTGTGGTGATATTCATACCAGCTCTATATCCTATTCCAGTATTGTGAATTCCGTCTGTCACATCTTCTAATGCTTCATATCCTACCGCTACGTTAGAATCTCCACTAGTTAAATTATTTAATGCTCCGTAACCTATAGATGTATTACCTGCTGAATCTGTTATATCTGCTGAAGTTGCTTTGATTTCTCCATTTACATGAAGTTTTTGTGAAGGCGAAGTTGTACCAATTCCAACATTACCAGAACTCGTAATTCGCACTCTTTCTGATCCACCAGTAAAAAATCTTTGATTTCCACTATCTTTTTGATCATAAATTACATCAGAACTATCCATATAGATTTGAGTACCATCTCCTGATCCTACTCCAGTAGTGCTATTTGCAAGTTTAATTCTTGGATTACTTGCATTATAGACCTGTAAACCACCTCCCGATGGAAAAGCTACAGATGTATTACCTATAGAAACATTACCTGAATTGTCTAGAACCATAGCTCCACTTGTACCAGCAACATTAAAATACATGTGATCAAGGCTATGATAATAAATAACTGCACCTCTAGCTCTTGTAGTATCAGAAAAATATATAGCACCTGCATCGCCTGTTGGTGTTCTAAAATCAATACCTGCTGAACTGTTGTTTTCAATAATTACTAAATCACCACCATCAGCACTATAAGAAGAACCTGATGCAGCTTTTTTAATGTGCAATATGTTTTCAGGTGAAGTTTCTCCTATACCAACTTTATTATTAAAGTAAGCACTTCCTGCATCTGACATATCAAGGGTAAGAGCAGTTATACCAGAACCACCATCATTTCCTTTGAATAATATATCTTTATCTTGTACTCCAGCTTCCATCACAAAATCACTAGAGCTATTGTTAAATTTGCCTATTTCAGTTCCAGCATCTTTAAAACTTATTTCACCACCATCAGAATCAAGATTAATACCACCTGCTACATCTACCGTCAAATCACCACTGGCTTTTACTAAATTGCCACCTATGTTTATGTGACTAGAAGTTTTTACTTCCCCAACAATATCTACGGGCACGGTTGGTGAAGCAGTTCCTAGGCCTACACGAGAGTTAGCGTTATCTACTACAAAGGTAGGAGAGTCGAACGCAACGTCGTGAGATCCTACGGTTAGGGTGCCGGGCATAGTAATGTTGCCCGAAAGCTTTGCACTTGTTATGGTGCCGTCACTTGGTGTACCTATGTTTACTGGGTTTATTACATAAACAGTAACAGTTCTACCTGATACAACACCCGTGTCTAATGTAAGGGTGTTAGAACTAATTGTGTACGCAGCTTGGTTTTGAAATACACCATCTATAAATACTAGAAGGTTACTTTCTGCTGCTGGAGAGTCAGACAGAGTAAAAGCTGTTTGGTTAGAAGTAGCTGTAAAAGTGTCTACGGTAAGGTTAGAAGACTGTAGATTAATAAGATTATCGACTATTACTTCTATTTTCGTGCCGTTTACTGGAGCTGCATCAAAAGTTAGTGTGCTACCACTAAAACTAAAAGTGTCGTGATGTTGCATAACACCATCAAGAAAGACCATAGCATTAGCTTCTACGCCGGGATTTATACCTATATCATATGCAGTTGCGCTAGAAGCCGCTGTAGCGTTGTAAACAGTTTGGTTGGCTGATTTAGATGCAATGTTCTCTTGTATGTCTGTGAGAAGCGCTGCAGTCGTTCTTAGCTGTACTGTAGAGCCATTAGCAAAGGTTCTTGCTGTAGTATTGTCTTGTGCACGAACTACAGTCCATGTGGTGCCTGAAACAGCAGTAATCTTAACTATTTCGTTATTGCTACCATCGTCTATCGTGGCGTAGAAATACTCTCCTGCACCTACGGTAGGGAATGTGCTACTGCTAGTAACGGATATGCTGGTAGCACTTGTACTAGTTATAGCCGCTGCTAGAGTAGTTTCGGCATTGTTTGTAAAAACTACGCCCATAAATTACTCCTATTTTAACTTACTGTTACAGTCCAAGTGATGGTCATTGAGTCAGCTGAACCCTTATTAACAACTGAGAATACTGTTCTACAAAGCATAGTTCCACCAGAAGAAGCTGTAAGTATACCTGCTTCTGTAACTGCGCCTGTACCAGTACCTGCTGCAAAAGTAGCTACGTAAGTAACAACATTACTAGAAACAGTAGTACTTGTTAGAGAAACTCTTCCAAGTTCTGTACCTAGTGCTGTATTACCAGCAGCTGCCGCTGTTGTACCACTACCAATAGCCATGTGAGACATGGTACTAGAGTTGTTCTTCATACGATCTGCTACGTAGGCTTTACCTGCAGTAACCACTAAGTTGTCAATATCACGTACAACTTCGCCGTTTAGGCTAATTTGCAAGTGACCTTTCATTTTTAGGTTGTCTTGTATTTTAGACATAATTACCTCGCTTTAAGCGTTTAACATATTATTATTAAGAGCCGCACTATTTATAGGTCCGCCTCCTTGTATCAATTCTACATCAATTGATTCAGTTATTGTAGCAGTATCTGCAAAAACTGGTGAAACGCCAAAGGCTGTACTTTCACTAATTGTCGCCGTTTCCGCTATAGTTCCCATAGCAAAACTAGCCACATAGGCCTCTGCTACGGACACTCCTTCTGCAATGTCACCCGGCACGAACGAACTAGCGTAAGATTCGGACACGGAGATCCCCTCTGCGATATCACCTGGAGTGAACGCAAATGCAGAGGATTCTGACATTGTAACAATGTTGGTTTTGTTTAAATTACTCTCTGTAGCTAAGTCATCACTAGCAGAAGCTGTGTCATCTAAAGTGTAAGCATCTGCAAAATCACGTGAATAAACTACTGTTCTAGCTAAAGATTCGCCTACACTAAAGGAATCTTCTAATAAATTAGACACTTCTAATATTTGAGAATCACTAAAAGAGTAGCTATCAGCTAATGCTGTGCTTACATCAAAAGCTTGTGATTCACTAATAGTTACAGAATCAGATGGGTTTTTACCAAATGCGTACGTATGAGACTCCGACATACTAGTAGATTCTGCAAAATCTCTAAGATAAGTAACTACTTTACTAAAATCTTCACTTACAGAAACAGATTCTGTTAAAGGTTTTTGCATAGCGTTAGCTAGCTGTTCTGTTATTGTTGGTGTGTCGCCTAGCCCTTTACCAAAACTAAACACGTCCGAATCAGTAAAACTAAAGGATTCTGCATTAGGTGAGTTATATTGTGCAGTAAAGTAAAGGTTTTTACTGTCTGAATCTAATAAAACATTTGCAGCAGTAAGCTGTTGAAATGCAACGATTTGTTGCATATCTATATATTGTACTGTAGTTTTTAAATGCTCAAATAAGCTTACAGCTTCTGTAGAATCTGTTTGTATTACCAGCTTTAGTTGCTGGTAGTCTACTGTAAACTTGAATGCCATTAATCAAAGTCGTCACGTACTTTAAACTTTATCAAATCCTGTACTGTTTGTATGTTCCCATCTGATTTTGTAAATTCAAGTTCTCCTTCAAAAGTACCAGCAGTTGACCATGTTCCTGATGGAAAAGCCAATATACAAGTTCCTGAACTAGGAGCAGAAATAGTAGCTGTAATAGTAGATAACACTGTAGTTTTACCTACTTCTCTTATTCTTAGTTTTACAGAACCACCTGTTAAATTTACAGGAGCCCATGTTGTGCTATCTTCTACATCTAAAGTAGCACCAGAAGCAGCACTATTACTGTCTTTTAGATTAAAAGTAAGTTCAGGCAGTGTATCGCCTACTACTAATTTTATTGTGTCTGAATATGCCATAATTAATTATACCTATAAATTATTGTAAACAGGAGCTAAGTCTTTTACTTTTAACTGTCCTGTAAATAAATCATACCCTTTTTCTACGGTTGGTCCAAGTGGGCCCACCCACATAGGGTCTCCATATCTTTTATCTTCCATAAACAAAGGAAGCGCTAAAGTAAAAGGTCCAAGTACTCCAGATCTATCTAAAATCTCTGTGCTATATTCGCCCCAGTCCATTTCTTGAGACCTTCTATAATTTTTATCTTCTGGACTTATTCCCGGTAACAACCAAGCTAAACCAACTTTAAACCTTTCACGTAAATCAAAACCTAACATAGTTAAAGGTAATAAAGTTGCAGCGCCTAAAAACAAAGGCACAGCTGCGCCTTTTAATCCTGCTTCTGTATATCTAGCTTGCATTTCATTTATAGAACCACCTACGATAGTTTTACCGTAAGCGTAAAAGAAAGACTTAAGTTGCCATACTAGAGCAAATCTAGGGTCAGAAGCCCAAATAGGTCTTTCTGCTGCGTTTGGTCTAACAATAGATTCATCTACAAACCTAGCTAATGCTAATTGTATTTTTTCATTACCTGCTTGTTTTACGTCTCCTCCTCCCCAAGCTATAACATCATCTGCTGTTACACCTAATTCTTTTAAATATCTTATAGCTCTTTTATCACCTTTTTTTGCTTTTTCAGCATTATCTAATAAGAAAGCTTTACCCATGCCTGCTGCAAAGATTCTAGTAAACCTAGTAAATTGTTCTAGTCCTATGGCCCTAAAGAATTGATTAGTAAACTTTTTAGTTTTTTCGTTTGTGTATTCTAATTCTCCTGCACCTACAAAAGTTTCCATCATTGCATCAATACCTACTACTCCTATATCTTTAGCTAATTTTGCTGCTTCATTTGGATCTTTTATCATGTTAAAAATAGTTCTAGTTGCAGTACGCAAAGCCCCAAAGTCTTTAGACCTAAGTATAGGACCTGCTAAATCTGGGAAAGAAGCAAAAGTAGCAAATGTTAAAAGAGTAGTTACATTAAAAGCTAAACCTATTTGATTAGCGCCTCTAAACAAACCACTAGATATTGGTGTTATTTTACCTAACATAGCCATTACAGCTTTTTCAGCTTGCGCTCTTTGTTTAGGGTTTTCTATTTGACTAAGCAACTCAGCAATTCTTTCTGGTCCCCCTCTTTTGTTTAGTTCTACCCTTTTTACCGTGTTGTCAATATACTTTTGTAAAGCTCTATGTGGGTCTTCTAATAGCTCTGCATCTCTTAAACGTTTAGTAGGTACATTTTTATAAAGAGCTGCTCTAGATTTTATTAAACCTATATTATATTTAGCACCATCACTATCTATTTCTATTTCATTAGATATATCTGCAATTGTAGCCTCTACTGCTTCATTAGCTTCTTGTTCGGTTAAATCAGTATCTCTAATTGTACCGTCTGCGTTTTTATCTCCTTTTTTGTTAAATTCCATAAGTAAGTCTACTAATTCTTGTTTCTTTTCAGGGTTGCCTGCTACTTCTTCTATAAGTAAAGAACGTGGGAAGAAGTTAGAAAGTTTACTTATACCTATTTTTTCTAAACCTAATGAATCGTAATGTTCTGTTAACCACTCTCTAATTCTTGCAGCTTGTGGCCCTAGTTGCTCTGTAGGTATAGTATTATCTTCAGCTTGTAAAAGAATATCCATTTTTTCTTGCGTCATTTCACCAGTCTTACGCACCCCTAGGATGTCTTGTATTTCAGTCATTTTACCCCTAGCAATAGTAGTAGCTGCAGTAAGGAACCCTATAGCTTCTGTACTTTGAGGTTGTCCTCTAAACATTTGTGCAAGTTTTATACCTGCTGGGCCAAAGCCCCTAAGCAAATCATCCTTTGCAAATAAAACCTGTTTAAGAAATGCCCCTACGCCAAGAGGTTCTCCTGAATCTATTAATGTGTCTATTGTTTGTTTTATTTTTCTTGGAGCATTAGGATCGTTAAGAGGTATTTCATCTCCTAGTTTTTCTAAGGTTTCTTGTATTTCTGCAGCTGCTAAATACTTTGTCATAAAATGACCAGGGTCAGTATTTATTCTTTTTAGTTCTACTACATAGTCAGCAAAAGCAGGATTAACTCCATATCTTCTGTTAGCAAAATTACTAAACTCTTTTACAAAAGCTTTTATTTTATTTGATAAACGTTTAAAGAAAGAATCTGTTTGATTTTGTGCTTTTTTAGTTTCATCAAGTAAATAAGAACCCACTTGATCAGACATCCATTCTTTAAAACCTTGTTCATCATTTGTATATTGAGCAGTGTCATTAGTCTTTCTTTCTTCGTTAAATGCATCTAATAAACCTTGTCTTAAAGCAGGCACATTTAAACTAAATTCTAATTCTTGGTTTACAAAAGAATGACCTATTTCATGGGCTACAGTAAAAGCTCTAGCCCCTTGGGCGCCTTCACTTAAACCTTCTCTGGTTTGTACAAGAATAACGTCAAAATTTGCCCCTTTTAAATTCATTCCTCGTGTAGAACTTTCTGGACCCATTTTGGCAAGGGCTCTTTGTACTCTATTAGCTAAATCAACATCACCGTCTAAAACTTCGGCTGTAATGTTTTCTGTAGTGCTAAATATTCTGTAAGGTTTTTTTAAACCTAATTTAGTATTTGCAATACGTTGAAAGTCTTTAAGAAAAGTAGCATTTAAATGTTGTTCAACCACGCTAGAAAAGAATACTCCAGGTTTGGGGCCACCTGTTTTAGTTGAATCTCCTTTTGCATAAGGGTTTTTAAATATTCTTCTATTAAACTCATCTTCTGCTCTTTGATCTGCAGTAGGTTGTTCAGACCCTAGTTCTTGGTCTTGTTCTTTTAAAGATTCTAGTTCATTTTCAAGTCTTGCAAGTTTTTCATCCATTTTAGCTAAAACAGATTCTTGGGTAACAGCTTCTCCAGTATCGCTAGTAAATGGTGTGATTGGATTTTTTTGTCTTTCTTCTATTTTAGCTTTTTGGTCTCTTATTTGAGCTTCTAAAGATTCTTGTTTTTCTTTATAGTCTTGGCCTATAAGAGTGTCCCTATCTACAAAAGTTGGGTCTTGTTCTACTTGTTGCGCTCTACCTTTTTGTAAGTCGCCTAATGTAAACTTATCTTTACCTTTATTTTTTGTATAGATAATAGCGCCTGGGTCATTGTAAGTTTCATTAGTAATAGGTTGGTTATCAAAAAATAATTCGTAGTTAGTATCTAAAGACGCTAAAATAAAACCAAACCCCTCTATTGCACTTCCAAATTCATCAGGAGAAAAAACTTCTCCATAACGTCTTCCTAAAATCCTACCTTGATTCACTAAGGTAGGCATATCTATAGGCACTATTTTTTCACTTTCTGGACTTTTTATACCAAACCTACTACGTATAAAACGATTCTTTTCATCTTTAAGACTTCCAGCATTTCTTTTAGCTAATTGCACTGCTTTTGTTATATCTGCAGGGCTAGGTTGAGTTACCCCCGGAGTATAACCCATGTTGTATTTAATTAAATTAAACCCACCCCTGTCGGTGTTTTCATTAATTTTATAAAAGGCGCCAGTAGTATCATTTGTATTTTCAGCTATAAAAGCTTTTAACAAACTCTCTGAATATCTTTTTTTATTTATATTTTCATCAAACTCGCTTTGAAACTCTGCTGGCACTAAAGTTCTAGCTTCTGCCACTAAACCTTGGTCGTATGTAATATCAGTAGAAGGTATTTGCCATACCTGTTTACCTTTTTGTCTAGGAGTTATAGGGTCAAGAAAAGAACCCCTACCTTCTTCTACAGCAGTAGGCTCGCTAACATCAAATATGTTTCCTAGTTCTTCTTCTGCTGTTTCAAAAGACTCTTGTTGTTCAGTTGGATCTGTTTCATCTAATCCTTCATCCTGCATACGTTCATCAATGACTTCTTCTAATGGGCCACTTTCGTAAGTATAACCGGGGGTATTATTAATATATGCTATCGCAGCTTGCTCCGCAGCAGGAATACCTTCAGCTGTAGTAGATTGTTGCCAAACAGTGTTGCCGTCTTTGTCTTTAACAGTAGTTGCAAAAGTATCGCCTGGATCTCTAGAACGAGAATACCCAAGATTATCAGCTAACCACTGGTCTAAAATAGTTTTATCAAGGGTATTTGTAGTCATTACATTTGCAAAAGACTCTGCTTTTTGTTCATTAGTAGTGTATAAAGTTCCTACTCCTGCTATATCTACAACTTTCATATTCGGATATTTAGCTTGCATTTTAGCTTCAATAGATTTCATAGCTTCTTTACTTTGGTCTACAACCCAAACTAAATCTCTTTCTATAGTTGGGTTACCCATATCAGCAAACTGTGCTTCTAAGTTTGCTGCACTTTCTGGTAAAACTTTTCCTGTTACTTTTCTTGATTTTAATTCATAAGCTTTTTGTGCAGCTATAGCATGTCCTTGTTTCATCATGTCGTAACTTTTACCAGCTACAGAAGATGGGGCACCTATAATACTACCCATCCCCATGCCGCCAAAGAACCCAGCAAATAAAGCATTAGCCCTATCTAAATTAGCCATATCTTTCGTGTAGGCTTCGTCGATCCTAAGTTTTTGTCGCACGGAAAGTTCTTCTTGCCCTGTTTCTGCTATACCTTCTGCTACTGCAGTTGTTCCTGCAACTTGCGCAAATCTACTTCTTCTGCTTTGTATGTCTGCGGCGTAACCTTTTTTAGTTACATCAACTAATTCACCATCTTTGGTATATAATGCTCCATCTTTTGTTGTAGGAGGTTTACCACCTTTAGGTTTTTTATTAATAACTTTTCCTACAGATTTAACTACTGCTACTTCACTACCTAAACCTAAAGCAGCAAAACCAAGCCCTTGTAAACCAGAAGCAAAAACTTCGTCTCTACCAGTCATCCCTTGTTCTGCATAATCTCCAAAAGCAATACCTTGTCCCATGACTTGTTCTTGTGACCCAGCACCCGCTAGTGCTCCTATCTTTGCTCCTCTTTTTTTAGACTCATTACGAATATGTGCATAAAGATTCTTAATCATTATTTCTTCGTCTGGTGTTAAAGGTTTAAGTTTAATGGGATTTTTCTTTGCTTTGTTTGCTTCTATGGCTATGTATTTATTAACAACTTTTTGTACAGCTGCACGAGTTCCTGCTTCTTGTGCTATGCTGGTGGGCAAAACCCCTTTTGAAGCTTGTTTTGATAAAAATTTTATACCCAAAGACCTACCGGCAGCGGTTGTAGCCCCTACGCCTGCTGCTGCAGCTACACCACCAGTTCCTATTGCAGCACCAGTCATAGCTAGGCCAATACTTGCAACAGCAGAAGGTACAAATTGTCCTGTAGCTGAAATAGCTTGATTTATAAAACCTCCAAAAGTAGGTTCATCTAAGAACTCTTCAAAAGTTTCTGCGTTTGCTAGGTAAAAAGCACCTGCTGATTGAATTCTTTGAGCTTTATTTAAATGGTCTTGCATATCCTCTTCATTGCCCATAAAGGACGCAATCGAGGCATTGAAGTTTTCTATTTGCGCTTCAGTGTTAACAAGACCAGTTCTAACAGAAGCTTTAAATAATTTAATAGGGTCATCAACAATAGCAGCTTCAGGAACAGTAGGAGTAGCTAGAGTACCAGTTACCGTTCCAGAGGGTATACGGCTTTGGGGGGGTTGAGCTAAGCTACCTCTAACTCTATTTGTTTGTGATGTTCTTTCCGATTTGGCCATTTTTATCTTCGTATATAAAAGCTTCTAATAAGTTACGAGCGTATGAACCTTCTTGACCAAAGCCCTTTGTTAATCCTGCTAAATCAATACTACCATCCATTTGATTTCCTTGTGCATCTACATAGTATATTTGATCTATTTGACCATTAGGAAAAGTAGTATATCTAACTCTATCAAGTATCTGTCCTAAATCAGGAGACTCTCCCCTACGGAAAAGAACATCTCTAAACCAATCTCTTAAGTCTTCTGACCCATTTGCTTCCACAAGATTTTGAAATAATATACCTGCAATAGCTTTAGAGGCCTCGTACCCACCCTCGGTTCCAGCACTAATAGTAACTATGCCATCTTTGGTACGTGCAAATTTAGGAGAGTTTGGATTAGCTTTGGTATCATTTAAAGCCCCTAAAATTTTAGGTGTAACTTGCCTATCAAAAATAGTGTTTGCATCTTGAAGTTCACCTTTATCATCCATTGGATAAAGTAAATCTACAATTTTAGTATAGTTTTCTCTAATCTCGTCATCAATCTCACGAAATGCTTTTTGCATGTCCATTTTAAATTTCTGAGCATTCATAGCAAAAGTATCTGCTGCTCTTGATTTATCACCATAAGCGTCAAAAATAGCCATGTTTCTTTGTAAAGTAACTCCATAATCAGGAACATTACCCATCCTATCTACACT
>CEOA01023665.1_pt1 | contig 11558 bp, 21 predicted proteins | sample 530251 | NCBI WGS metagenome assembly CEOA01 (sample SAMEA2619838, study PRJEB7988) | marine metagenome | biome: marine biome (ENVO:00000447); feature: surface water layer (ENVO:00002042); material: "saline water (ENVO:00002010), including plankton (ENVO:xxxxxxxx)" | depth 5 m
GAGTGCGTACGTTAGATCTACATCTTGTACACAATATCCGCCGATCTGTGCATCGAGCTCTGGGTCCAGATCACGCACGCCTTTTGCTGAAACCAGTTCTTCACCCTTTCTCATTGTTTCGTCGTTTGGAAATTCACGTACGCAACAATCCTTTAGTCGAGCAGACATGTTCGGATACAAACCACGACTCATGGCCGCTGTGTCGTAATAGTACGCCGGTTTGTACCCGAAATGCTGTGTAAGAATATAAGCATCAAATAATGTATTATGGCAAACGAGGGCAGTAGTTGCCCAATCAATTTGCTCTAATATGGCCGGGGTTTCATCCTCTCCGTACCACTCAGTATCATTATCTTCAACCTTTATTCCCACGCCCCAGACTTTAAAATCAGGATGATTTATGTATTGGACTGTAGACATTTTGGTAAGACTTAGAACAGAGTCAAAATAAGTTTCAAAGTCTAAATAAATTTTTTGCATTAGTCTTCTGCCCCCATAAGTTGTCTCATTTGAGCTTCAGATAATTCTTCACCTTCGTTTTCCAAACGCATATTGGCATAAGTTTCTGCATCAATATCAGAAAGACCATGACGTTTAGCCTGATCGAAGTATAGTTCTAATAGTTTTATGTTGTGTTCACAACTCATAATCCCTCCTTGGATTTTTCTACTTTTGCACACCACTCTTGATATTCTTTTGTGGTAGCACGTTCCCAACCTATTTGCTTGCTAGTATACATATTATAAGCAGTAGATATTTTTACATATCGCCATTGTATGTGAAGTAAATCGTTTGGATCGTTATATGTGTATGGATGAATTGGATTACGTTTCACATACACGTGAGTGGGTGGCATAAATTACTCCTTAATTTGTTTGACAAAACTCCTTTTTGTCTTTATGACTATAAATATTACACCATGGTGGTGTGATATACAAATAGGAGAATATTATGGCAACATATACTTCAGACGTAGTAGATGGTAATTCATCTTTTAAACCATTCCCTTCTGGGCAAATGGGTGTTAGATATGCAAAATTCGAAGCTACTACAGCTTTAGCATTAAATGATGTTATCCAAATGGTTGATGTCTTTGCAGGTGAAACTGTACATGACGTCGTACTAAAAGTTGACGATCTTGATACAGGTACAGCGCTTGTTCTTGATGTTGGCGATGGTGGTGATCCTGATAGAATCATTGATGGTTCTACAAGTGGACAAGCCGGCGGTGTTGACAAAACAGACGCAGCTTTTGCACCTTATGAGTATTCATCTGATGACACCATTGATATTCTAGTACAAGTCGCACCTGGTGGTGGCGGTACTGGAACAATTGAACTTTGGGTATACGTATCCTAAGTTAAAGACGCATAGCCCAAGCCGGGACTCCGAATCTTGGGCTATACTAATGCCACTCCTTGGCATGTTTAGGCGGTGACTCTAAGAGGTACTTCGGCTACCTTGGTATAGTACCAACCCGTCTAGACTCGCATGTAATAGAGTCACCTAAACTAATTAACTCTCTATCTCCATCACGTTTGCTAGTAGGCAGCAAGTTTTTAACTAGTTATAACGCGTTCGGCCTCGGTTGGATGGCTCTTCCTCAAGAGAGTTAAACTTTTAATGTAGCACTTCAGGTTTTATACATTCTAAGTATTCATCCCAAGTGCCAGAAAAACTTTCAGCAAAAAGTATGCAAGTTTGTACATCTTTTTCTGATAAATTAAAGTGTATAGTAGCTGCATCTACACCATGGTCCATAGCATAGTAAGCTACGTCAAACATTGCATTTTTAAGTTTTGCCATCGTACTCCTTTTGTGGATATTGTTCTTCAAACTTAGCATGAGCTAGTTCTACTGGCAGTAGATCTTCACCATATTTACGTCTTTCTGCATTGACTGCAATGATCCAATCATCGCGATTAGCAGTCCAAGACCATTTAGGATTATACTGCCACTTTTTATCTTGCTCGATATTCATACTACCCCCTATTTCAATAATGAATTTTCAAATACAATTTCTGCCATTTCATCCTTAAGATCATCTGGTATAACATCTTGTTTAGTTATTGTAACAGGTTTAGGCCTTGGTTGCTTCTTAGCCAACCTTTGCTTGTACTCATCTGGAACAAGGGCTAAGCCACCAGAAAACTCATCAAGAAATCTTTTTAGTGTAGTAAACTGATCTAAGCAGTCTCTCATTTTACTTACTGCTTGAGAAACTTTTTGTTCTGTAATAGGAACTTGTTTTAGTATTTCTACTACTTTAGGATCTGAAATAATAAGACCACGATCAATATGAGGTGCATAAGGATCAGCAGATGTGTAATGTTTTTTACCACCATAAAGTTGCATTGGTAAAAACATTTCCTTAGCAAGCCTATACTCAAAGTATTGATCTCCCTCTACAAAGTTTTCAGAAGGCTCTGAATGTGTTTTACTAATTCGATCACCCTCTCTTTCTTGATAATAGTTATCTAGTTTGTACTTAGGTTGCCAGTCTGCTATAAAAGAAAAGTTGTCTTCAATAGGTCTGTTTTCATTAAGAACAAGATAAAGAGTTTCTGTTTTTCTTAGGTTGTAAGGCTTAGGCCTACCATATGTATTGAATATACTTGAACTCCAAAGGTTATCTTCAGTAGTAAAATACTCACCTGCATAGTCTTTAAGTTGTGGATAAATAGTTTGTATAACCTTCTCTCCTTGTTTTTGTAAGTCAAAAAGAGCATGAAAATCTGGTAGATTTGCAGTAATATTTTTCTGCACATCTTCCATTACAGTGTGAACATCGGTCTTTACCTCATACACACTTTGCAATTGTTTTTTATAGTTTTCTAGTATTTGCTCTTTCAAAGTACCAGACATTTGTACACTAGCCATATTTACCTCCTTTGGTTAGTTCATTTGAACAACTTCACCAAATGGTGCGTTGTTCATTTCTTTTTGTGTTGATATCCACAGTACATCGTAAGGTGGAGTATCGCCAAAATCATCTGAACACATATCAGTTAGATACACAGCACAGGTAACTTGTGGTATGTGCTCATTGATGTAATCAAAAGCTGGGCTGAAACAAGTTCCGCCTCTGCCTTTGTATGTAACTTTCAATGGCAACGATTCCCGTGTGTATTCAGTGACTTGATTAACTTCTGTATCACACTGCAAGAAGTGAATCTTTTCAGGATTCAAATCACGCAAGATAGCAGATGTTTCTGTAGTGAATTGAGTTAGCTCTTCATCGCTGATAGAGCCAGAAGTGTCAACAATAATAGCAATCTCTTCGAGTGCTGGATTCCACAAAGCTGGAAGATACATACCCGAAGAAATAAATCTACGGTTTGGTTTTATCCATGTGAAATCAGATTTGTTGTTAGCACGCATGAAACGAGCAAGTACAGTTGGCCAATCAACTTTTGGTTCTGTAATCTCATCAATAATAGATTGCATGTTAGCAGAAAGTTTACCTTGTGCTTTAGCTTGTTCAGCTGACTGATTGATAGCAACTGTTAGCTCTGTTTCAATTGCACTTGCAGTACCGTTTGTACCGTCCATGCCTGGATGGTCTAGTACTCCCCCACATTTACCAGAGTCCAATGCTACTTGGGCCCAACCTTTAGGAGGTTCAGGTAGTAGATTGTAAATGGCCTCTGATGTCATGTCTTGGTATTGCGGATCTACTAGACCACCGTCCGGCAATATAAAGTTTTCAGCTATGAGATAATTGTTGATTGCATAGTCACAAGCTACATTCCATTTCTCTGGTCCACGTTCTTGTCTACGTGTGATATGCAACAAAACAATGTGCATAACTTCGTGTGCCAAGAATCCAATACGTTGTATCTCCGACAGTTTTTCAAACCACTTAGGATTGTAGAACAGATGCACACCATCGGTAGCACCGGTTGGCATGTCATCTCGCTCTACTGGTTTGAGTCGGAGACAAAGCGTACCAAAGAATGGATTGTCAAGAATAAGTCTTGACCTAGCTTTTACATACAATTGATTCATACATCATCTCCCAGTAATTTATCTTCAAGTAGAACTTCACGTAAGTCTTTGAGTTCATTCTCAGCCATTTGTGCCTGTTCCTTGACTCGTTCTCCACGCTCGTCTTTCTCGTACATCTTTTGTAGTCTGTCGTCAGGTACAAGATCTTTGATGTATGGCGCAGCTTTCATAAGCTGATTAAGAGTGTGAAACTTCTCAAGAGTAGATTCAAGATTGTTTCTGTACTCTCTTTTCTTTTTGCTCATGTTGTCGTTAGCAACTTCAACTTGATAACATGCAATAAAAGTCTCATCTTCTGGTGGCACATCAAGATAAAAATCTCTGTACTCAGACATAAAAGATGGTATGGGTGTTGTTGGTATATCCAAAGTATAAGAACGGCTGTCTTCTTTTGGTTTTTCAACATACTCTCTTGCTTCATCGTCCCATACTTCATCCATAACAGTAGCAGTTGAACGAACATGAACTCGTTCTACATTTTCCATTGGGATATCTCTACCCCAAATCTGTTTGAAAGAAGTAATAGTTTCCTGAACTTTGTCAGTAACACCATACTTAGTCAAAAGCTTAGCACCATCCGATGGATAAACTTGATCAGGATTAGCCTTGTCAAATTTTTCTATCGCTTGCTTGACAATATCACGCTTCAAGCTTTCTGATAATCTAACTGTTTTCATATAACCTCCTATAAAACAATGTTAGCGTTTTCTGTAATCCACTTACGAACATCATTGTGCTGTTTCAGGTCTCGTCCACCTGCAGCCAACGCACCACGTACAAGTACAACTTGGAACTCGATTGGTAGCTTTTTGCCTAGCTTCATGATGTTCTCCATCTTTTTGTCTTCAGCTCTGGATGCAACAGCATTGGCAAGGGCATAGAGTAAAGCTGGATTGTCATCTTTGACATAAGTGCTTGGATCAAGAATGAGTTTGTCGATATCAGGTAGTTTGTCAGCAATCTCTTTGAATGCTACGAACTCACCAGCTGGACCATCACCGACAAGCGAAGACACAGCATAGAAAAGTTTTTCTTGGTTGATGTTCGCTCTGTTGATACGTTTGCTGACCATGTACCAAGTTCTTGGTGTTGGAAAAGCATACTCATCAGCTTTGAAACTGTTGAGCAACTGTGGTCGGTATTGAATGAAACCAATCACATCTGTATCAACATTGTTTTTGTGTGCCCATGCAACCCAGTCATCAAGTGTTGGCTCAAGCTCATAGTGAGCAAACCTGTTTCTGAGTGGACTTGGCATTTGATAGACAGCAGCTGAGTCAGTTAGTCTGTTACCTGCAGATACAATAGCCCAACCAGCAGGCAACTCATACTCACCAACCTTTCTACCAAGCAGCAACTGCAAGAAAGCATTTTGTGTTGCTGGTGGTGCAGTTGGCAACTCGTCAATAAACAAGATACCTCTGTCGCCATCACGTTCTGCAATTGGAAACACATCTGGTACAGCCCAGCCTGTGTAACGTTTGCCTGTTTCTTTCATTTGTTTGATATACGGCACGCCGCGTACGTCAACCGGATCAAACAAGTTAGCACGAAAGTCAATCAAACTCATGTTGAGTTCGCTTGCGACTTGTCGTGGTATATCAGATTTACCGATGCCTGGACCGCCCCAGATCATCACGGGATCATTAACAACGACACAGTCTTTGAGTTCGCTGATAAGACCATTAGGACCAATAGTGTGCATATTTACCTCCTTGTATTATACATCTTAGTCACGCCAAGATGGCTTGACAGTCTCCCATTCGGTTTTGACTGTAGGCACCTTGACCTTAATTGGTTTTGAGAAAATAACTTTCTCACCTGTTTTGATAGCTAGCTTTTCATGCACCATTGTTTTCTTCATCAAGAACAAAACAACAGAAGCAACAAGCCCACCTACCATTGCTGCAGTCATACCGCTGAATGTGCCATAGAAGCACACCATTAGTGTGACTGTGATTAGAACATCGACAAAAATGTCGTGTCCGATTGTTTTACGTCCGCCAGCTTTAAGCGCTAGCAAAAGCAGACCTAGTGCGGACAGTATGCCTACCCAAATCATGTTTTCTGTTCCTCCAAGCAAGATATGCCATATAGGCAAATTGTATGGCTTCAATAAGAATCCACAAAGCAGTAGTCAAAGCACTTACAATGCTTCCATTCATAGTAACCTCCATAGTAAATAGATTATAGATCCGATGCCAACCCCGACACCAAATATAACTAGTGAGTAATGTATGCTGGTGGCAATGCCAAACAGCACGAACAATACACCAGTACCCACTAAGACTGATGTAATGTATTCTTTGAACTTATCCATAATTACCACCAACACTCGTAGTAGACTTGTTTATCTTCTTCAAGCCATTTGAGTGCCTCCTCACAAAACTTAAGATCATACTCTTTGCTTTCACGCATAGCTTCCTCTTGGAACTGATGCCCCCAAAAGAAACCACCCTCACAAAAAGGTAGATTGTCTTCTTGTATTTTCTTTTGCAGATCAAGCACATCTTCTTTAGATAAAAATAATTTTTTGCAATTGAAGTGAGTGTCTTTATTTCTAGCACAAAATAAATCGTGCATATATTGCTGCAACCTGGCATGCTTGCGCCAAGTAAAACCTTCTTCACCTTCTTGCTCTAAATGTAACTGAACTACATTGTCATCTTTAGCTTGTACTTTTTTAGGTGCAAGCCAACCACCATATTGATCTAATCCCATATTTACCTCCTTTGGAATATAATACAACTCGCCTTACCTCTCGTACCGTGCATCGCAACGCCTCGACTGCCACAACATACCGGACCGGAACCCGCCCCAACTGGAACAGCCTCGACTGCCTAAACACAACGGAACGAAACACGCGGCGACGAACCACAACTGCCTAACCAAAACCCAACGAAGCATGCCTTGCAGTACCATGACTGCCTAACCAAAATCCAACCGACGCCACCTTGCCTTTCCGTACGACAACTGCCTAACGAAAACCTAACGTACCTATCCTTGCGCCGCCGGAGCACACGATACCAAAACTGCCCTACCAAGACCCACGTTGCAAAACCTTACCGCACCCGGACCAGCCTCAACTCAACTGCCTTACCTGACCGGACACGGGCCTTGCGCCGCCTGGCGCAACCGGAACTAAGCTGATTTCTTAAGAGCCTTAGCCTGTTTGGCTATTTGCTTCTTTGCTGTTTGAAGTGCTTTTTTAGAAGCACCAAAATATTGTTTCATAGCAAGCAGCTGGTCTTCAAGTCTTTCAATTTTAGAATGTAATTGCTCAAACAACTGGCTGGCAAGCACGCTGTCTGATATAGCGTCAGCTACATGAACAAACCTTGGTGGTTGTTCTTCGTCTGACTTGACACTCACGAAAGCATTGATGTGCTTTTCTTCGTGATGTTCTATCGTTACCTTGGCACGCACAATTATCATGTTGGCTTGATGGAGACGCCACTTGAAAGCGGCTTCCCCATCGTCCCAATCAAAATATGTATGCAAAGGATTTCTCTTTTTAGAGGCTTCTTTCAGAACATTCTTGGCAGTTAGTTCGCCATACTTGTTCTTGATATTAAGAAGCTCTGCATAAATATTATCCATAGTTACTCCATTGAGAAGGTACCAAATGTACCGTTCTTTTCTGGTCGCCACTCACCAACACCCACAGTTTGACCACCGTGGTTAAGCAAGTTAGCTATCTGATCAGGTGTTATCCTGTCAGCATCAAACCTGATAAGCAAGTCAGCAGACCAGTTTTTAAATTCTGGTCTGAACCTCAAGTCCTTACCAGTTTTAACATTGACCGGATCTTTACGTAAGACCGGCTTTTTACTTTTCAGTTGCACACACTCACCATCTGGTGCTGTTGGCAACACGAAAAATAAAGTTCTTGCATCGGTCATGGGTAGACCGACCGCTTTTGCGGCCCTCACTGCGCACTGCTTGAAAGCAGAAGCAGGAAAACCAAAAGTACCATCTTCCTGCTCGTAAGCAGATTTCAAGTACTCTTTTTTAGGATCGATAGCGGTACGAGCGGCATTGACCTTAGTCTTTTTACCAGACCTTACCTCTTCCATCTCTTTGATTACCGTTTCCTTCATTTTATTTTGAATCAACGGTGTTAACCCAACAGCTCTCAAATTTACGGTTTGAAAGTTGGGTGCTTTTATCAATATTTGTTGAGCCATAATTACCTCCTTGTATAGACATACAACTAATAAATACAAAAAAGTAGCTCGCGAATAAACACGAGCTACCTAGTTTACAATTACGCAGCGTCAAAAACACTTTTAGTATGCTCAACTGTGGCGCGATTGAGATCGCTTGCCACCTTGTGGGACACATTGACTGCATTCTTGTAGTTCCACTCAGCCAAACGTTGCTGACGTCTCTCGACCTCAGTCTGTACTCGTTTGTGATTGAGTGCAATGTCGGACAGACCAAAGTCTTCACCAATCATCTCAACCGCGGCGGATAACATCCTTGCCTTACGACCTAGACCGAACATTTTATCTTCACGCTCTATGAGCCATGTCGGTAGTTCTTCGGTTTGGTTGAGGGCTTCTGAATCCTCATGGTATTCATAAGCGATGGACGAGAACTCTGCCCATGTCCTTGTAGTCAACTGCAGAAAGTTGATGCCTGTTGACTGGGGGTCAATCTCAAGCAATGGCTTGACACCATCAACTACCTGCGTGACTTGGCTTAGAAAGTAATCAGTCTCTTTCTTCACCTGGTCTTCATCTTTTGACATGAAAGACATTGGTGTGTTTTTCTTGTCACTGAAGACCTGCATAATACCTTCAACTCTTTTAGGGTTGAAAGTAGGTTTACCCTCTGCATCGAGAGAATATCTCCTGTAATAGTAATCTGGCAAAGAGATTGATACTGGAGCATTACGCTCCTCAACTCCTACAGGATCCGCAATCGTATCCTCTTGCCATGCACTATCTGGCGTTTTTTGCGGTGGCAACAGTTCACCTGTCTCACCATTTGCCATATCGACTACCTGCACTTGATCTGCAGGATCGAAGTGGTCTGCGCTTGCGCTACTTTTCTTGGCCATTAGTACCTCCTTGTGGCTTAAAATAGTTAACTACTCTGATGAACTCTTTAATCTGCTCACCAGAACTTACATACTCAGCTTGCATTCTTACTTCTGCTCGCTCAGCTTTTTTCAATACCTTTTCAGGTACATGAACTTCTTCAATACACATAAAAACCTCCTATTTATGTTTACTTACTATAGAAACAGCTGTCGCGGGACGCGACCAGCTGGCTACTTATACATTAGTGAGCCAACATGGGAGCCGATGTAATGAACGCCCGACGGCGTAGAGAACGTAAGCCGCGCAGCGGCTGTAAGTGATCTCGGCGTAGCCGAGCTCGTAGGCCGGAGGGGCGCTCATTACACGGGTGTGAGAAGCAAGCAAGCAAGGGTCCCTGCTATAAAAAATAAAGAGCCAATCGCTTGCGATTGACCTTACTTCAGAAGAAAAAAACGAGGCTGAACACAAACTAGGTCCAGCCTCTGATGGTTTTTATTGTGGCGCCATCACTGCCGATGTTTTATACTGGTTAAAGCTTCTTCTTTCCATGCAACAAAGTCAGACTTGTTCCATGTAAGCATTTCTTCAACACACTTGCCATAGCAAAATGCTATACCAAGTAAAAAACCTATAATAAATACAAATAGTTCAATCATAATATACCTCTGTAAAGTGGGGGACTTTTTCATTTCCCCCGTGGATGTTCGGTCATCAACCTTCCGAGCTTTCGACACCTTCGGATAGCGTGCCAAGCTATTAGCTAGCTTGGGCTTGGGCGTCAGCTGACACATTCAACTCTGGTTGAGATGCGGCTTGTGCTGGCGCTTTATCGGCTACATAAAATGTGTAGTCAAACTCTTCTCCAAGACGTTTGAATGTAAATGAACCATTCTTGACGTTGAAGTATGCGTAGTCAAAGAGTTGATCCATAGGAAGAGTAGCTGGTTGCCCCTCTACATCTTTGTTAGGATTTCTCCTTGTTGCATTCGCTCTAACATTACCACCTTCGGTAGTGTTGAGTATTTTGCCATCTCTGGCTGATAAAGTAATATTTACTTCTTTCATAATTACCTCCTAGGTAAAATAATTACATCTAACAAACCATTCATTAGACTTACTTACTATAGAAACGCTCACATCAGGATGATGTGGGCGGAAAATCTGGTTCCACTGGTTCCACTTGGTTCCACGACTCATGGAACACAAATAACCCAGTAAAAGCAGGCGTTCTAGACTCTGGTTCCACTGGTTCCACTAAAAAAGGTTAGTTAATAAAGCATAATGGTCCACGGTCGATGGACGCTTTTATATCTTACGCTTTGTTCCACGTGGAACACTGGAACCAACAAGCACTCAACTCGTGCTCATGCCTTTATCCGTATGCACTCAGCATGGTTCCACGAAGTGGTTCCACATCGGCATATGTCCGTGGAACCGAAGGAACCAAAATGCTGAAGCATACTTGAACGCGATTTAAGATGATTTGTTCTTAAATCGCTGATGATAGTAGGCAGGCATGACAGTATATATAAATAAAAGAAAGGGCCAACTCAGGATGAGTCAGCCCCAGAGGTTACCTACTCCTCAAGACTTCGGATAAATCTAATGAATTGATATCCTCCCCAGATAAAACTGGTTATGAGTAAGAATACCCATATGGATAGTAAACCAAGAAATATATCTAACATCATGACTACTCCTCTCTATCTTTTTGTAGTTTACAAGACCAAGGGTCATACCCTTCTTCTTTACCACTACGGTTAATAAATGTGATAGTAGTAAATAGAAACCACATTGAAGACAGACATGCTATTGTTGCATGGAATGGTGATAACCATTCTCCTGTCGATGCGTACTCTATTGAGTCGTAGGTAATACCACCAGCTATGAAACCAGTGGCTATAAATAGATACCAAAATATTCTGTCTAACATGTTGCCTCCATTGCTGATAGTAATGTGGCTTGGTCATTAAGACGCTCATGCTTTTCAAAGAACTCTTTTGCTACAGGATTAGTAGCTATTAAGTCTTGAGTTCTCTCTATCTCCTCACCAGTCATACAACTGATTGAGAAGGGACAACAATATCCTTTGATATCATCTTGCTGTTCGACGGTTAGTGCTAGGTTACTCATAGCTCCATCTCCATCTGTACAGGTTTCTCTCTCTTTTCAGATTGAGTTTCTACATTAGTAGGTGATAGTACCTCGGGTTCTTTATCTTTGAACGCTGAAGCGTATCCTTCCACTAGACTCTTTGCTGAGCTAGTACCTACTTTAACTGTCGCTTTTGTTATGTGGCCTGCGACACTGCCAACTAATTTCAAGATATTCATTTCTGAACTCTCCTATAATTATGAGTCAGAGTTTATTCTCTGAATACTCACTTACTATAGAAACAGTGACCATGGGACATGGGCGCTGTAAATTTGAAACAAGGTTCCAACGAGTGAAACGAAGTTGGTCCACTGTGAACTGGATCGGGGTCGGGGGTGGGTGTCTGAT
>CEOA01033569.1_pt1 | contig 11510 bp, 3 predicted proteins | sample 530251 | NCBI WGS metagenome assembly CEOA01 (sample SAMEA2619838, study PRJEB7988) | marine metagenome | biome: marine biome (ENVO:00000447); feature: surface water layer (ENVO:00002042); material: "saline water (ENVO:00002010), including plankton (ENVO:xxxxxxxx)" | depth 5 m
CATTTCCTAATGGAAACTTACTTGGTCCAAAAGCATACCCAAGAGCACTCAAAGCAGAGCCGGATGATCTATTTAAATCGGCTCCCCAGAAGGTTCTTCTTTGGTCTATTCTTCTATCATATCCATTATCGCCCGTTCCGCTTTCCTCAGCATAATTTTCCCTTGCTCGCACCTTGTTCAGTCCAAAGTGAATCTCTCTGGGGTATATAACCTCTTTATAATCTTGGTAAGAGAAATTGTTTGGAGTATTTTTATACCTGTCAAATAACCTATCTTGTTTCAATCTTTTTGGCTTTGCAACATAACTTGCTGAAAGATTTGCTTTTTCGTTTGCGAACCCTGTGAATTTGTTTCCATAAGTATGCCTTACTAGTAATTTTTGATTACCGGCATTATTATCAACTGTAATCATTGGTTTGTACTTAGAGGTAAATACAGGTTCTGTAAAGTTATCGATAATACTTCCCCTCAAAGGTTTAAACCTAAGTCTTCTACCTCCAGAGATAATAGTAAATTCTTCCGGCTTTCGAATAATTGAATATGTATTCTCTTTCCTAAATTTTCTTGCCACTGGGGTACTACCGGCTCTGATTTGCTTCCAAGTTGGATACCCAAAAGGACCGTTTCGATGCAACAAAAGAGCATTAAGATAACCTGCTGTGCTGGCATTTCCTTCGTTATCTACCAGCCCTCCTTTTATAAATTCTGGATTTAAATAATCTTTAAAGTTTGCATGTTCAGTTCCTAAAGTGTTTGAACTCGCTGTAATTGGATCGACAATCACTGTATTTAATCCAGCAAAATCAACTGGAATGTGAGAATCACCTGTTGTGGTTGCATCATTTTCGTCTTGACCAAATTTATATTCTGTATCAAGATATGCTCGAAGCTCACTTGCCGTTAAAAAGTTTATTCCCTCGTGGTATCTGTTGATAATTGATGCAGAAGTATAACCTAAAACATGGGTTGTAGATCTTATATAAGACGATGTAATCCAAGAATAAGCTAAATCAGTGGATGGAATTGGTCTTCTAACAAAAACATTGTGATGAAAAGAGGAAGTAATTACACTATCTTCATCCGATGCATTATTAAAAAGTTTATTTCTGGTATTCCTATGAACTTTATGAAATGACGGTCTTGTTCCATCTGCATCCTTTTCACTATCGGGCAGAAGTGTTCCCACCAAGCTACTTTCTATTCCAAATTGACCACAATGCCTTGAAGATAATTCATCCAATGCGTTTCTAATAGTTGCATTTCTGTAAGGTTGTGCGTTATAAACAGCAACTTCTCCACCGGCAATACCTAAGAAGCCTTGCCCCATACTTTCTGGTCCACCGGGGTTTGAAAATTTATTAACAAAAACAGAATTAGAGCCTGTCAAATCTCTTCTTGGGACAGAAAAATCAACAACCCCTGTCATAAACGTAGACGCTTTTTGACCCGGAATTGCACCTTGAGACTTTCGAAGTTGTAAGTTATTAGTACCTCGACCTACTGTCTGAATAATTTCTGCGTTTCTTTGATAGTTCCCTATGACCCTTGAATTTTCGTCAAACTTAATATTTGCGATATTAACTGGTCTTTTTGCTGTTCCATCTCTGTAAAATCTTGCAACCGCTGCATCACTTTGTGGGTACTCTCCACCGGGCTGAGGATAATCAGCCGCAACAATTCCAATTGAACCCTGACATTCGTTATCGGGATCGCCTGTATCAAAACATGAAACAAGAAGCCTGAATGCCTCGGATCGTGTTTTATAGGTATCAGAACCTTGATTAATATCGACATGCCTGTGTTGATTACCTCCAACATGAGCGTTTGTAAATGGACCCTGCATTGGAATTTCAGCAGTATCCCCATACGCATCATTGTGTAAGTTAACCAAGTTAATCCCACTCTTGAAGCCTTCCGTAATCACATGGTTGTATCCAGTGGTTACAGACGAACTCAACAAATTAAATGGAGCTAATATTTGACCTTTGCCCACACCATAATCAAAATCCAAGAAAGCTCCTGAAGCTATCTCTTTTTGGTTTTCTAATCTAAATGGAATCGGTATCTTTTTATTCGGGTCAATCTGACTAATGTCGTTGCAACTTTGAGAGTTTACAATATCATTTTGAAAAATCATACCAACATTCAAAGGAGCACCCGAATAAGAGGTTTCGCCGTGCATTTGTGTGATTGTGCTACGAATATAATTATGTTTTTTATTTTTATGATAATTGATTCCACCATGTATCGTATTCGAGAACTCCGCTTTTAACCTAAGAGGTTTGGAGAGCCTTGTCAAAGCGTAGGTCGATCCAATATAAGACGCACTAGCTTTTGTTGCAAAGTGTGGTCTGTCAATCTCTTTATCAATTGGCGTATCACCAACTGCCGCTGATAATATTAATTTCCTATTTCCATCTATATTGGCATCACCGGAGGAATTTCTATCATCTCCTCTTTCCGCTCTCTCTTTCCACCAAAGACAATTTTCATCTGTCTTTTCAGACAAGGGGGCATGACCAAATTTCCAATTGTAAAGCAGTTCATTAATACCCTTTGCTGGACCTTCCGTTGCATAAAATGGCTTGACCAGTGGAAATGAATGTTTAATCTTACTTCTCTCAAGCACATGACTCTCAACAATATTTAATACATCATTAGAAATGTCTGCACTGGCTGGAACTAATTGCTGTAATGCCACCATCACTGCATCATCAATCCATTTAAAATAATCTATAAATCTGTCATAATCAGGATCGTTGTCGACCTTTTCAAAAAACACTTCTCTCATTTTTCGAAGTTCTTTATACTCTTCACGATATTTATGAACTGGTGATCCGATCATTTCATTAAAATCTTTTATATTTGAAAAGAATTTTAACATTTCCTCTGAAATGATCTGGTTCATGCTTTTTTCTATAGCATAAAAATATTTAACCGGTCTTGTGTTTCGAGTGAAAACTTCATCATCTCTCGTCAGAATCTGTATCATATCGGCACTGTTTAGCACTTCCGGGTGCTGTTGTTGTGCAACAAATGCGTAATCATCCACTACCATTGAGTTACTACTAACCTTGAACTTATCTCCAAAGCCAATGTATTGATTCTTCTTAACTAACTCTACCAGCCATGCGTCGTTTGTGGCATCAGAATATGCAATAGAGCCTGATGTCATGTCCTCTACAATGAAATTACCATTTGCATCAGTGCCTTCAACAGATTGGAAATCCCAATGCAAGGCAAGTGTGTCTATGCCGGGTATTACCGTGCTTTGTAATGTATCGTCTAACGGAAATGCATTTTGATATGCCTTATTTACGCCAAAGTTTGTGACATCTTTTGCGTGAGATTTAAGGTTGTCATCTGATAAATTATTAAACCAATACCTGATCATAGAATATTTCGCATCAGATTTATTAATCACTGATCCGGTAAAGTTTGTCCTGTAAGCTCCCACGAACAATCTTTTTGGTGCTCGTAAAAATGTTACTGCCTCGTCTTCTGTGAGGCTGGAGGATACGCTAAATGTACTTTGTAGCTCATCATAATTATAATTGTAGCCCGTAAACACAACTTCGTAAGGCTTAAATCCTGTGGTATCTTCTAATGTCCCTGTAACTTGAGGTACAAAAGGAATCTTTCTGTGTCTGACTCTGGTTGATAGATGCCATTTCTCATTATTGTAAGCATTCAATAATACGCTACTGGTCAGTTCTATCGAGGTTCCACCAAAAGAGCCAGTAAATATAAAATTAACATCAGGTGAGTGCTCTTTGGTACGAACAGCTTGAACTACGAAAGAAGCGCCATCTATATCTGAATTTGTCCCAATTGATTCATCAAAGAAAGAGAAATCCGCAACGTCGTCTTCGTTTGCCCTTTGAACACCAAACAAAGAACTTGTAACAAATCCAGTGGGTACATAAAGAGTGTGTCCCACTGGGAAGCTTTTTGGTAGAATTACTTCTGATTCCACTGTTATTGGAATGTGATCCATGAGGCTTGCGGTTGGGGCAGTAGGAATAAAAGACGGGCTATCGGTATACTTTCCCGAAGTCTTCTGATATATTGTAGCCTCGTAAGCACTTCCACTATTAAAATTAATATATTTACGTCTTAGTGCTCTTGTTCTTCTATTTTCTTCGATTCTAAAATCAACATTATCACCATAAAGATTAATTTTAACTAATTCTTCATCAACCCCAAAGCATCTAAGAAGGTTTCTAAATGATTTCTCTGTACCTTTTGATTTGTTTATATAAGCTAAGTTATTGTAAATATTTTGATAGATTGTGTTCTTAACATTATACAGTTCCTCTTGAAATTTAATCTTGTCATTTTGAGAAGAAATTTGCTCTACTAATGTTGCATCTGAAAACAACTCTGGTGCTTCAAACCCGTAAGAACCAAGCAATCTGTTGGCAAATGGCAATGGCTTTTTATCATGTGGACGAACGACATGAACATTTCCACTAATTTCGTGCTCTCTATTCTCTACCTCATATATTGTCGAATCATAATTAACATCTTTTATTCTCGGCAATGCTTCAATTTGTAAATGTAGAGTATCAAAATAACTTGCCATGATTTGAGTTAAATTCTCTAACACAGCAGTTTTTCTATCCTCTTCTTGGTCTTGTTCTATAATCCAAGATGGGATAGAGGAATAAATCGATGACACATTCACATTATCGTGCTGAGAGCCTGTGAACTCCAAGTCGTCTAATAGTTCCGTGACTTTTGGATGTGTTGAATAGATAATAGGATCTTTAAATTCTGAACCACTTACAACAAATGGAGATGAATTGATGGCTGATCCCACTGCTCTAGAGTTGGTGCTATACCCTGTCCAAGCACCGTTACTAACTCGCCCGGAATAATCCAGCACCGTTGAATCAATAGTGCTATCCCCAACAATACCTTCGTTAAATTTATAATAAACACCCAAATCAACTGGCTTTTCATCATTGTATTTAAATTTATCTGTGTTAGTCCCACCATTAACTTGTCGAAACCAGTTTTGCTTTATTTGTTCATCGGTCCTACGTTTTTTCCAATATCTAAACTCGTCTAAAGAGCCTGATAATTTTCCGTAACCCTCCATAGAAACTCCGTCATACAAAGTTCCTGATGGTGATGTCCTTAATGCTCCAATGTTTGCTATTAATGAACCTGTAACTTCACCTATGTTTGTTCCTAAAGTCTTGGTTTCGTTTAGTGTCCCTGTTACATAAAGTTTGGTTTCAATAGAAGAGCCAACATTCTTTAGGGATATGGCATAGTGCCTCCACTGATCATCTATAAGATCCAAATTAGTTCCAATTGTTTCATCAAAAAACCCTGTAGCTGGATCAGCGCCTGAGCTTGACTGCGCTGTGACTCGGAAAGAATCTGTAACAGAGCTTGATAATTCAATTGTTAATCTACCATAGCCAAGTGACCCAGCTTCTGTGCCATTCCATAAATCGAAAATAACTTCTTTATCTGTTTGTGATACAAATTCACTCTTTTTAAGCCAGAATTCAACAGTGACACCTTCGTCTAAATCATATCTTAGATTAGAGGTTTTATTTTGGTCCTCATCATAAATGTTTGCATTTTTAAAATACTGTTTTGAGGATACGTTAAATTTTACTTTTTCAGGATCTCTTTCACCAGCAGGATCGAAACCGGAGTTTGGACCACCTTTAATCTGGACAAATTCTTTTGTTGCGCTCAGACCATAATCGCCAACTTTTGCTGATTGAGCACCATATCCTGCTGAATCTGAATTTCCAAAAATTGCATAACCTGTTGAACGAGGGTATCTATGTTCTAAAATGTAGTCATCTATATAAAGAGAGTTGTTTTGCCACTCTAGTTTCTCATATTTAGAACCGTCATACGGATAGGTTTTAAATATTCTTTCAACAGAATCTCTATAGTACTTTACAGCAGAACCGTATCTTGCAAAGTTTTCAGGATTGCTAAAATCAACTTGTGGTACAAATGCTCTTTTATGTTTTGCAAATTCCTCAAGATATTCTCTTGATTCAATTTTATCAGCTATCTCATCTATATTTGCAGAACGTAAAACTTTATTTGAGCCTTTTTTATCAAATAACTTCTTTAAACTCATTTTTTACCTTCCAATTATTCAACCCTAAATTTAAATTTATGTGGTTGTTCAACGTAATCATCTAGTGCGCCATTAAAATAAGCTAAAGCTATATTATAAGAATAACCCGGTGCTAACATAGACATGTCAAGGTCGAAATAGTTTCCAGATACATCATAAGACATAATCGTTTCTAAATCACTACCAGTTCCATGAGGTATAACAACTAAATTATCCACCACCCTGCTAACTTGATATGAAGCAGTGGGTATAATTGTAGTTTCTATTTCTTGAGTAGCCTTGGCGTAAATTGTTGGGCTCCAATTCTTTTCTCGAACAAAGATCCGAAGTCGAGCCGTTTCGCCAGTGTTATACTTTGATTTTAAATTTGTAATTTTGGACACATATCTAAAATCAGGATTATATGAATATGATCTCAATTTCTTTGGCTTAAAAGAGCCAGTAAAATACTCAACATAATCTGACGTGTCTTTGTCTGCCCCATTATGCCAAACATCATATAATACATCTAAAGCCGATGTGCAAGCAAAAGAACAAGAATAAATACCTGTCTGATCTGCTCCAAGTTCATTGACCAATCCACCAGTGATAATTGTATTAGATGTTGAAAGGACGTATGTTCCATCTGATGGAAGCTCCAACTCGTTCCCCTCTGGAGAATCAGACCCAGAATATATACTAACATACACCTCGTTAGAATCAGATGTTCCCGGTATGTTTCGAAGCTTCCCATAAACATAATTATAAAAATACAAAGTCTGTAAGTTTTCATCTCCAGTCAACAAAGAACTACTGAGTATAAAGTTGCCTCTACTATCTCTTCTGGAGTCGTTATACCTCGCTTCTATCACAGGTCTTTTAAAAAAGAACTCTGAACTTCTAGCAAAAAACTTTTTTGTATAGTAAGATTGCTTTGCACCATCAGGTCTGTGCACTATGTTTCCATTATTGTCACCAGTTGAACTTGAGTAAAAAGCTTCTTGAGAGCCAGTGAGCATAACGATGAAGCCGTAGTTCTCTCTTGTCCCTGCAATCCACTCTTCAACTATTTCTGTTACATCAACTTCTAAATCTTCATCCCCTGTGTCAAAGCTTTGTGTCACTTCTCTTTCGGTCAAGAAATCTCCACCAGTCTTCGTCCATGTGGCAGAATCTGATGCATTGATCCAGTTAGATCCCTCGCTATCAAATGTCTTGTCTGAGTATGATTCCATATCCAGACCTCTTCCTTCTTGCCAATCTTTTGCCAGTGGCATTACCACAAGATTATAACCTCTAGGTAGAGTGTTATTATGTTCTGCGTTGAACATTTTTAAATAAAAATTTACACTTCCAGATGCTGGTATTTTATTGTTTGATCTGTCGCCTTGAATAGTTTTGAGCGCAGATCCCATCACGGGAAACTGAATTAAAACTCTTGAAAGCTCTTGAGATTTTGTGCCTTCCACAGAACTGGATGCTTGACCATAAATCGAAAAAACTTCCAGCACATCTGACAGACCCATGTTAGAGCCTGTGCCTCTATTAACCAAATCCGGCTCAAAGGCATTTGTAATAGTATTATCTTTTTCGGCATAGTATTTTTTAATACCCATTACTTAATTGACCCCTTAATATCAGAACCAAAAAACTTTATTTCGAAAATAGCGTTTTCTGGTGGTGTAACATACCTCCCATCTGCGGAAGTATTAGCCGTAACATTAAACTTATAATCTGAATATTCTCCGCCATTTTTTGATACTATTTTAACGTCTGTCACATCTACAACTCCATCAACATCTTTCAATACTTTATATATATCTGTGATAAAAATAGATTCTCCAATATCAAAAATACCGCTATATTGTTCTGTAATTTTTGCAACTGATGCTTGTAAAATATCAAACTTGTTTGTTTCCAAATCACCAATTAGCTCGAAGTTGATTCCAATGTTTATTATATCTGTGTTTAAAATGTCTACAGTATCGTTCATCATTTTGTACGAACCAAGCCAAGTTTTTAAGTTCTGTTTTATGGCAGAGTTAGATTCGATTAGTTGACCATTTTCGTCCTCTGAGATAACGTAAATGTTAATGTTTCTTTTTGCAGAATCGGGATCACGAAGAACTTTCACTCTCTTGACTGCCCCAAATTTTCTATCCATATTGTAGCAAAGTGTTTCATAATCTTGTCTTGTTACTGCCCTGTTTTGAGAAGCGAAGGCTCCAAATATTCTTCTTTTTATTTCTTCTTCGTCATCGTCTGCCACATCCCCGACAATAGCCTCTTCATTGTCCACTTCAATAGAATTTCTCACATCATCAATTTTTGAACTATCTAAGTTTGCTTCATCATCAAAAGATAAGTTTATGCTGGTAACTTCCGTGAGTGTTCCAATGCCTGAGTTGACGCTCTCATCTGTATTCAGCCTGTAGACAATCCTCAGTGTTGTGTTAGAGGGTGCAATGCCAAATTTATCTGAATATAAAAGTCTGGTTGGATCGAAATAATCATCTGAGATATACTCTTTTCCGTGAACCTTCAGTACTACTTTTGATGGGTCAGTAGGTCTAGCGTTTAAATTTTCTGTTTGTGTTCCATAACCAAACTGTAAGAAAAGTGAGTCAAACCCATCTCTTTCAACCACAAATCTTCTGGGAACTATATGTGGTTTAATTAAAGATCCTGCTCTTTTATTTGTAGAGGAATCTCTATTTGCAATTGATTTATAGACAACATTTTGAGCTAAGGAATTGACTTGAAAAAATTCATTACCTTCGTCATCTTCGACTTTAATAATTTCAGTAATTCTATCCCCACCTTCTAATTCAATTCTTAAGAATTTTTCAAACTCACCAATCTCAATCAACTGTTCAACAATCTGTCCTGATATAACTTGACCATGTGCTTTTACTGCATAGCTGGTTGGAAGACCGGTGTCAGAATCTGTTTCTGCAACAATAATTTCGTCTTCTTCTTTTCCAAATACTACATCCTCATTTAATGTAAAAATATCCCCGGCAGTAGTTGAGAACTCGCTCCCCTTTTGAAGTATTGGAAAATAATCTTCATCCGGTCCGAGACCATTAACGTTTGCTGGGATTAAAGCAAAAAACGTAGCCATGCCTGTAGAAGAGGGGTTAGCTTGGTGAATATATCCTGATTGTCTGCCGATTTTAATGATATTATCAATCTCGACTGACGTGTCCAAGAACGACTCATTTGCTTGATAATCTACATAATATGACAAAATATCCCCAACATAAGCCACTGTATCCAGCATTAATGCACCAAAACTGGCTTCATTAAAATCTTGAAAAGTGTTTGGATAATACCTTTTAGCATAATCAACAAGAGATTGACGAATAGAATTAAAATCTCTATCTGTATACTTTATTGGAATATTTTTCTTTTGCGACATAAGATGGGAACCTCTTTATTTTTACTATAAATAGTTTTTGGTTGATTTTATACGATTATTTCCAGTGAGTCTTTTTCCTCAATCGGGGTTACTTCGTATTCAATAATCAATTGTACTCCATTTGCGTCTAAACCCACACCAGATTCAACATCTGGTGATATAAAAGCAACGTCAATAATACTAATAAACGGCATATATTCTTCAACTTGCGTATGAATTCTGGCAATGGCATCAGAAAAAGCCTCTTGAGAGATGTTTTCAAATAAAAAATTTCTTATTCCCACGCCAAAATTTGGGTCCATTATTCTTTCGCCGGGTGAAGTTAAGATTAAATTTTTAAAATTTTGCTTTGAATTTTCTTTAAAATCTTTTGTCAAAGCGTAAAATCCATCTTTATCATCCCTGTTTAAAGGCAATCTTGGTGCTATACCTGCCATTTTCTATCTCCTTATGGGGTTGAAGTCGACACGGGCTTTAGTATATAGTGCTTAACACCCGGAACGTGTTCATTTCCTGTCATCGCAACTCCATCTGCATGAACATGGTAAAATCCAACGTATGGTCGTCCATCCAAAGTGAAGTCTTTTCCATCTGTATATAAATCTTTTGCAACTGTCGCTCCATGAGTGGGTAGTAAGCCGGGCAGAGGCGAAGATGTGTTTCCTCCGCACCGAGCAAAGTAATTTTTAGCGGCTGCATCCAAATCCATATTAACTCCTAATTGTGGAAATTTAGCTTGATAATATGCCTTCTCTGCATCGCTTTTTGCTGAATCCAGTAAATCTAAGAATATTTCTATGCCCCAGTAAGCAACACCAAAAGGAGTTGGAAATATAATAAATGCTAAAGGAAATCCCGGCACAACCGTGTATACCTTTTCAAATGGAATATCTGCACCCAATGTCTTTGCCAAATTAATTGCTATATTTGCTAAATCTGCAAACCTTTTTGCAACCACAATGTTTGGATCTGCTGTTTCAACTAACCCTTTCAAAACAGTTAATGGAGATTTTATTGCCATTATAATCAACTGAGCGTAATAGGAGTTGTCTATCTTTTGCTGATTGGACATATTTTTATATTCTTTGAGAGACCCTGAGAAGCCTCCTGTTCTTTTTCTTTCTGGGCTAATGTATCCGTCTGGATCTGTTACAAATTTTAATGATTCTTTTAATATTCTTTTTGTCCCAGCAAAGACCGGCTCCATTCTCTCTTCCAGATACACATTTTGATATAAAGTAATGGTAGCTAAAATCTTAGGTAATGGATAAGCGTATTTAAATGAGAATCTATAGCCATCTGATTCTATCAGCTTCTTAAGTAAAGAATTTTTAAAACAACTGTTAAAAGATGATGCCAGTGTGCATTGTATTACAACTTTTGTATTGTTTAGCGTGATTGATCCAGAGCCAGTTCCAGCCGATGTTCCTGCAAGAGAAGCATTTGTATTTGACAATTGCTGACCTATAGAAGTTAGGTTTTCTTCGTCACATACATCCTTGGGTGGTGAGGTCGATGGAGGAGAAACAAGGCTTGGTTGAGGTACATAAGCCACAAAATCACTGATTTTTAATGAATTATTATCCTTATCCAGCAAAGAAATAGCTGAAGTGGTGGTTGCAATTTCAGATTGTATAACATCCTTCAACTCGATGTTCAAAGATACACCAAACTCCCAACTTTCATAAAGATCAGTAAGATTTTTATCTTTTGTGGCTGAATTTTTAAAATAATCTGTAATCTCGTTTGCAAATTCATCAATATTTCTTTTTATTGGGGCAGATGCTCCCTTATCTTTTACCAGTATAAATTTTTCTAAAAATAAGAAGTCGCCATCAGGGCTAGTTTTTGCTTGATTGTTTCGAAGATTATTATATTTTACTTTTAATGCTCTAAGTAATTTATCTACAATATCTCCACTTCTACCGCTATTGTTTCTCGGATCTGCATCAAAAACCTCTAAAGAACTGATAAAACTATCGTGAATTTGGA
>CEOA01069664.1_pt1 | contig 11508 bp, 25 predicted proteins | sample 530251 | NCBI WGS metagenome assembly CEOA01 (sample SAMEA2619838, study PRJEB7988) | marine metagenome | biome: marine biome (ENVO:00000447); feature: surface water layer (ENVO:00002042); material: "saline water (ENVO:00002010), including plankton (ENVO:xxxxxxxx)" | depth 5 m
CTGGAGATATTCCCCAACTCTCTAGTATCTTGTCCCTCTTGTAGTGGCCATAAAAGTTTGCATATTTAATTACACCATTAGTTATATCTGTATAAAGTTCTGGTTCGTTTCTCTGTGCTGTTGAGAGAGCTTCCATCCAATCAATTACTTTTACAGGCCCAACAGGAATGTTTGTACCGTTCCACTTCTTAGCTTCCCAGTCATAATCTGTCCTAAAGTAATTTGGTTCTACAAGCATATGATATGGAACTAAGTAATTTATTGAAAGCCATTCTTGATTATTAGCCACTACCAATCTAAAAGTATTGCTGACTTCGTCCCATTGGTCTTCTTGTATGTAATTTGTGAGTAGATACCAAGTTAGCCGATTTAAATCTCTGGGTTTCCAGAAGTAGATACCTCGCCCCGGCATTATATATGCTAAGTAATCTACTTCCATTAAAGCAGGTTGTAATAAATTGCCATCTCTGGCATTACACAATCTACCTCCCCAGAAATTCATTTCGGCTAACTCGAGTGCTACTGAGCCACTTATTGCGTGTTGAAAATCTAATTTAATTTGTAAAGACTGTGTTACTTCATCATAACTGTCATTATAAGTATGTATATAACCGTCAATTTTTTTGTTTTTATCTTCATCACCACCGCCTTCAGTAATCTCTACTTCAGCATCAATAAGATGAGTGTTAGACAAAGCAGCAACAAGTTTATGTCCTACGTTACCACTTTCATTACTGTCGTCAAATTTATGTGTTCTTTTAACCCTCGCCATATTTATATTATGTCACATTTCTAATAAGATTGCAATTTTATAATTAACATTCTTGAAACAACAACGACAAATATGTATGCTATATTTATAATTTATGGATTATTTAGTAGGATTTTTATTTGGATACTTTTGCAAGTTTTTTATTACTTCGCTCAAAGACCTAGCAGACGGTAGTTTCTTTACATATAACTACGAATATATTGACCTAGAACCACTTACTGAAGACGATTTACCCTAACGAGTAATACTCATTTCTTTTGATTCATTTATCTTTGTTTGTTTCTGACGCCATTTAATTATTCTAAGTGCTTTATCCCAAACATCTGGTTTTAACTGATAGGTGGTAAGAGCCTCTTTTATTATTTTATCTTCCTTAGAAACTTGTATTCCTTTTAAATTACCTTTCTCTGCTACCTTATAATCTTTCCAAGCACCTTGTGTGTAGTTGTAATTAATTTTTTCTTGCAAGAGAGGTAAATCAATTAATGAAACACCACCTTGATTTATATCGTAAAAGAAAACAAAATCTGCTTTACTTGTCATTAATCTAGACTGTTCACCATTTTCTATTATTGGAAAGAATATTTTTTCCCAAGGAAAAGTATTACCCATACATAAAACAGTTGTAGGTATGTTTTGTGAATTTAAAACCATCAAGTCTATTCCATCGTCGACCATTGAAGCGTTTTCTGAATAATCATATACTTCGTAACCAACTTGATATTTAAAAAACAAAGCACCTATTTCTGATAACCAGTATGAGTTTTTATATACTAGGATTTGTTTTTCTTTTGCCATCCTCGCAATTGTACACTAGAAAGAAAAATATTCCAAGAATCTATTTCTTCGCTAGTTGGTTGACCGTGTTCCATCCAGACTGCAAATAGTTCATCATACTCTTCTGGTAACTCAAGAAAATTAATTATATCTTCTGCTGAGTTGAGAACTCCAGAGTTGTAAAGAGCTTTTACAAAATTAGTTAAATCTGTATATCTATTAAGAACTTCATTAAATTTACTCATTAGTGATTTATGAGCCCAGTTTCTTTGTGCTTCTAAGATAGTATCGACTGCCAGTAAAAGCTGCATTCCTAACTCTCTAGGTATATCACCAGAGTGTGATAGTTCTTCTTCAATATCGTATTGAGCATTTACAATGTTTTGATAATTAGAAGGGTTAATAAAGTTTACTGGGCACTCCTTTGTGTGTTCGTGCTGTACGTCTAAATTTACACCGCAGAACTCACAGATTGAAACTTCGTTAAATAACTCGTCTGAATTAAACATATATTAATTATAGTATAAAAAATATAAATTATGATTTGCATTATGCAAGGTGGTATGTCATAATAGAGTATACCGATAAATGAGGAGAATATATGGTTGATATGAACAATACAAATATTGTACATACAGGGCACTATCATAACTTCAGACCTTATCAAGTAGATATTGATGATATGCGTAAGTCATCTAAGGGTAGAGAAAGCACAGTTTATACTCCAGAGATACTTAGCTTGTTAAAGAATAACTTAAACAAGTGGTTTGTCATACAAGAAGTAAAGTTTGACAAAGCAGACAGAAAATCAATTATGAGTAAGAGAAGCACTTTTTATCAAAGTAGCAAGATTCACAGCTTCAAGATTTCTAATCTAGAATATATGGTTAGAGGCGAGTCTAAAGCTGATACTCACACTCTACGATTACTTGCAAGGTTAACGAATGAAAATCAATAGAGTATATCTAATTAACAAACTTAATGAAGTTAGAGACCAAAGATTTAGCTTTGGAGAGAATGAAGATATTGATATTGAAGAAGTAAACAATCTTGATACAAGAGATATTATTTTGTTGAGAGATGAAATAGATAACTTAAGTGCTGATATCAGATTACTTAAAAGATATTTAGATGACAGGATTCGTGGAAGACTGGAAGGTAAAGCTTTTAGGTTTGGTAACAGAGTATTCAGAGGTAAGAATCAAACTAAAATGGTTCCTTATGATTCTGATAAAGTTGTCGAATGGTTAGGTGATGACTGGAAGTCAGCTGTAAGGCCTAGCTTCAGAACAACAGCTATTAGGAAAATTGCTGAAGATAGAGGGCAGAATCCTAATGTTGTGATAGAATCTTTATTTGATAGGGTTGAAGGCACTGGACTTGATGTAAATCCATTAGATAGAAGTCCAAAGTTTATTCAAAACTTATTAGATGAAGATGAGAAAATTGTAGATATATATACTGATAAAAAAGAGGAGAGAGATAATGGCAGACAAGCCAATGCAACTGATTAGACTTGCTCGTAAGTTTCCCGACAAACTAGTCAGTCAAATTAAAAAGGGAACACATACAGAAGATTATGTAAATCACTCTGTGGTTGCTCAGAGAATCTTGCAAGTCTGTGGACCATTTAATTGGGATACAGAAGTAATTTATTCTGATAATATACCTTGTGCTGTTAAAGGAACAATCACTGTTTCTGTCGACGGTCAACCAGTCAAAGTTACTGGTATAGGTACAGACCAAAACAATAATAAAGATATCGGAGACCAAATTAAGGAAATGGAATCAGACGCACTTAAAAGAGCTGCTTCCAGACTTGGTGTTGGTTTACATTTGTGGGCACAAGAACAATACTTCTTATACGCACAGATGTTGCAAGACTATGAAGTGGCCTCCGAAGATGTCAGATAGAATAGAGCTATTTGACGACAAAGAGTTTGGTGTAACTACTGAATACAGATTTGTAATGGTTCCACATTGGCTGTTAGAAATGACAGTTGATGAGGAGCCGTTGCCGTCTCCTGCTATTCATCTATACAACTGCTTAATGTATTTCGCTAACAAAGAGCGTGACTGTTATCCAAGTTATGACACACTTGAAAAAATGACTGGTATGTCTAGAGGCACAGTATCAAAATACCTACAAGTTTTATTTGAAGTGGGTGCTTTAACTTGGAAGAGAAGAACTTATAAAGGTTATAACACTTCTAATTTATATCACTTACCAGAACTTCCTATTGAGAATGTAATTGGTAAAAAGCTTGTAGTAACGGAAGAAAAAGGTTTTGATGTTGCAGAGAGTGTTGCTGATAGTGGTTTTGATGTAGGTGAAGAAATCAAAAAGAAGGTAGCAAAAGACCCTTTCTGGGGTGTTATGGCTGATTGTTTTGGTTTCTATCCAAAAGAGAAAAAATTAAAACAACAGTGGGCTGTTGCTATACAAACTATCAAGCAATACACTGATGACGCAAATGACATTAAAGTTGCTTATGATAAGTACCCACAGTTTATGCCTAAAGGTGCAACTCTTACTATTCACGCATTAGCTAAACACTTTCCCCAGCTTATTGCAACTGAAACAGATTCAGTTATTGGAACAATTGATAAGTTAGAAAGTCTAAAGACCACAGATACAGAATAGGTGTGGTAATATGATATTGCAATGAGCGGATATATTAAGCCTAAGAATAATAATGGTTGGGACCCAGAGAAAGAATCTTGGGATGAATATAAAGCTAATAGATTTAGTGGACAACAAGGAATAGGAATGGCTAACAGCCAAAAAAATGCCAGAGGGATGTGTCCAGAAACTGATTTACCTAAAAGAACTTGTAGATGTAGAACTTGTATTAATAGAAAGAACAGAGCAAAAGGTAAGCGTAAACAAAATATGGTTAGAAAAAAATTAGGTATTCCAGATAGAAAGTTTCACGGTGCTGATGCACACGAGGAAAATTGGCGTTCTGCTGTTCGCATTGAGGTGAAAGCCGGCAAACAAGTAGGGCCTATAGCAACAAGATTCAACAAAGCAGAAGCTCAATCTTGGGAAAATGTTAAGAATGTTGTTGGAGGAAGAGGCAAACCATTTATGATGGTTGCTATGCCAGACGGAGAATCAGATGGCATAGTACTCTTTCGACTTTCTAAGATAAAAGAAGTCTTAGAGGGTATTTTAAGTAATTGGGAAAACCCAGAAGAAGAATATTAGGAGAGATAATGCCAGTATCACAAGTCCAATTAATGGGCAATGTTACAAATGTTGAGATGAGTGTTAACAACACAGGTTCAGCATTTATAAGAGGAAGCCTAGCTGTTAGCCAAGGAAAAGACGCTAATGGTGAGGATAAGGAAACCCTTTGGTTTAATTTAAAAGCTTGGGGTGATTTAGCAGAAAATATTGCTGAGACATACCAAAATACTGTAAATGCAGGTGGTAAGTCTTTTAGAGCAATTGTTGTTGGAAGAGTTGTTCCAGAAAAGTGGGAAGATTCAAATGGTACTTCCAGAGAATCTACTTGCGTTTATTTGGAAGATTTAGGTGTTAGTTTGAGATGGGCCAATGTTGGTTCTATCAACAAAGCTAGTAATCCTATGAACTCAAATGCTTTAAACAAGATGAAAAAAGCATCTGAAATTGAAGCACCAAAAAGCTCAAAAGCAAATGCTGCTGAAGCAATGGAAGAAAATGGAGTGCCTTTTTAGGCACTTCAGTTCTTAGGAGGAAGATGAATAATCCTATACTAAATGAACTTATGGGCGTCAATGAAGTTGCAGAACTTCTTAACGTCAAACCTAACTTGATAAGTACTTGGGCACACAGAGAAAAAATGCCTAGACCAGACGTTTTAATCAATGCTGGTAAAACACAAGTTTGGTTAAGAGAAACAATAATTGAATGGGCAGGGGAAACAGGTAAATTACCTATAGACTTTGAAGTAAATTGGAAACAAAGGAGAAGCAATGCCTTATAGAGTAGTAGAGCGTAATGATAAATTTTGCGTTGAAAAAACTCCTACAGGAGAAGAGATGGGTTGTCACGATAGTGATGACGAAGCTTACGCACAAATGAGAGCTTTATACGCAGCAGAAAATGATTAAAAAATCATTTCTCAATCCCGGAGCGTATGTAATTTTTATCAAAGCAATGAAAAATGATGGCCTTAAATGGATAGATATAGGCGAAATTATGGGCACTAGCGGTGCTTATCCTCAATCTATTGTACAAGGTAAAGCAAATCCTAAGTATGGTATGGTTGAAAGAGCTGATGTTGGTTTCAAAGAATATTTTCATACTCACGAACCTTATAAAAGGCATCTAAGAAAAACCGTAGAAGTTTATGAACCTTCAGATAGCATCGAATGGTTAGAGCATCACGAAGATTATGATTTTTTAGTAAATGCTTTAGGTTATACAAAATCACAGTTTGAAAGACAAATTGTAAAACCACTTCTTGATAAAACAATAAAATTTTTAGCAGTTAGTGAGCTAACTTGGGTTATTGATGCTTGGGACAACACTTCTTTAGGAGATTTTGATATAAGCAATAGGCAGTTTTATTCTGTAGTAGTAAAAGGAGCAGCAAATGGAAATTAGTAAAGTAGAGATAGTTTTTACACCACTATCCGAAATACAAGAGGCAGATAGAAATGTAAAAGACCACGATATTGGTTCAATACACGAATCTATGAACAGATTTGGATTTACAAGTCCTTTATTAATGAATGAAAAAACTGGTAAATTAGTTGCTGGACACGGCAGAATTGAAACACTTAAACAGAAAAAACAATTCAATGAAAGTCCTCCAGCCAATATACAGGTAGATGAAGAAACTAAAGAATGGTTAGTACCAGTTATAAGAGGTGTATCTTTTAAGACTGATGAGGAAGCACAAGCTTATCTATTAGCAGATAATAGACTTGTTGAACTTGGTGGCTGGGATACCAATGCTTTGATTGAAGAATTAGAAAAGTTAGCAGAAGAATCATCTTTGCAAGGCACAGGATTTGATGAAGCAGACATTCAAGCTATGTATGAAGACTTAGAAGCTAAAGTATCTGAAGGTTCTGACAAAGGATTACCAGTTGGTAAACCATCATATGAAATTATATTTGACGATGAAACACAACAAGCTATGTTCTTTGAGTTTGTTTCTTGGTTAAAGAAAAATTATGAAGGTGAAACTGTTGGTGAAAGGTTATATCAGCATATTGAAATATGCTTAGGTGACTAATGGCTAGACAGAGACGATTCATAGATACAAATGTTTATGAAGAGTCTAAAAATCGTATTAGACATATTATGGATACTCACGACCACATAAATGTTGCTTTTTCTGGTGGCAAAGACTCTACTGCAGTTCTTAATTTAGTAAAAGAGGTATCAGCAGAAAGAGGTATAGATTCTGTAGATTGTCATCACAGAGATGAAGAATTTAATCCAGAACCAATACTTGATAATATAAAATATTATTTTGACCAAGATTGGACAAATATGACTTGGTATTGTATCCCTAGAAGCAGCACTATGTTTGTTTTAGGATTTAACAAAGAGGTAATAAAGTGGGACCCTTCTGGTGACAGGCAATGGGTTAGAGAAAAACCAGAATGGGCAGAAACTTTAGACAATACTAGTAAAATATATGGACAAGATGATTTTGATAAGATGGTTGCAGAAAACTATCCTAATGGAAAGGTTGCAATAGTAAATGGTATTAGAGCTGATGAAAGCATTGTTAGGTATCGTTCAGTTGTTAATAAAGTTACCGAAAACTATATTGCGAAGTCTTTCAGCCCTAGGGCGACACTTTGTAAACCGATATATGATTGGCAAATGAATGATGTCTTTAAATATTTTAAAGATAATAATTTAAGATATTCTTCTTGGTATGAAGAGCAGATGTGGAGTGGTGACGCACTAAGAGTTGCATCTCCATTGATAGCTGAGTCAATGAAGACCATTGAAAAATGGGCTTTGATGGACCCAGAGTTTTACGATAGATTAACACAAGTTTTTCCAGAAGTCCGTGCTCACGAAAGATATAAGGGTACAATTAGTGATAAGCACTTGTATAAAGAATATGGTAGGGATATGAACGGCGTTAAAGAATGGATACAGGCAACTGTAGATAGAGAGAGCTCAACATATAAAACTATGATGTCTAAATGGAAGAACTTAGACCAACTTGCAAAGTCAAATCCAGAAAGATATCTTGTAAATGGAAATGCTGAATGGATATTAGGCCATTTTATAAATGGAAGAATATTACACGGAGATATATATCCAAAGACTACTGCACAAGTTAGAGCTGCAAGTAAAAAGAAAAAACCTAAGATTAATCAGAACAGGAGAAAGAAATGAATAGATTTATGTTTCATTCACTTGAATTTATCAAAACAGATGAAGTTATTGTCTTTGGTTCTTGGGGTGATTATTCAGTCGAGATAAAAATAGATAGTGATGGTGTTGAAGCTTTTCTACCAGATTTTGACAATGAAGACCCAACTATGCAAGTAAGTGTAAGAAAGATATTCAAAGAAGAGTTACTTAAGGAGGAAGAATGAAGAAGAGGTTTAAAAAATTTAAACACGAATGGACTTATGAAATAGACTGGAATCACAATTTACCAATTTATGGAGGGAAGAAAAACAAATGAGTAATTATAAATTTAATGATTGGTTTCTCAAAAAACAATTAGAAGCAATTGATGACATTATGAAAAACAATAATATGACTTGGGATGAAGATGCTAAATCATATGTAAGAGAAAAAGGTACAGGATATTATGAGCAATGATTTTTATTGGCAACTATTAGAAGATAATCCACAAGCTATTGTTTGGGATGAATATAGCGAAGCATTTTTAGGAAGTGCTCATAGAGCTGGTATGAAACCAGTAGCAGTTTACGATATAAAAGTAATTCAAGGCCTTATCATTGAAGACATACTACAAGATGACAAGTTTATGGATTTTTTAATAAAACAGCACGATGACAACGAAGAAGCAATTACGCAAGCTGTAGTTGAAGAATCTGTTAGAACATATGTTGAAAAAGTATTTAATGATACTGAAGGTAAAGAAGAAGATAGACCAATATTTTTAGATATACCATATTTAGATTCAAGATATGAGATGTTAGAAGAAGAATAGATGAATGTTTTTGATGAGCAGCCAATATCTAAAGTTGTTTGGATGCTTGCAAAAGATTTAAATCCAAATGATTACAATCCAAATAGAGTTTTAACTGACGAGTTCAAGTTATTAGCCTTAAATATTGTTAGGTTTGGGTGGATACAACCAATACTTATTAACAAAAACAATATCATTATTGACGGTTTTCATAGATGGAAACTATCTATTGATTCAAAAGAATTATATAAAAAATATTCTGGAAGAGTTCCGTGTGTTGTAATGGATATAAGTGATAGAGAAGCTATGCTTCTTACAATTAGAATGAACAGAGCTAAAGGTGTTCACGAGGCTTCATCAATGGCTAAAATAGCAAAGAAACTTATAGAAGATTACGGTATGACACCAGCAACACTGCGAAAAGAACTTGGTATGAGTGCAAGAGAAGTAGAACTATTGTTATCAGATACAGTATTTGAGATTAAAGATATAGATAACTGGCAATATTCAAAAGCTTGGTACCCATATGAAGACGGGAAAAAGTATGGTAAAGCAGGTAATTAATAAAGAAACGGCTCATTTATTGCTGCAAAGAAGGATTAAAAACCACAATAAAAGGTTTATAGGCGTTGCAGGTAAGAAAGCAGATGAAGAATTAGTCTTCGAATGTTTTAACAGAGGCTGTTTTAGAGAGAAGAATATAGGAACAGAAGACGAAACTGAGATAATTAAGGCAGGTTTCAGACGTTTAAAAGACTATTTTTACCTATTGAGAAACGGTTATCCACGAATTGGTGGGGATGTTATAGTCTATGAAGACTACGATATACTGCCCAAAGGCCATAGAATGCACTCAAAAGTAACGACTTATCATCATTTATCTTATGATTTCTTTACAAATACCACAGATATTGAAGCTTTTAGACAAAATATAACAATTTCTGACATATGATTTGACAAATCCGTAATGGTGTGATATATTAATAATAGGCCAGTAACCACTGGTCTTTTACATATAAGGAGAGATATGACAGAAGTAATTAGCAGTGAGACAAGTCACCAAAAAATGTCTAAGGAAAATGCTGCAAAAGCGGAAACTTATGGTGGTAAAAGGTTTCTAGGCTTCACACCTAAGGGTGCAGAAGTATGGGTTTCTATGGAAGTAGACAGAGAGACTCTTGATTTGAAGATGAAGGCTACACACGAATTAGATATCCTTTTGCAAGAAGGTGCTCAAATGACAGACAAAAGAGTATCTGTAAAAAAAGGTAAACAATTTGTAGGTAGTGTTGATGATTTACTTAGAAGAAGTCAAAAGAATCAAGGTGGTAAAGTTACAATACAAACTTTGCGACACATTCAAAGACTTATGAATGCTATTGATAGTAAGTTCAATAAAGCTTATGTGAATGGTAAGCCTTCTAGTTTATTGTTTTCATATGTAGCTTGGTCTGTCTTTGAAGGTTCTTATGATATGGAAAGAGGAGATACTTCTTGGTCCTATATCAAAGATTCTTTCAAGTTTCCAAAAAACGGTGAATACTTTACAGTAGAAAGTCTTCCATTGTTTGTTGGACAATTAGAAGAACCAAAGGAGGTTTTAGTATGAGTAAAACATTCTGGAGTGACGATGCCAGAGAGTTTAAATCTTACAAAGGTGGTATGTTTGTGCGTACTGATTTAGGTGAGACTTTTACTAAATGGACTGAAAGAGGGATAAACATTGTTGGAGTTGTCATAGGTGATTCCAATGAGGTTGAGTTTATCTTTGAAGAAGAAGAATAATAATAGAAAGGGAAGTTAAGATATGACTTTAGGAGTAATTAAACAACTTAGACCTAAGACAATGAGGTACTTAGTTGAACAAGGAATAATACACAGTAAAGAGAATACTGAAAGAGCAGAAAGAGGTGTAGGAGCTGTACCTGTAGGTAACACAAAACTTATGGATTATTGCGAGCACGCTGTATTAGATGCTATAAATATGAAGGAGAAAGGCAAGTCTAATGAAGAAATCAAAGAACACCTTGATTCTTTACTAGAAGAACTAGGCTATCACATATATGAACAGTATAGATTCCAACAAGAAATATATTATGCATTATCTGACTTAGCATATAGACAGATAGGAATGCTAGCACCTAGCACTGCATAATGATATTTGATGACCCCTTGATAGATGATACTGATGACGAATTAGATGAGATTCTACTCGTTATTGACGGTCATCTATCTAGGTTGAAAGAAGGACCAGCAAGAATGTTGAGTACAGATGTACAAGGAATATTGTTTAAGATAAAGCATCTATATATGAAGAAGAAACTAAGAGGATAAATATGTTATTAGCAATAGCAAAGTTTCTTAACTGTGGCGATAAAACAGATAGAAACGGCAAGATGATTGGTAACTATGGTATTTCGCAAGATAATACTCATAGACAACACGAACTTATACCTGTATTTCATTTTAGATATAGATGGGTACAGAAAGTAATGTTTAAGTTGTTAGATAAGAAGTATCCAATACTTTTTACAACTCACATTACTTACAATGATAGAGTTTGGGATAGATGGAGACGCTTCCATAATTTCAAATATTTTTTTCATTATAAGTTTGATAGGCCATATGGTATGGGTATTCACGCAGATATACCTTATCGTTGGACTATAAATCCAAAATTTAAGGATAGAGTATATCACTAAATTTATGGGGCTGATAGGTTTAGAGTTTTTAGGCACCCGCCTGTGTTTGAAAACTAACTCGGGTTCGATTCCCGACAGCTCCACTACAAGAGGGACAAGATACTAGAGAGTTGGGGAATATCTCCAG
>CEOA01004215.1_pt1 | contig 11447 bp, 15 predicted proteins | sample 530251 | NCBI WGS metagenome assembly CEOA01 (sample SAMEA2619838, study PRJEB7988) | marine metagenome | biome: marine biome (ENVO:00000447); feature: surface water layer (ENVO:00002042); material: "saline water (ENVO:00002010), including plankton (ENVO:xxxxxxxx)" | depth 5 m
ACATCTTCTGATACAACTAATGCATCAGTTTGTGTTTTAGATTTTGGAGCAGATAAAACAGCAACTTCTGGTACGTTCACTATTCAGTTTCCAGCGCCAACATCAACAGCAGCGATTCTAAGGATCTCTGGTTAATCGTAGGAGGTAATCTCCTATGGCAACCACTTGGGGTTCTAATTCGTGGGGCGATAATTCATGGAACAGTGCAGTCAGCACTATTCCTGTCAGTGGGATAGCTACAACTTTTTTTCTAGGTGATTCATCAGCATACTTTCCAAGTTCTGGTTGGGGAGGTGAATCTTGGAGTGAGGGAGAATGGGGTTCTGTTGGAACCGGTGAACAATCTGTTACTGGAATTGCAATGTCAATGGGCATTGGTCAAGTTGAACAATCTTCAAGCACAGGTTGGGGAAGAGACACTTGGGGATCAAATGTTTGGAATGGTTTTGGAACAGCCATACCTACAGGTGTAAGTGGAACCGTATCATTAAGTAATCAAACTTTAATCGACGCAGAAATTAATTCCGGTTGGGGACGACTAGGATGGAATGTTAATGCTTGGGGTGTAAGAGGACAAGCATTGGCAAATAATTTCCCAATGTCAATGACGTTGGCAAGTGTAACAATCGATAACGAAATTAATACAGGTTGGGGCTCTGATGGTTGGGGCATTGAAGGATGGGGAGAATCTATTCAAGTAGTAGAACCATCTGGTATTCAAATGACTGCATTTGAAGGAAGTGCAGGGTTATCATTTGATGGAGATTCTAATGTAACAGCAACTGGTAGAGCGATGACAATATCTGCTCCTGCCACAGTCGAAGCTTTTGCTTCTTTTGTAGCAGAGCCTACTGGTCAGTCAATGACAATGACATTGGCGTATGACCCTGAAACAGTCATACCAACCGGACTTAATTTAACAGCTGCATTAGGTGATGAAGATGCTGAATTTAAAACTGTTGCAGAGGTAAACGCATTTAGTCCAGGTTATTGGGGATACAGATCAACTTGGGGCTTTAGTGCATGGGGTAATGGACAAACAAATACTCTTGTCATGAGTATGTTAGAAAACTTCTCTGGTGCAGACCCTGCTCCAGATGCAGAAGTAACTGGTCAAGTAATGGCTGCAGCATTAGCAGCAGGTGATACTTTTGATATTACAGGAGATGCAAACATAGCTCCATTAGCTGCTATGGGCTGGAGTGATGGTACATGGGGCGAGTCTAGATGGGGTAATGGTTTATACAGACCAGATACTGATGATATTTTCCCATTAACAGCGGCTCTTGGAACAGCTGTTTTAGATGCTGTTACAAACCCTACAATTACCGGTCTAGGAGTACAACAAGTAAGATTAGGATCAGTTTCAATTATTGGAGAAGGTAAAGTAATTCCTACTGGAAATAACTTGACAATTTCTTCAGGTACAGGTACAAATGTACTGATTTGGAATGCAGTCGATACAGGTTCAGCGCCAACGACACCTCCAGGATGGCAGGAAGTTCCTACAAATGCTGCTTAAATTTAGTGTTTGACACTAATTAAAATAATTTATAATATACAAGAATTGGAGATAAAAAATGGCGAACTCTACATCGGCAAACCTAAAACTTACAGTCCAAGCAACTGGGGAAAACTCGGGAACTTGGGGACAGATAACTAACACAAACTTATTAATTCTAGAACAAGCAATTGGTGGATTTCAATCAGTTGCGATTACTTCTGGAGCAACCTTAACATTTTCTAATGGTGCTTTATCAAATGGTAAAAATGCTGTTTTAAAATTAACAGGAACAATCGGAGGAGCAGTTAACGTAACTATCCCTGATTCAATCGAAAAAACTTTTATAATTGATAATGCAACTACTGGTGCTTACACAGTAACGTTCAAAACTACTTCAGGAAGTGGAGTAACTTGGGCAGCTGGTGATAAAACTACAAAAATGGTTTATTCAGATGGAACAAATGTTATAGACACAGCATTCACAGATTTATCATCTGACATCACACCACAACTTTCGGGTAATTTAGATGCAAATGGAAACAACATCATCATAGATGGTGGTAATTCTATTTTAGACCAAAACAGTAATGAACAAATTAAATTTGTAACTTCTGGATCAGCAGTTAACGAGTTTCAAATTACTAACGCAGCTACAGGTAATGCGCCTGAAATAGCAGCGACAGGTGGTGACTCTGACATTGATTTAAATCTTACACCAAAAGGAGTTGGTAGAGCAACTTTTAATGGTCAAGGTAAAATCGAAAGTGTTGCAGAAAAAGTTACAAACTCAGCTACTGCAGCTACAGGAACAATTAACTTTGATGTGCTTACTCAAGCAGTTTTAAACTTTACATCTAATGCAGCAGCAAACTACACATTAAACATTCGAGGTGACGGATCTAACTCTTTAGATTCAATTATGGACACAGGTGAGTCAATCACTATAGCACATATTGTAAAACAAGGTGGAACAGCTTATTACAATAGCGCGGTGCAAATTGATGGTTCATCAGTTACACCAGAATGGCAAGGTGGTTCTGCACCTTCATCTGGTAACACTGACTCGTTAGATGTTTATTCATATACTATTATTAAAACTGGATCAGCTACATTTACAGTGTTAGCTTCTCAAACACAGTTTGCGTAATAAATTAGGAGGAGAAAGAATATGCCACTATTAGGATCATTTGGAGCTGGAGGCGGAAGAGGATTTGGACTTACAGGATGTTCAGGCCCTGCTTACGTTGAAGCATCTGGAGGTGATGCCGAATTTACCGTAGGTGATTATAAAATTCACGTATTTACAGGAGATGGTACACTTTGTGTAACATCACAAGGTAAAGAATCAGGTAATAATAAAGTTGACTATTTAGTAGTCGCTGGTGGTGGTGGAGGCGGCCCTGCAACGGGAGCCGGAGCAGGAGGCGGAGGTTATAGAGAATCTCAAGACCCAGCTGCATCTCCACTTTGGACAGCTTCTCCTTTAGCAACTTGCGCATCTTTAACTTGTATAGGTATCGGAGGCCTTCCAGTAACAGTCGGAGCTGGAGGAGCAACTTTTAACCCAGCAGGTCCAACACCTTCACAAAGAGGTGGAAACTCATCTTTTAGTTCAATTACTTCTACTGGCGGTGGCGCTGGTGGATCACCACATTCTGGCTCTCCATCACCTGGTGGAGGACCTCAACAACCTGGTGGTTCTGGCGGTGGATCTGGTTATGGAGCTTCTGGATTCGGTTTAGGAAACACACCTCCAACAACACCACCACAAGGACAAAATGGTGGACCAGGAACCCCAACCACAGGAGGCGGTGGAGGTGGAGCTGGTGCTAGTGCATCACCTGCTATTACTGGAGGTAATGGAGTTTCATCAACAATCGCACCATCTGCTTATGGTGACCCTGCATGTTCAACTTTTTTCTACTCTGGAGGAGGCGGTGGAGGAACTGACCAAGATCCAGGACGTGGCGGCGGAGGAGGTGCCGGCGGAAAAGGCGGCGGAGGCCGAGGCGGAGATAGACATCCAGGAGGACCTAATCCAAGACAAGGTGAAGCAGGAGATGCTAACACTGGAGGCGGTGGCGGAGGACTAGGATTACCTACTCCAGGAAGTGGAAATAATGGTGGTAGCGGAATCGTAGTAATAAGGTATAAATATCAAAATTAATTATGGCACACTTTGCAAAAATATCAGAAGACAACAGAGTTTTAACAGTTAATGCTGTTAGTGATTCTAACGCTCCAACAGAGGAGGCTGGACAAACATATTTAGAAAAATGTCATGGTTGGCCTGCTCATCTATGGAAACAAACTTCATATAATACTATGAACAACCAACATAGATTAGGCGGAACACCTTTTAGAGGTAATTATGCAGCTATAGGGCACACTTGGGATGCAGAAAATGAAATTTTTTGGCCTGAACAACCTTTTTCATCATGGACAAAAGACATACCTAACGCTAAGTGGATATCTCCATTAGGAGAACCACCTGCATTAACTGCAGAAGAAGAAGCTCAAAATGAAGCCATCACTCATAGTTGGCATTATGTTTGGGACGAATCTGCTTATCAAGCAGATAATACAACTGGTTGGGTATTGACAGACAGAAACGCGTAATATATACCTTTTTAAGGTATAAAGATATGCAAAAGAAAGTATTAAGTGAACAAGCAATAATTTATGGTAATGTTTCAATGCCAGAAGGTTTTGACATTGATCGACTTGATTTAACTTTATCTGGTTTTTCTGCTTTGTTAAAAAATGAAAAAATTAAATTTTCAAAAAGTTTTGATCAATTAAATAAATACATTATAGAACATGTTGCACTTAACTATCATATAAATTTAGTTAATGAAAATACTTGGATAAACGCTTTTTTACCTAATGAAAAAACAGAACCTTTATTAAATGTAGATCCTGCAGATCTAAACCACTCTTCTGATTATACTTTGTTATATGGTTTAAATACCTCTCAATGTAATTTTAAAATGTATTATGATGATAATACACGAAAAGGTAAAACTTTTGATATGAAACTTGAATCAAATGGTTTTATATTATTTCCTTCAAGTAACAGGTACTACATCGATAATAAACAAGTTGATTCATTAAATTTTGTTCAAACTATAACTTATATATACATGTAATGATTATAGATTTATTTAAAATTCCTGTGTTAATATCTAATATAGATTTAAATAAAATTAATTTAAAAAGTAAAAAATTTGAAAAAACTTGGGTATCAGAAACACCAAGCACGCATGATCAAAAAGCAGACATAGATGAACAAAGTGTAAAATATGTAACTCAAACAATTGCGTCTATTTTAGAGGAACAAGTTAAACATCCTTTTCAAATATATTTAAAAGAGATTTGGGAAAATAATTATGTAGATAATGATTATCAAGAACCTCATCTACACCCTGAATGTGATTTTTCTTTCATTATTTACAAAGATGTAAAAGAGGGTAAAACTGTTTTTATTAATCCTTTACGACACTATTTACAATTTTATAAAAATATAAGTTATATGTATAACCCTTTTTTTAAACCTAAATGTAAAACAGGTCAGATCATTGTCTTTCCCAGTTTTTTACAACACATGGTTATGAGATCATCTAAACAAAAAACAATTTCAGGTAATGTGGTTTTTAAAAAATTATGATTTTAAGTGATTATTATTGGTATTTTAAATCAGCTATTCCTCCACGAATATGCGATGATATAATTAAACATGGGTTATCCAAAAAAGAAGAGATGGCTAGAACGGGTGCGTTTAGCAGAAAGGGTGATTTAAATAAAGATGAACTCGCAGTGCTTAAAAAAAGAAGAAACTCTGATGTAACATGGTTAGATGATACTTGGATATATAAAGAAATACAACCCTATGTAAAGTTAGCAAATGAAAATGCAGGTTGGAATTTTGAATGGGATTGGTCTGAGTCAATTCAATTTACTAAATATAAACTTAATCAATATTATGATTGGCATGCCGATAGTTATCATAAACCTTATAATAAAAAAAATAATAAAAATGAACACGGTAAAATAAGAAAACTATCTATGACACTTCAATTAACAGATGGATCTGAGTATGAAGGAGGAGAACTAGAATTTGATTTTAGAAACTACGATCCACCTTTAAGGGATGAATCCAAACATTTGAAACAAGCAAAAGAAATACTTGCGAAAGGATCTATTATTGTATTTCCTTCATTTGTGTGGCATAGAGTTAAACCAGTAAGGAAAGGAACACGATATTCATTAGTCATGTGGTCTCTTGGATATCCATTTAAATAATATGCAAATACAAGAACTATTTAAAACTCCAATATGGGTTGAAGAAAAATCAGATTTTTTAACAAGTTTAAATAAAGCTTCAGATAAATATATTAAAGAATCTAAAAAAAGAGAAAAAAAATGGATTAAAAAACACGGAGATTTTGGTAGATCCTATCATTCAACTCCTCTTTTAGAAGACAACAATTTTATTGATTTTAGAAATTATGTAGGTCAAAAGTCTTGGGATTTTTTAAATTGGTGTGGTTTTGATATGCAACGGTATACTACTATCTTTTCTGAAATGTGGGTACAAGAGTTTGCTAAAAAAGGTGGTGGTCATCACGCTGCACACATACATTGGAATCAACACGTATCAGGTTTTTACTTTTTAAAATGTTCTGATAAAACTTCTTATCCAATATTCCATGAACCAAGAACAGGGGCACGTGCCACTAAATTAGCTGTAAGACCTAATAATGGTTTAGCACATGGAAATGAATTAATACATTTTAGACCTACTCCAGGAACCATAATGATATTTCCAGGTTATTTAGAACACGAATTTGCAGTAGATCATGGCAAATCACCTTTTAGATTTATACATTGGAATATACAAGCAGTACCAAAAGCGATGGCAAAAGATGTTTAAAATAGAAGACAACTACATAGACGCTGAAAAAAGTCTTAGTTTAAGATTAATGATGGAGTCTGATATTTTTCCATGGTTTTTTTTACAAGGTAAAGTAACAAAAAAAGATGAATTATTTGATTATCAATTTGTTCATATATTTTATAAAAATTATAGTATTAATTCTGATTATTTTAAACATTTAAATCCTTTAATTGATAAATTAAAACCACTGTCTTTAATTAGAATAAAAGCTAATTTAAATCCTATATCTAATCAGTTAATTAAATTTGATGAACATCAAGATCAATTTTTTAAATGTAAGACAGCTATATATTATGTAAATGACAACAATGGTTATACAATGATAGGAGATAAAAAAGTAGAAAGTAAAAGTAATAGGATGGTTTTCTTTGACGCCGATCAACCTCACTATGGTACTAACTCTACTGACTGTAATAATAGAATGGTAATAAATTTTAATTATGTTTAAAGTAAAAGATAATTTTTTTAAAAAAGATCAATATGATAAAATAAAAAATTTGGTTATTAATCCAGATTTTAATTGGTTTGTACAACACGGAGTTATTGATGAAAAGAATGATGATTTCTTTCTTACTCATACTCTTTTTCACGAAGATCGTGGTATTAATAGTGATTGGTATTCACCTATAATAGAACCTTTTATAGAAAAATTAAAAATTAAAAAATTACTTAGGTCAAAATTAAACTTTTATGCAAAAACAGATAAACAAGTTGTACATGGTTTTCATACAGATAGAAAAGATAAACATATGGTTGTTTTATTTTTTCTTAATGAAAATAATGGACACACTTTATTTAGAAATAAAAAAGTTAAATCAGAAGATAATAGAGCTGTAATATTTGATGGCTCTTTAGAACATTCAAGCACAACTTGTACAGATAAAAATTATAGAATTACTTTAAATATAAATTATGAGTTTTAAAAAAAATAAATACGCAGTTATCAAAAAGGTTATTTCAAAAGATTTAGCCGAGTACATAACTAATTATTTTGCTATGAAAAAACAAGTTTATGATACTTGTATGAAACACAGATACTTTTCACCATTTGAAACTATTATTGGATATTATGAAAGTGCTCAAGAACAAATACCTAATACCTATTCTTGTTATTCCGATATTGCTATGGAAACATTATTACTAAAATGTCAACCTGATATGGAAAAAATAACAGGTCTTAAATTATCCCCTGCTTACACATATGCAAGAATCTATAAAAAAGGTGATGAGTTAAGAAGACATAAAGATAGATTTAGTTGTGAGATATCAACTACTTTAAATCTTGGAGGTGATCCTTGGCCAATCTATTTAGAACCTTCTGGAGAGTTAGATAAGAAAGGCGTTAAAGTAAATTTAAATCCAGGGGATATGTTGGTGTATAGAGGATGTGACTTAGAACATTGGAGAGAACCTTTTCAAGGTCAAGAGTGTTATCAAGTATTTTTACATTATAATAATATTAAAACAGCGGGAGCTAAAGAAAACATGTTTGATAGACGTCCACATTTAGGACTACCCAACTGGTTTAAAAGATAGTGAAAGAATTTCAAGATAGATTAAAAGAAGTTAAACTTCCTAGTAAACAACAAAAGAAAAAAGAACTTTGGGATATAGAAGGCATTCTTAACAATCAAAAATTTAAGTTTGATTTAAGACCTATTATAAAGAATGGTAAGACAGGTAGCTTTAAAACCAAGGCAGATAAAATGGTATTTGACTTAAAAGATCAGTGGATTATTGTTGATATAGAAGAATTACATCAGTATTTAAAAGAAAATAATCTAAAAAATGTGCATTTAGAGAGTTTGATATCTAAGCTAGATTGGAATATAATACTACCAAAATAACAAAAAGCATATATAATAAAGCGCTTATGCTTCAAAAACTTAACTTTAAACCAGGATTTAATAAACAAGCAACCGACTCAGGAGCCGAAGGTCAATGGGTAGATGGAGACTTTGTTAGGTTTAGATATGGATTACCAGAAAAAGTAGGAGGCTGGCAACAGCTAACGGTGGCTCAGGAAACCCTACCTGGAGTAGCAAGAGCTCAACATGCTTTTACAAGTTTTCAAGGAGAAAAATACGTAGCCATTGGAACATCTCAAGGTTTGTTTTTATACTACCAAGAGGCTTTTTACGATATTACACCACTAGCTGCTCAAATATCAGGGTCAGCTACTTTTGATACAGTGCAAGGATCTGCGGATGTAACTGTTAATTTAACCTCTCATGGATTAGAGGCAGGGAGATATATAACTTTTAATACCATGTCTTCCACTCCAAATGGTTTTACATCTTCATCTACATTTACAGATGGAGCCTTTGAAATTAGAAATGTGACCAGCAACACCTTTGATATTACTGCACCTACAGTTGCAGTCAATCCTGGAGGAAGTGCAACAGGGTCAGCAACTGTAAAACCGTATGAAGAAGTTGGACCAACTTTTCAAACTGCAGGTTTTGGTTGGGGTACATATCAATGGAACACTGGAACATGGGGAACAGCTAGAACGGTAAGTAACGTGATCCTAGATCCAGGAAACTGGAGCCTTGATAACTTTGGTGAAGTTTTAGTTGCTACAATATTTAATGGAAAAACATTTACGTGGGATGCTGGAGCTGCGACTCCTAGATCGATTAGAGCATCTACAACGACTACAAATTTTAACACTACAAACAATCCAACTAAATCCAGATTAACATTAGTATCAGATAGAGATAGGCACTTGTTTCATTTTGGAACAGAAACAACTATTGGTGACTCTCTAACTCAAGATCCTATGTTTGTAAGATTCTCTAATCAAGAAGATTTAAATACATATGCACCTAGTGCAACTAATACTGCGGGCACATTTAGACTAGACACAGGAAACAAGATTGTAGCTGCTATACAAGGTAAAGATTACGTATTCTGTTTGACTGATCAAGCAGCTTATGTAATTCAATTTGTTGGTCCACCTTTTACTTTTAGTGTCAGACAAGTAGGAACTAATTGTGGTTGCATTGGCCCAAAAGCTGTATCGTATGCAAATGGTGCTGTATGGTGGATGTCAGCTGAGGGTGGTTTTTTTGTATTTGATGGTACGGTAAAATCACTGCCATGTCTTGTTGAAGATTTTGTATTTAGCACTGATGGAGACAACTTGGGTGTTAATTATGATGCTGCTGAAGTTATTTATTCTTCACCAAATGCTTTATACACAGAAATTAATTGGTTCTATCCTAAGTCAGGATCTTTACAGATTGATAGATGTGTGACTTATAATTATTCAGAAAATGTATTTACTACTTCTTCTATAGCTAGATCAAGTTATCAAGATCAAGGGGTGTATGGTTTACCATATGCGACGGAATATATCTCTACTCGAGTCCCAGTATTTTCTGCTATTAGTGGCTTAACTAATAAATATGGTGCATCTTTTTACTATGCTCATGAACTAGGAGATGATCAAGTTAATAGCGATGGCACGACATCTATTGATGCATTTATTAAATCTGGAGACTGGGATATAACATCTAGAAGAAGCGCATTAGGACAAATGACTGGTGTAGCCGATTACAGAGGAGATGGAGAGTTCTTTATGTCCGTTAAACGATTCATACCAGACTTTAAATATCTACGTGGTAATTCTCAAGTTACTTTATTTTTAAATGATTACCCTGACAATGCTCCAATAGGCTCACCATTGGGACCCTTTACAATTACTTCTACGACTGATAAGATAGATACTAGAGCTAGAGGTAGGCTAGTAGCGATTCAAATAGCAAATACATCTACAGGCGAATCCTGGAGATATGGAACCTTTAGACTCGATGCACAACCGGACGGGAGAAGATAATGGATCAATTTAAAACTGTAGCAAATCCTGATGGCACAATTTCTATTGTACCTATAAATCAAGGTAATCAATTTCCATTTAAATCTATGTCTGAAATGATGACCACTAATAATTCAATCTTACCAATTAGTGCTAATAAGATAAATAGTGTAGCACCCGTTCCTTTAGCATCAGCTTCAACTATGTTTCAAGATTTATATTATCCTAATCAAGGTATCATGAATCAAGCATCTAATAATAATTTTGAATTTTTATCATCTGCTAATGAAAGAGATGTAGCTGACGAAGTCCAAAAACCTAAACGTTTTGGTGGTCTAGCTTCTCTGTTTAGAGCTTTACTTGGCTTTGCAGTTCCAGGTGCAGGGCTACTTTTAGGTGGATTAAATACTTTACGTAATACAGATTTTGGTAGATCTAGGAATTTAGTTGATTTTCTAGATATGCAAAAGTATGGTGGCTATGAAGGTAGAGAAAGAGCTAGAAGAAAAACTATGACAGAAGCAAGAGATCTTCAAAGAGCAATTGATCGTGGAGATTTTAATACTGGTAGATTTGATAAGGGTATAACTGATAGAGGTAGAGGAGATAGAAGTCCAGCTCCTTCTAGACCTAGTAGAAGTGCCCCTAGTTACGAAGCTGCAGGTAGAGCTTTTGCAAGAGGTAGATAATGGCTAAAATAACAAACTATATACCTGAACCGAAAGAAGAATACGATGTAGAAAATCAAAGACAGATACTAGAGTCTATGACTACATTACAGAATCAATTAAACTTTTCTTTTCAACAGGATTTAAAAAACGAACAGGATGCGTTTAATTATTTTTTATCATGAGTATATTTTATAAAAACCAAGGTTTCAAACAAGTTGATACAAGTAAGACCACAGTGCTTACGTGTCCTACTGATGGCACAATTATAGTTAAAAGTGTGTATTGTGCAAATAATGATGCGTCATCAGCTATTTTAGTAAACATGAATTTAGTAGATTCATCTGATTCGAGTGCTGAATATGAATTTTTTAGAAGTGATGTAGCCGCTAAGACGCAAGTAAATGCAACACCACAAGGCTTGAATTTGGAAGCAGGAGATGCTATAACAGTACAAGCAGCTACAGGAAGTAGTAAAATACAAGGCGTAATAAGTTA
>CEOA01010057.1_pt1 | contig 11445 bp, 23 predicted proteins | sample 530251 | NCBI WGS metagenome assembly CEOA01 (sample SAMEA2619838, study PRJEB7988) | marine metagenome | biome: marine biome (ENVO:00000447); feature: surface water layer (ENVO:00002042); material: "saline water (ENVO:00002010), including plankton (ENVO:xxxxxxxx)" | depth 5 m
TATTCAGGCAGGTGCCAAAGCCGATTGGTTTTATAGCAGAGAACCTCAAGATCAGCTTAAAACCATAGAAGATCTTATTGATATGGAAAAGGGCGATTTCAAAGGCACCAGAAAGAAAGCCATGAAGAGCATTGTAGACTACGTTGAGGACACCAACTCTGCGGTTGAAAACGGCGTCAGGTTTGCGTCGTTCAAAGCGGCTAGGGATCAGTTCCTTGAGAACGGCATGGATCGTGATGAGGCTATAGCGCAGGCTGCTTCTCTAGCTAAAAACCTGACTGTTAACTTCAACAGATCAGGGATGATGGGTGCTGAACTAAACAGTCTTTACTTGTTCTTTAACGCCTCCGTTCAAGGCACCATGAACTTTGCTCGCGGCATGAATGTGTTTGACCCTAGAGCCTCAAGATTGAAGCAAGGAATTGTTGGCTCAATGGTGGGCGCTGGCGCTCTTGCTGCTGCGTTAGCAGAGGCTCAAAGCGAAGAGGATGACAACGGTAAGTCGTTCTACATGAACATCCCAGACTATGTAAAAGAAAGAAACATAGTCATTATGAAACCCAACGGTAAAGATTATTACACAATACCCCTGCCTTACGGATACAACGCATTCCACGTTCTAGGTCAAAACATCTACGAAACAGTAGCTGGTTTGAAGTCCGTTGAAGACGGCTCAACTATGGTAACTAAGACGTTCTTAGGATCATTCAATCCGGTTGGGGTATCTAGCTCCAAAGACTTTATGACAGGGTTGGTAAAGACCGGATCGCCAACCATCTTAGATCCTGTAGTGGAGATACTTGCTAACGAAAACTTCTTTGGCTCTCCTGTGTTCACCACAGCGTTTCCCGGTCAAAACATACCGGATAGCCAAATGGCTAAATCAAGTACAAACGAACACATAATCAATGCTGCAAAATTCATAAACAGCTTTGGTGGTAACGAAAACGAATCAGGCTTCATAGATTTTTCTCCAGACGCAGCTCAACATATATTCAACTTTGCTTTGGGTGGGGCTGGTGCTACAGGGTTAAGAACGCTGACTGCTCTAGAAAAATTTGCTGCGGATGAAGACATTTCCGTAAACGATATGCCGTTTGTGAGAAGGATAATGGGTGAGGTAGATCACCGCACAAGCCAAGAAGATTTCTACGAGAGACGCGCTGACATAAAGGCCAAAGTAAAACAAGCTGAGTTTCTCCAAGGTGCTGGACGCGCTCAAGCTCGCAGAACCTATCTTGAAGAAAATATGCCATTCATATCCATGAACAGCAGCTTGAAGGCGTCAGAGTCCCAGATTAGAAAGATCAACAAGAGACTTCGGGCGTTAAGAGCAAGGGCAGAAGAAAACCCCGCTGCTGCAATACAATTAGCTGAACAAGAAGAGCGTTTAGAAGAGATGAAAAAGGCGGTCTATGATCGCTTCAACAAGCGATATAGCATCATAGTGGGCAACTAAACACCTAAGTATTTATACCACTTTTTACCGTCTTCTAGCTGTATTAGTTGGTATCTTTGCCGCACGTTATAGATCGTTTGCACAGGGACATCTAATTCTTTTGCGACATGGCTAGGTGTTAGACCCATCTTTATTAGGCCGAGTGCTTGCACGATCTGTGAGTCCTTGATTGGTGGGCGCTTATCTACGGGTAAATGTTCTTTTCTAGGCTTAGGTTTCTTCTTGTAAGCCTCTTGTGATCTTATGGCCTGTACGAATTTATTCATTGTTACCTCGTTAAAGTCCCGCCTTCGGCCACACGGACGGGAACGTGTGTGGCAAACAGCTAAATAAACTCACTCAGAAAAATTAGCTGCCGACCGAAAAAGTCCCGCCTACCGACCACCCCGACGGGAAAGGGCTGGATGGGTGTGATGAACCCTTTGGTCTAAACTGTTCCACATGAAACAATTTCCATGTCCTTTGAAAACGTCATTTGATAAACAGGTTCTAGACTTTCATCCCCAATCTTTTGCCACAAGATATGCTCCAGAGGCAAGTTATAAGCAAGATAATTATCGCCGCCCGGACGCTGTTTATCGCTAACCTTTTCCACAGTCCAATACTGCCTTGTCTTTTGAACATCAACAACTGCTGCTGCGTTCATTTGTTTGTTAAGAACAAAGTAGAAAGCTGGCTTCTCTTCTGCCCTATCAAAGCTATTCTTATTACATATAAAGAACCTATGGAAAGGCCAGTCACCAAAATCAAAAGATCTAGATGAGTGTTTCACTTCAACCTTTCGCCCGTTGACCCTTAAATCTCCAGCGTCAACATGATCCATCCGATGTTCAAAGTCTGGAGTAATAGTCTTATTGTAAACCATTACAAAGTTTTCCCTGCCGCTCAACAACATCCAAGTCGCAACCAAACGCTCCGATAAGCTTGATCCGCGCAGTCTTTTGTCATAATGCTGCTGACGATCCATTGCGTTCCTCAAACTCTTCATACAACTTTCTCGCAAGCTCTTGCCCAAAGGTTTCTTTTCTTCCGTACTTAACAAAAAACTTGAACTCGTTTCCGACACGATCATGTAGTACCGAGTGATGGTATTGGCACAGCGGTATCACGTTGTCATCAGACGCCTTCATTCCCATGCCTCTTTCACCACGCCAAGGTTTAAGCAAGTGATGAGCTTGCACCTCACCGCCGCAGGAAAAATCGTTAACGCAACAAGGCATCTCTGACACTTCCTTGAGATGCTTTTTGGATCTAAAAGCTTTAGTCTTCGTCTTCATCATCAGACTGCGCTTTTTCTGCAAGCTTAATTATCAATTTGAGAGTCTCAATGGCGCTCAATGCCAAGCCTGTTATCTCTGGATTATCCAGATCCAATTCAATTGTTATCTTGTTCATACGGCGGCGGCACCCTAAAACCCATTTCTGCACTAACTCTTATCAATACCTCAATAAGTTCAGCATACGTTGATGATGTGCAGTCTGCGCTTCTCTGCGACGGCCTGCGTCTAATTCCAAATTTTGTTTCTACCTCGACGCTGCCAAACGCCAAACACAGCAACTCATCATGTATTTCATCAGGCATCAAGCCACAATGATTCCCGAAAGCTCTGCTCCATTTGCGATAGTAGTTTTCTTGCGACCTAGATCTATCCTTCTTATTGCCCGAAACTTCAATGCGGATACCCTCATTGTTACGCAGCAAATGCTTGAGTTCATCAGCGCGTTCTTCATGGGTCAGGCAGAGAGCCGAAATCAAATGCGCCCCTCTGCCTTTCTCAAAGTCTAGGCGTATTGACATTTAGAACGGTATATCGTCTTCAAAGTCATCGCTTGCAACTGGGGGCGGGGGTGGTGGCGGCGGCGGTGCTGCCACAGGTGCATCATCGCTAGGCAACGTCTCCGCACTCAATCCAAACCATGTGGAACCGTCGTCGTTTTGGTTCTGCCACGCTGCTACAGTGATCTTCAACTCACTGGCACCAGCCTTCATGTGAGACATGATGTGCCTCGCCTGCGCTTTGGTAATAACTATGTTGCCTCTGTAATGAGGCTGTTTACCTGTACGCCCTTCGTTAGTCCAAAGGTTTCCCTTGGATACTTCTTTTGCCTTGTAATCAGGCATCACGCTTCTCCTTTAGTTGTGATCGCTGTTTTACGAGCGGTAAATCCATCCATCAACTTTTTGTAAAGTTCAGGATGCTGTTCTTGAACCTTCGTAATATCGCCAATGTTTTCGCGGTAGTACGAGTTCAAAGAGTTTTTGTCTTCGTGCAGACCAAGGCACTCAAGCATAATTTCTACGAACTTTTCTGCTTGTGGCTTTGGCATAGCCTCATTATCAACCTCTGTGCTTTCGCTCTTTACAAGCTTAGGTTTTTGGGGTTTGGCTTTTGCCTTGGGCTTTTCCTCTACTGACTCGGCTCTTGGCAAGTCTTCGCCTGCGTATATGTAGTGTCCCAAACCAAACATACCCAAACACTTGGTAAGGCAGCGCATCTTTGCATCACCGATGTCCCTTGCATCTGGATCAGCCTTTGCTGCGTGTTTGAAGCCAGTCATAACAGGCAACCACATTGTGCGCGTGTTATCGCCAATCGTGACTGAGCAGTGAACAGTTACAGTGCCGTTCAGGTGAACTTCATTCTCGCCAAAGGTGTAGGTTGCTTCTGGGAAGTGATCCATCAAGACCCCCCATGCCCTAGCCCAGCTTAGATAGCTCAGGCCGTTAACCTCTTTCTTGTATTCCTCAACGTTGACTTGAGAAAGGGTTGACCAGATATGCTGAAAAGTCAGATCTGAACTTTTTTCCTTTGATGCCATAATCCTCATCCATCTTTTTTTCCAAAATTTCTACTATTTCAATCGGTGCCAACTGATCAAATAGCGCCAAGTCCAACGATATTAGCGGCCCTTGCAGCCAAATAAAGTTGAGTTTATCTCCGACTATCTTCATAGACAGGCCGGGAATCTTTGTGATTGTCCAGATGCCTACCATCTTTTCGTAAGTACCTTTGTCAGTGCTTAACATACGGCCCCTCAATCACTTCTAAATTGTTAAGACTGGCCTCTTCAATAAACTCACAACAGAAATCCTTAAGGGCAGTCATTGGTTCTACCATCTCCTGCGCGTCAGTGAGTCCCCCAGCGCGTTCTATGTGAAGGGCAAACTCTTTTGTTTCAGAATCAAAAACAAAAGTAAAAATAACGTCACTCATTGGCTTCTCTCGCGTATTGATCGCACCAGTTAGAAACCCTACACCAGTCCTGCTCGCATCTCGTAGCGGAACCTTTCCGTATCTCTATCGCGTGATCTTCTCCAAGAGACTTCTGCTCCATGAATGACTTAGCTTCCTGCATGGAATCAAACACTTTTAGAGCGCGTTTATTTGTTTTTTTCTTTACAGCAAAAGTATCAGCTTTCACCCAGCGCTCTGCGTCAGAGCATAAAGGTAAGTCGCCACCACTGATGTGTTCCCACTCAGCATCTTGATGAAGCTTAATTCGTTGTGCCATGTACTCATCTTGTTCCTCATCACTCCACATGGGAACTTGCAGCACCATGATTGGCGACTGCGGATAGTCTGCTTTCATCTCTGCTTCTCTGCGCTTCCAATCCCTCAGAACAGCAATAATCCGAAGCTTTTTTGACCGACGCTGTTTAGCATGACGCATCAGCCAAGCATAGGCGTTAAGCTGGTTGTGCCATTCTTTCTTGTCAAAGATTACAGACCAGACCGAAGTTACCTTATAGTCGCTTGGGCCTTCATCATCCTGTAAGTCAATGGCACCAGAGATAGTCCATCCCTCATACTCGACAAACAGCCGTTCTTCTGAGATCACATCACCAGTCGCAAAATCCTCAAAGATTCTGTGAACTGCGGTGCCTAGAACACTCCACATCATATCGCTGACATCCTCTTGGATTTGATCATTGTATTGCTCTCGCAATATCCTGATCCGAGGCGAGTCAATGAGCGTGGTTATAGAGCGATGGCTTGCGCCCTTGCTGTAATCATTGCGGGAAAGAGCCTGTACTATAGGTTCCGGCAGGTTGAACTGGTTGGTCAGCTTCATCCTTAGTTGGCCCCTCGTAGCAATAGACGGCTATGCAGCCCTCTGTGTGGTTGCTTTTGCCAATAAAGAATTTTCGTTGATCCCCTTCGTTTTGTTCTACCCACCGCTTGTATGCGCTTCTTACCGCGCCTACTCTTCGGGTAAAGTCCTCTGGGTTCTCTACTTCTAACTCCCACAGATCTTTGAGGTACATATCTGAAAAGGGAATCTCTGGCAGCTTCGTCATGGGTGTTCTCACAGCCATCTCTATGCCACGTTTGATCTCGCTCATACTGATTGCTCCGTTCATTGAAAAAGATTAAACCTTTTTCTTCCAACTCCAACAAATAACCGTTTAACTTACTCATCACATACCTCCATTGACAAAGATACAAAAAGGAACATACCATGTCAAACGTTTTCACAGCTATTGTGTATGGTGAGCCAGCGAGCAAGGCCAACAGCCGCAGGCTTGTAGCCTTCGGTGGAAAGCCTAGATTTGTAAAGTCTCAAAAGGCTTTGGAGTACAAAAAAGCTTTTGAAAAACAATGCCCTAAAAGGGATGAATTGATTGATGGGGATGTGAGGGTGACGATCACGATTCACTACAAAACCAGACGGCCTGACCTTGATGAGAGTTTAATTTTGGATTTGCTTGAAGGGGTGGCATACACTAACGACAGGCAAGTAAAGGAAAAGCATATCTTTCATGGATTAGATAAAGAGAATCCAAGAGCGGAAATTAAGATTGAACCTATCGCTTAAAATGCTACGGCAGGCGTTCAAAGACCTGCTTTCTACCGATGAAAAGATTCGCGTGGCTGCGTGTGATTTTTTCTACGACAGCCCATCCCTTCAAGAAATAGTTAAAGACCTGAATCTAGATAAAGAAGAATTGATGATGATGGCGTCCGAGATTGCCAACGAGGATGGTGCCAGATCAAAAAAGCTTCTTCAGCAATACCTGAAAGAGATAACACAAGAAGGAGGAACATAGAACGTTCTCAATGAGAACATTCGCAATTTTTCTCAGAGAGAAAAAGAGAACGTCTTAGATGTGAACGTTCTCATAGGGAAGAAATAGCACGAAAACAAACAACAGTCAACATTTGGAGAATGTGATGAATGACGAAGAACTTAACGGATGGATTAAATCTCACCATGAATCAAGCAGGGTTGAGTGTCCGGTCTGCGCTACTGACAGACGGAAAAGCAACAAGCGGGATATGCAGATCACGGTTGAAGCAGACAAGATATTGTACCAATGCTGGCACTGCGGTATCTCAGGAAGGTGCAACAAAGACAAAGCACCAGTTCACAAAGCTCCAGTTACGCCAATATCTTTGCCTAAAACCAGCAACTCTGACTTGATCTCACAGTATTTACTCAAGCGAGGCATACATTTAAGTGATGTTTCTGATTATCAACTCGTTACTGGCAAGAAGTATTTTCACGGTGAGGGCGAGCTAGATGCGATTGGATTCGTCTATGGGAACAAAGAGGCCATCAAGTGGCGATCAGTCGAGGGCAAAAGGTTTACACAAGACGGCGCGGCTAGAACTCTCTGGATGCCTTCAGAGCTATCTAAAGATGGATACAAGGCCATTGTGATAACAGAGGGCGAAATGGATGCTCTGGCTATAAAAAGCGCCCTCAACGACGATATAAACGCTTTAGTAGTATCTGTTCCCAACGGTGCGCCTCAGAAGGTGAGTAATCGCAAGGTAGATCCATCTGAGGATCGTAAGTTCGGTTACTTGTGGAACGCTAAAGATTTATTTGAGGCGGCAGAGCGAGTAATTCTTGCCGTGGATGATGATGAGCCGGGGGATGCGCTTGCCGAAGAAATACAACGCCGAATAGGTAGGGCTAAGTGCTACAGGGTTCAGTATCCAGAAGGCACAAAAGATGCCAACGATGTGTTGCTGAAGTGCGGTGCAGAGATTCTAAACGAGATTGTCGTTGATGCGGCACCAGTGCCATTGGTGGGTGTTTATTCGGCTAATGATTACAGTGACGATGTAGATTTTCTTTACCAAAAGGGATTGATGGGTGGGCTTTCAACTGGGTTTGCTGGTCTAGATGGGATTTACTCTGTGCTGGCTGGTCAGCTAACAGTGGTCACTGGTCAGCCGGGGTCTGGTAAGTCTGAGTGGGTTGATGCCGTGATGGTCAACTTGGCAAAAGAACACGATTGGAAGTTTGCCGTTGCAAGTTTTGAGAATCCGCCGCCGCTGCACATCATCAAACTCAGTGAGAAGTACAGTGGCAAGCCGTTCTTTGAGGGCGCTCATCCGCGCATGAACGACTTTGAAATGGCTGAATCGCGCAACTGGGTCAACGAGCATTTCGCCTTCCTCGACAGTAAGGATGGCGAGGCACCAACAATAGACTCAATCATAGATAGAACTAAGCAGGCGGTGATGCGTTTGGGGTGCAGGGGATTGGTTGTAGATCCTTACAATTACATCTCGCAAAACACCAACGAAAACGAACATCAGGCGATCTCTGAGATGCTCACTCGCATGGTGACATTCGCCAGATCCCATGACCTGCACATTTGGTTTATCGCGCATCCAGCAAAGATGAGGGCCAGCGACTCTGGTAAGTTTCCGATACCCAATGGCAACCACATATCTGGTTCAGCCGCTTGGTTTGCGAAATGCGATTGTGGCATTACAGTTCACCGTCAAGATGAACATATTGAAGTTCACAGTTGGAAGAGTCGGTTCAAATGGGTAGGTTCGGTTGGCATGGCTGAATTGAATTACAACTTTGTAAATGGGAGGTATTCAGATCGTGTCCAGCAAAAAGAGCAAACAGGATACTCAGCACCGGCAGCAAGAAGCTTCCAAGAAACAGATAGCGATTGGGAATTTTAATGACATAGGCACTGCCCAAGTTCATCGCCGCCACTCGGTTTCTCTAGAGCAGATTGATGGGGAGCCGATTGGTCGTGCCAAGATCAATGATCAAATGATGATTGACACATTACTGATGAATGACTCAATAGATCTAGACCAACACAGGGCGGCTGAGTATTTGATGGATTCTGCGTTCAAGGCGGGAATGTTTATCAAGACGCCAGACCTGACATCATTTGGCGGGTCAAAACCCAAAAACATTTACAATTATGGGCTGGTTAAGTTTGGTGAGATTGTCAAGGTGATGACAAGTGAAATTACTGAAAAGGGCAGCGACATGGTTGTTCGCGTGGTTTGTGAGGATCAGCCTGTAAATGCTGACGAATTAACCCTTTTAAGGGTTGGGTTGGACGCTATTGATCGTGTTTATTTTGGCGGGAACAAAGCCGGAGGTTGATGGGATTGGCGGAAATGAATGCAAACGCACTTCATCCCATCTATTTCACATTCGGTCACGCCGACTGATAAGGCGTGAGGGACGAACCCTGACCCCTCCGGTGGCCTTGGTACTCTAAGTTGTAGCCTCGCGTTGTTCTAAAAGAATCTCGTCAATGCTGAGTTTGATAAAAAGTAAATCGCTTTTGAAGGCGATAAGCTCTTCATCTGTAATAGATTTTCTGATCACTTCCAGCAAAGATCGGATCTCTTGATCATTCAAAATTAATTGATGCGAAGTGGCGTCGTTCATTTTTTGATACCTCTCTCTTTTCGCCATACCGCTACAATGTACTTCCCTTCCGGCCTAGCATCATGTTCGCGGTGCAGTGCGTCAATTAAAAGTTTGTCGAGGGCAATCAAGTTTGGCGCAGGTGATGAGCCTTGCGGCCCATACCTGTGCATGACTGAATCAAGAGTACTGAAGTATTTATCCATCTTCCTCTATTCTCCAAATTCCAATCTGGTTATCCACTTTGCGCGAAACTGTGGATATACCCTTGTTCTTTAGGTAAGTCGTTAGGCTGTTGGCGTCTATTCTCGTTTTTAAGAAAACGCAATCGCCAACTTTCATGTTTACAAACTTTTCCCATCGCGAAGATTGTGGGCCTTGCCTTTTGGGTGGCAGTGGGATGTCGCTGTAAATTGTTTCTATGTCTTTCATTCAGATCTCCAATACGTCACTGTCATTGATTCCCTATCGCTGCAAGACTTAAACTTCATCCCATGTTTTTTTCCTACAGCGCGTACATCCGCTTCCTCTTTGCAAGAGAGAGATACACGTCCATCAGGATGGGCCTTGCGTAACTTGGCTTTGAAAGTTAAAGAGTCTCCTTGTTCACCCATCTTCGTAACTTTCATGTCGCATAAAAGTTGTTCTAATATCCCTCTGCGAGTATTAGCGTTAAATGGTCTTACTTTTTGCTCTATTTTGTAACTCATTTGACTAAACCTCCGTCCGTAATGCGAAAGATGCCGATACCTCGACTTCTTCATCTGGGAACTGCCCAATGTCGTTGTAAAACTCTTGGATCTGTCCTGCGAGAGTGATGGCCTTATTCATCATTTCCCTAACCTCTCTTTTCTGGCGGCGATCAAACTGCTCGCGGTTCTCAATCAAGTAGTCTTGCTCTGCCAGAAACTGTATATCGGTCTGCATTTCGGCATGATGCCAGTGCTGCCCGTATTCGTCTTCTTTCACCATCTCCCAGTGTGGCGAGACTTTGTACGTGTACCGCCCATGCTCGTCCCGCTCTTCAAGACGGTAAGTCTCAGGCAGCTTGGTATTCCAGCGCATACCTCCGGTTAGATCAGGGAAAGGAATCGTGCAGACGCGCTGCTTGGGTATGCGGTCATAGTTGTGATCATACCCCGTCGTGCATATCGTGATGTAAGCATCGGATGCAGCCATCCAGTGCGCGTTGTCGGGATGTACAGTTTGGTACTGTTCTGAGTTATCTGGATCTTGAATCGCGGCGTTTTGTGACTTTTCGCGCTCCGCGACAAATCTTAGCCTAAGATCTTCACGGTCACGATCCTTGACTCGCAACTGTTCTTGCATCTTTTCCGCTTCGCTTTCCAGCTCAGCAATTCTTTGACGCAACTGATCTTTCGTTTCTACTTTCATCATCATTCTCCGTTGTGGTCTGTTGATTGTACATCGTTAGATGTTTGGGTCAATGCCTTCTTTTGGTATCTCAAAAGTCTCAACACGATGAGATTTTGTTTCATGCGCCTTGAGTTCTATTTCTGGTGGGTTGCCTATACTCATCTGAAACTCGGCCTCAGAAGCGAATTTACGAAGTCCTAAGTCGTGTTTATCAAATACCTCGTAGGCTGATCCGTATTGCGACCTGTCAATTAGAAAGTCGCGTATGTGCATCAGTCCTGTTTCGTTTACTGTCTTCATACTTGCTCCACTAGATCAGTAAAGTGTTCGCATTGCAGGCAGTACCACTCTTCCATTTCGGAATCCCACTCAACCTTGTCAGTCTTGCAGATGCTGCACTGCACTTGATTGTTTTCAATCGCTTGGCAGATCTCGCAGAACGAGAAGCAATGCTTCCCGTCTTCATCTTCAGTTTCTACAAACTGCATCTCATGGTCGTGGATGTGGCAATACTCTGCGTCCGGTTGGTTAAATGAAGCCGCAGGATTGTTTAGATCCTGAAGCTCGCGCAGGCGATCAATGTTCATTAGTAACCTCACTAAAATGGTTTTCAATTGAGCGTTTGGTCGCTTTGGCCGATTTCACTAAGGCAGCTAGGGGGCTGCCAAACTCAGCGTGAGAATATGTCCAAGGGTCTGCGTAATAATCCGCATCCGCCAAAAGCTCAGGAAGATGTTCGCTCGTTGCGTCAATCCAAATATGCGATTTGGTTTGTTTGATCACGGGTGGCGCTGGCAAGTCTCGCGCCACATGATCTTCGTAAAAAGTTTTAGTAATTTTTATCGCTTTGTTATTCATCTTAACTATCATCGCTTTGCATCTCTTTATCCAACAGCAGTCTCATCTCTGCTCGCTCCCAGTTGTCGAGCCATTCCACTTGGTTCTTGACTCGCGGCCAGCGAAGG
>CEOA01017181.1_pt1 | contig 11397 bp, 13 predicted proteins | sample 530251 | NCBI WGS metagenome assembly CEOA01 (sample SAMEA2619838, study PRJEB7988) | marine metagenome | biome: marine biome (ENVO:00000447); feature: surface water layer (ENVO:00002042); material: "saline water (ENVO:00002010), including plankton (ENVO:xxxxxxxx)" | depth 5 m
CTGCTCTTATTTCACTTTTTTCCGCAGAAGATGAAGAGATGCTTGCCGCAAAAACAGGTAACTGGTGGGAAACAAACCCACAGCGAGGAAGAGCAAACAATTCAGTTGTCTTGATGAGGCATTTAATTACAAAAAAATATTTTAATAAAATTTGGGAAAGAGTGAGAGAATCAGGATCTGGAGAGCCTGGTTTTTATTTTTCGAATGATAAAGATTGGGGCACTAATCCGTGCTGTGAAATTGCTTTGCGTCCCTATCAGTTTTGTAATTTGACCGAAATTAACTCCTCTGATTTACAGTCTCAGCAAGACTATGAAGCACGAGCTAAAGCCGCAGCTTTCATAGGTACTTTGCAAGCTGGTTATACTGACTTTCATTACTTAAGAGATGTTTGGCGTAGAACTACTGAAAAAGACGCTTTAATCGGTGTGTCAATGACAGGGATTGCATCTGGTAAGGTTTTAAATTTGGACATGAAATCAGCTGCCTTGGTAGTTAAGAAAGAAAATTGTAGAGTAGCAGCTGAAATTGGCATAAAGCCAGCAGCAAGAACAACTTGTGTGAAGCCAGCTGGCACCACATCGCTAACCCTGGGAACATCATCTGGTATCCATGCCTGGCACAATAATCATTATATTAGAAGATTAAGAGTGGGTAAAAATGAAGCTATCTACACTCACTTACAGATTTATCATCCAGAACTTATTGAGGATGAATTTTTTAGACCGCACGACACAGCTGTTATTGAAGTACCTCAACGTGCGCCAGAGGGAGCGATAACGAGACAGGAGCCTAGTGTTGAGCTTTTAAGTAGGGTAAAGAAAGTTTCTGATGAGTGGGTTAAAACTGGACATCAAAGAGGGCAAAATACTCATAATGTTTCAGCAACGATAACTGTTAAAAAAGATGAGTGGCAATCAGTAGCTAACTGGATGTGGGAAAATAAAGATTTTTATAATGGTCTTTCAGTTCTCCCACATAGTGATCATACATATAAACAAGCACCTTTTGAAGATTGTAGCGAAGATGAATATAATCAAAAGCTTAAATCATTATCACAACTTGATGTCTCAAAAGTGATTGAAATTGAAGACAACACAGATTTGAAAGGTGAATTAGCATGCGCCGGCGGCGCGTGTGAATTAGTTTAACATTTTTAAATCTGTCACTATAATATATCTAACAAGGAGAAAAAATGACTGATCTTACAACAAAAGAATATGTAGTAGAGTATATTAAAGCATTAAAAGCGATTGAAGATGAGATGGAGCCATATAAGGAACATAAAAGAGATTTAAGAAAAAATTATGTACAAAACGGTTGGCTTACAAAAGATGAAATGCGTCAAGCAGTTAGAGCTTTTAGAATGTTAAAGAAAGGTGATAACGTAGATCAATTTGTTGATATGTTTGATGAAATTTCAAAGAAGGTCGGTGCTTGATATGATTTACCCAATTAATAAATATCTTGTTGTGGAGCCTCTTGAGGAGGTTAAGAAAGATTCTGGTGTTCTAGTTCCACAAGATGTTGAAATTGATAATTCACCCTATAAATTATTGACTATAGTTGAGCCACACGTAGATTCTAGGCTGAGGAAAGGTATGAGGATTGTTGCGCCGTCTCATATGGTTGAGAAAGTATCTTTTTTTGGTGAGCAGCACTATTTAATACTCGAAAATCACGTTATGGCTTTTTACGAAGCATAACGATTACAAGGAGTTAGTTTATTATGACTTATATGTACACATTATTTATTGCAGCTGCTCTTAGCAGCCCACAAAATATTGAATACGCTAATTTTATTAAGCCAATTCAAAATAATTCACAACAAATTATTTCTTATGAGGAAATACATGATGAGGCTTTATTTAATTGCCCATTCTCTAGAGTTAGCGTGGAAAAGCAAAAAATTATATCAAAATTAATTGAAGTTGAAAAATCTTTTAACTTACCGCCTAATTTAAGAGGTATGTTGTTGGCTGCAGCTTGTCATGAGTCTGGCTATGAGACATCAGCTAAAGGCGATTATAAGGTTGTAAAAGGAAAAAAGAAAGCTATGGCCTTGGGTCTTTTTCAAATGTGGCCATGGTGGGAAAGATACTACAAGATTAGCCGCACTCATGTTGAAGATTCCGCTGATGCATATATGAAACATATAAAAAAGATGTATAAAAAAGTTAATAGAAAATGCAATATAAGAACTGATACAAAGAAATGGCTAGCTGCTTGGGCAACTGCAATAAGAGCACCAAAGCCTGGTGGAAGATGCAATGAAAGACCTAAATTTTATAGAATCTTAAAAAGATGGCACAAAAATATTCAAAATTACAGAGAGTCAGACAGCAAAAGTTGTGATGGAAAGGAAACTTGTGGATGCTGACTTATACTTTCAAGATGTTGTCATTGGTGCTGATTTAGATGCTGTTACATTTGCTCATCAAAACAAATATTTCTTAATTAAGAATCGCTCTCCATACCATCATTCATATGAGGACATTGAGCAAGAGTGGGCTAAAAAAATATATCAACTTTACGAGATGGCTCTTGTGCCTTTTGTAGACAAATCTAATGTTATAAGAGTATTTTTAGAAGAAAAAATTATTAAGGTTTTTACAGATCGTAACGTATATACGGTGAGATACGACAGGTTGCATTTATATGATGACGAGAATCTTGAAGGTGTCTCACTGAACCGGGAGCTACTTCATTACCGCGTAATTGATTGGTTTGATTGCCAGGGGTTGTATAATATTGAAAACTTACCAATATCAACTAGCGAAAAATTTGTTAGTAATATACAGTTTTTCTTATCTAAAAGAATAGATGGCAACCAGAAGTACTATGACCTGTTTTGCGAATCATTTTTAACAGAGGAGCAGTTAAAAAAATTTGATTATAGTGATACAATGGCTAGGTTTAAGATTGTAGACACGCTTAAGAAAAAAGGAATTTCAAATCCTAGGATGTCTTCTTGGAAGAGAGACATATTTCCAATATATAAGACTATTTAATATCATGGAACTTTTATTTGAAAATTGGCGTGATTTTCTCGCTGAAGCAAAATCAAATGAACTTAAATTTATTGGAGTTTGGGTTGATACCGATCAGGTTCATAGATCAGTCTACATGGATGTAGCAAACAAAACGGCATATTACACTAGCACCGGCGGCGGCGGATATACTAAGCGTGGCGATCTTGTGCAGTTTGGTGGGATATCAGAACTAGATTTTCATTTTGATCTTGGTACGGGCAAAGCAGACCCATGGACACCAAAAAAAGTTCAGCAGTTTTTTAAAGATAAAAGCCCTAAACAAATAGAGTTTGAAAAAAAAGCCCTCTTCCAGCGAGGCGAGTGGGTGATTAAAAACCCTGCAGGAAAAGATGTTGGTGATTTGCCCGGCGCTAAAAGAAATTTTATGGCTGAAGACGCTTACTATAAAAAGGTAAGCAAGGGGAAGGCTTCGTTTTTAACGCCTAAAAAGATAAATAGAATTTTAAAAAGATATGGCGCAATTAAAACTAAATGGATAGCTCAATGGAAAATTAAAGATGCTACATTTCCAGGCCTCATGAAAGGTAAGCTTTTTAAACCAAAAACTCAGAAGTCGCTGGATCCAAAAATTGAAAAGAAAATCAACAAAGAGCTTGAATTACTTGGGCGGCTGAGTGATCCAGAGACACCCCGCCCACAAACATTTAAGGAGTTTGTAGCCAAATGGTCTACAAAAATACCTGGTTTAGGCCGAATATTTAAATTTTTATTTGCGTCAACAGTTGCAACTATGGTTGTATCTGAGGCGGAAGAGGCATATGCAAAAGGAGGGCCAGAAGCCGCAGCTAAAGTTTATGCTGATAACGCAGCCGACTGGATACCGATTATAGGTGATGTAAAAGGTGGCGTCGAAATTGCCCTCGCTTTAGCAAGTTATTTTGGAGAGGATATCGCAACTCTTGGGGGCCTGCTTCCATATCGATCTCGCCCAGATGCTTCGGGATGGCCGGGAGATATTGAAGATTATCCAGGCGAATATTCAAGCGCTCGCGAACCAGAGACACCAGAGGAAGAGATAGGTCCGGTGCCGTAGAAGAGGTAAGATTGAAGAAACATCTCGCAGGTATTATTCCTGTGTCAGGATTAAAATCTGACTTTAACATGCCATGGCATGAAAGCCTTATGCCAATTGCCCCAAACTATTTGGCAGTTGAGCGCTCTGTGCTTGAGTGTGCATATGCTGGCTGCAATACAATATGGATTGTGTGCAGTGATGACGTCACCCCTTTAATCAGATATCAGGTTGGTGAAGCGATACAAGATCCTGTGTATAATTACAGGCATTTTGAGCACAACAAGAAAGATTTAAAACGCCCGATAAGAATATATTATGTACCGATTAATATAAGGGATATAAATAAAAGAGATAACTTAGCTTGGTCGGCTATTCATGGCGCAAAAACTGCTAATAAAATATTACGAAAGATAAGCTCTCATTTGTCGCCAGATAAATTTTGGATTTCATGGCCTTATGGATATTACAAGCCAGATGTCATGCGCGCCTCTAGAAAGAACATATCTAATAGCAACGTGGCAATATGCTATAATAATCAAACAGTAAAAAACAATATGTATTTGGGCCTCACTTTGGATATGCGACAAGTAGAAAAATTGATCGATGAATCCAGAACAAGATCAACGGGCCTGTGGATTAATCCTGAGACAAGAGAAAAGAAACACTCAGTTGATGAAAGGTATTGCTATAAAAATTTTGATCTGCAAGAAGTGTTTGAAACACTAGATTGTTCTAATTATAGTGAGTTTAGTATTGACAGTTACTATAATTTAGACAACTGGCTTGACTATTGTAAATTTATATCACACAACCCATTAATAAAAAAACCAAAAATTCTTAAGTCTATTGAATGGAATGAACTTGGTTACGATGAGGAGGATTGAAATGTTTAAACACTTAAAAGAAAAAAAAGTAAGTTATTTGAGCCATCTAGTTTTTGCTCTTGGTATCGCCTGGAGGCTTTCTATATCGTCATTATATTTTACCATTCATGCTATATTTCCACCTTTTCCAATTCCATATAGTTTGAATTTAGAATCAATGGCTCTTTACTTATTTGAAAAAAATAATGATCTGGAAAACTAGTTTACTTCGTTCTTCTTGTTGTTATTATCTAAAAGCAAGATAAGCGGAGGCATATTAAATTGACTAGAGTAAAAAGTGACATCCCTTTTGTGGGGCTTCATGCGCACAGCGTAGCAGGTTCAGTATTTGATGGTTTTGGTTACCCACAAGACCACATGGATTTTGCATATCAGAATGGGATGAGTGCGCTAGCACTAACTGATCATGGCAACATGAATGGTATGTCCTATCAAGTGCTACATGCCAAAAAAATGAAGGCAGAGGGCAAAAACTTTAAACCTATTTTTGGTGTTGAGGCTTATTTTGTGCCCTCCATTGAAGAGTGGAAGGAAGAATATGAAAGAATTAAGGCGGATAAAAAGCAGGCAAGAAAAATTATTGATGATACGGATAAAGTTTCTATTGAAGACGAAAACGCTTCAAAGAGCAAGACTAAAAACAAGGTCAACTCGAAGGGCCATATTGTTCTGGTAGCTCTAAATCAGACAGGCCTTAATAATATTTTTAAAATTGTTTCTGACTCGCACCGTGGAGATAATTTTTATACAAAGCCTAGGCTAGATTATAAGATGCTTGAAGAATACGGTGAAGGCATCATTGCATCCTCCGCGTGCCTCGGTGGTGTTTATGCGCAAAACTTCTGGGATAACCATGAAGATGGTGAGGAAGCCATCCTTGACTCAATGCGAGAGACAACTAAGCGTATGATGGAGGTACTAGGAGATCGTTGGTATGGCGAGTTGCAATGGAATAATGTACCCAATCAGCACAGACTCAACCAATATGTTATCCAAATGCATAAAGAATTTGGCATTGAGCTTATCTCAACAGCTGATAGTCATTACCCTAGCCCAGAAGCGTGGAAAGATCGAGAGTTATACAAACGCCTAGGCTGGTTGGGATCTAAATTACCCGAGTGGGCTAAGACTGAACTTCCAATTGAAGTTGATGAAATGGGCATGGAGCTTTATCCTAAGAACGGTGATCAGATGTGGGCTTCTTATAAGAAATATTCTGAGGAATGTGAATTTGTTTATGATGATGATCTAGTTTATGATTCTATCGTTAAAACACACTGGATCGCCAACAATCGTATTGAAGATTTTATGCCTGATGACACAGTTCGTCTCCCTGGCTTTGTTGTGCCAGATGGAGCCACTGCATCTGAAACTCTTATCAAAGAGTCAATTAGTGGTTTGCGCAACTTTGGCTTTGAAAATAATCAAGAATATATTGATCGTTTAAAGCATGAGCTAACTGTTATTAATGAGCGCGGCTTTGCGAAGTATTTTTTAACCATGAAGGCGATTAGTGATGTAGCTAATGAGCATATGCTAGCTGGCCCAGGTCGCGGATCTGCAGCAGGCTCCTTGGTGGCATATGTGCTTGGCATCACTCAAGTCGACCCGATCAAGTATAATTTGCTATTTAGTCGTTTTTTGCGTTCAGACGCAACTGACTATCCAGATATTGATTATGACGTCAGCGATGCGTTTGGCCTTAAAGAAATCTTAGCGGAAGAGTGGGGTGAAACCACAGTTGTGCCTATTTCTAATTTCAATACATTACAACTACGATCGCTAATTAAAGATATTAGCAAGCTTTATGATATCCCCTTTAAAGAAGTCAATGCTGTGACAAGCCGAATGGTTCGCGAGGCTACCCCAAAAGCAAAAGCCGATCGCGGAATACGAGCAGGCATGTATACACCAAATTTTGAAGAGGTAATGAAATATTCAGAGTCCTTAATTTCTTTTATGGATAAATATCCAGATGTTAAAACACATGTTCAGGCACTTGTTGGCCAGGTTCGTTCTACCAGTCGTCATGCTGGCGGCGTTGTGATCGGTGAAGATCTAGATAGACATATGCCGCTTATTTGCTCAGGTGGAGTTATGCAGACTCCATGGTCAGAGGGCCAAAACGTTAGGCACCTTGAGCCTCTTGGACATATTAAATTTGACATTTTAGGATTATCTACTCTAGATATGATTCAATCAGCTGTTGCTCATGTTTTAAAGAGACATCATGGGGTTGACAATCCAACTTTTGCTGATGTTAAGCAGTATTATGATAGTAAATTACATCCGGATGTTATTGATTTAAACGACAAAAAAGTTTACAAAAATATTTTTCATAAAGGCAAATTTGCTGGTGTTTTTCAGTTTACTAATACCGGGGCACAAAGACTCAGCATGAAGTCAAAGCCAACAGATATTATTGATATTTCTGCCATTACATCTATTTATCGTCCAGGGCCGCTAAGTGCCGGCGTTGACAAACTTTATGTCAAAGCAAAGAAAAGTGGAGATACTTTTTACCATAATGATATTATTGAAGAAGTAACTAAAGAAACACACGGCTTTCTTATTTTTCAAGAACAGATCGCATTGTTGGCTCACAAATTAGGCGATGGGATTACTCTAGAAGAAGGTAACAAACTGAGAAAGCTCCTAACAAAGAAAGGAACAGGCAAAGGTAATGAAGAAAAGATTAGTATTAGAGATAGGTTTATCAAAGGCTGCGTTAGCCACAGGATGGCTAAGAAAGATGCAGAGGACTTATGGCAAAAATTTGAATATTTTTCTGGATATGGCTTTAATAAGTCTCATGCTGTTTCTTATTCTATCTTATCATACCAGTGTGCTTGGCTCCTAAATTATTATCCTGAGTGCTGGATGGCTGCTTTTCTAGATAAAGAACCAGAATCTAGAAAAGAGGCCGCTATTTCTTTAGCTCAAAAATTAGGTTTCTATATTGAAAGTATTAATGTTAATACCTCAACAAGACAATGGGAGATTGGCGATGATGGATTAACTCTTATTCAGCCGTTTAGCTCAATTAAAGGACTGGGAGATAAAGCTATCGATCAGATATTAACCAATCGACCTTTTAAAAATATTGAAGATATTTTGTTTAACGACAACATTGTTCATGCTAAGCTTAATAAAAAAGCTTTAGATGTATTATGTAGGTCCGGCGCCTTAGATTGTATTATTGATTCACGTTTTAATGGCTGTAAGCACTTTTGGATGGCGGCTATCAAAGACAAGCCAAAGAGCGAAAAGAGGCTTATTGAAAATATTAAATTGTATTCTCCTGAAGAAGATTTTACTCGCGAAGAAAAAATAGAGTATGTGTCCGACTTAACTGGTATGTTCCCATTTGATTTAGTGCTCACAAGGCAAATAAGAGATTCAATCGATCGTCACTGTGTTCCAGCGTTAGGCAATTGGGATAAGAACCTAGGTGTAGCTTGGTTTATACCTAGAGAGGTAATCCAGAAGAAGACTAAAAATGACAAACTTTATTGGATTGTTAAAGTTATTGATGATACATCTACCACCACTGCGATTAAATGCTGGGGTATAAAAGACACAGATCAGATTCATATTAACAGACCTTATGCGGCAAAGCTTGATTATAGCGAGGACTGGGGTTTTAGCACTAGATCAATTAGCCGCACTTTTAAATTATTAGGATAGCAAAAATGGGAAGTTTAAAAAGAAAGATTGCTAGAAATAAAGCTAAAAAAGAAAAAAAAGAATTTGAAAAAGTAATGAAACAACAACTGTTCATGTTCGATAAGCTCGGAAATGAGTGTTCAGCATGCAGTAAGCCTTATGATAAAAAGTCTAAGGAGCACGCGATGACTTGGAAAGTTGTTGTGAGAGAGAAAGAGGAAGTCGTGAGATTATATTGCCCTGAATGCTGGGACAAAGCGAACAAAATTATAGAGGAGTTTAATAATGATTTTAGAGTTCACAAAGACAACAAATGCGAAAGCACCAGAGAGAGCGAATCCAAGTGATGCTGGACTAGATGTATTTTATTGCCCATCTGATCCAGATATTTCAGCTGTGAAGATTGAGCCTGGAAAAAACATGATGCTTGGCACTGGATTAAAGTTTGGGATCCCACATGGATACATGCTGCAAGCGTGTAATCGTGGTAGCATGGGTGCAAAAAGATCTTTAATAGTTGGAGCGCACATCATTGATAGTGGCTATGATGGCGAAGTTTTTATTGACTTACACAATATCGGCAGTGAAACCCAGTTTATTGAAAAAGGTGCAAAAATTGCACAGTTAGTTCTTGTGCCCGTGGTGCATTTTAGAGTTAGAGAATGTGAATCGGATTTACTATATCATGAGGACATCGCTATCTCAAGTAGAGGCTCAAACGCCCTTGGTAGCACTAACAAACCAAGCACTAGTGTTGCAGATTTGGATATGAGGGATCAATATCCAAAAAAGTTTGGAACAATAAAAGATTATATTCCAAATGGATTCTAGGTGATAAAGATGAAACAAACTTATTCTTTTGATGATGTACTGTTAGTTCCACAATATAGTGATATTAATTCTAGATCTGAGGTTAATACAAAATGTAACTTAACTAATTTTGATTTTAGTTTACCAATAATCTCAAGTCCAATGGATACTATTACAGAAACGGATATGGCCACTACACTAAGCAACTCTGGCGCTCTAGGTATTATACATAGATATAACACCATACAAAAACAGGCACAGTTGGTAGTTGATGCAAGACTTCAGGGCTGTAAAAATATTGGTGCTGCAATCGGTATAGCTGGTGATTTTTTAGAAAGGGCAATTACAGTTGTTGATGTTGGTGCGAATATATTATGTATTGATGTTGCTCACGGCCACCATTCTATGATGCATAAGGCAATTAACACCCTCAAAGATAAATTTGGAGATCAAGTTCATATAATGGCTGGAAATGTTGCAACTCTAGAGGCTTTTGATGCTCTAGCCTCATGGGGCGCAGATTCAGTTCGTGTGGGCATAGGAGGGGGTTCAATTTGCTCTACAAGAATTGTAACAGGTCATGGAGTACCAACACTACAAAGCGTTATGGAGTGCGCTAAGAGCAGCTATGATACAAAGATAATTGCTGATGGTGGTATCAAAACTAGTGGAGATATAGTTAAGGCACTGGCAGCTGGTGCAGATTTTGTTATGATTGGATCCATGCTGGCTGGTACAGATGAGTCTCCGGGAGATGTACGTGTTAAACTTAATGGTGAAAAATATAAAGAATATCGTGGAATGGCTTCAAAAGAAGCTCAAAGAGATTGGAGGGGTAAAAGCTCAACACCAGAGGGTGTTGCAACCATGGTTCCTTACAGAGGATCTGTGGCTGATATTTTAGCAGATATAGAAGGTGGCATTAGGAGTGGTTTATCTTACACAGGCGCAAGAAATATTAGCGAGCTTCAAGCACGTGCAGAGTTTATTTTACAGTCAAGCGCCGCACAACTTGAAAGTAATACACACATCTTATGGAGAAATAAATGAGAGATCCAACTATTCCAGATTCTGATAAAAGAAAAAAGATAATGTTTTATGAGTCTTCAGAAAATCAAATTAAGTTAAAAATTAGATGTGATTATGATGGAATTACACAATCACAATTTTTTAGAATGATGATCTCAGGTTATATTAGTAATGATGAAAATATATATCAATTTATTAAAAAGTTTAAAGAGAACAATAATCTTCAGGGAGTTTCGAAAATTAAAAAAATAGAAAGTATGAGAAAAAATTCAAAAGAAATTGAAACTAAGTTTGCCTTAAACAATGATGAGCTGGAGAATATTTTTGATATAATTGAAATGGAGACGAACTTATGAAAGAGTGCTTATCAGCATGCAAGCGCTTGGATGTTAATTGTCCAGTTGTAGAGTGTAGAAATTGGATAAACTTTCCAAAAGAAAAAAATTGCCTTTTGGAGTCCGTTAACATCAATGGACCACTCACATTAAGACAGACTGCTGACAGACTTAAAATAAGTTTTGTTAGAGTTAAACAAATTGAAGATAAGGCTTTGAAAAAAATAAGTCATTTCTTTGAAAAAGAATCTATTTAGTTTGTGACGTAAAAGCTCACACAGGAGAAAAAAACATGAAAAAGCTTTTAAAAGAATCAGAAATACGAAAAATGATGAAGTTTGCAAACATTGGAGCTTTGTCTGATAGTTTTGTTAAAAAAATTAATGAAGCTGGATACTATGATGAAGAAGAAGTCGAAGAGATGGATTATGGCCTTGAAGGTCATGACCATGGTATGATGGAACAAGAAGATGATGAGCCAGACGATTTAGCTATGGATGCTCCAGGCGCCGACCTGGACATGGATACTCCAGATGATGATATGGACGCTCCAGGCGACGCTGAAGATGACGTTCTGCAGGCCGTGCAAACTGTTATTAAAGCTA